>Ga0268299_1000625_pt1 | contig 98515 bp, 92 predicted proteins | sample NOBtaG_FD_193484 | JGI IMG/M metagenome (GOLD analysis project Ga0268299, IMG submission 193484) | Activated sludge microbial communities from bioreactor in Nijmegen, Gelderland, Netherland - NOB reactor | ecosystem: Engineered > Bioreactor > Aerobic > Activated sludge | place: Netherlands...
CGTTGCAACCCGATACGACCGGTGCCCTGAAACCTTCTTCTCTGCGATCATGCTCGCCGCGACCGTCTTGTTCTGGCTGTGAAACTCAATGAGTCTGGACCCTAGTCCGGCCAAGTCATTTGACCAAGCCTATCCGCAGGGATGATCGGCAGCATGCCTGCCTGCCACCCGAGCCGCCACTGGCGCCGCACTAACGGAAGGTCGGTGCCCCGGCGCGAGCACGCGGACACGATGTCCACCGCATAACGGCACCTGCCAGCACGCGTTCAACGGGGCGTTTGACTGTCCGTCAACGGCCACCGGCGGGGTAGGGAAGAAACGCTGTTGCTGCAGGTTTCCGTGTCAAACCCTGCAAACTTCCGTGGCGAGCCACACACAGCGAGCCACAGCAGCCGGCCAATTGCCGAGAAAAAGAATCAGTCTTTACTTGTCCAAGTGTTTTTGTCATGAATTGGCCAAGCCAGCCTGCGGGCCAGCCGGAAACCGATTGATCCGCAGTGGACGCCGAGGAGCCCGTGACCGAACCCCGCCCTTTTGCCCCTCCTCCGCCGCGGACGGAGAGACTGACATGACCGCGCCCCTTTCCTCCCGCGTCTTCGAAGCCGACGCGACACCTGTCCATGATGCCCTTTCGCTGACCAACGGCGGTGCGCTGGCGCGCATCGTGCTGAACGGCCAGATCTATGCGCTGCGCATCACCCGAGCGGGCAAGCTGATCCTGACCAAGTAACCATTCCGGAACCCCGCATGAAACGCCTTGCCTCTGCCCTGCTTCTGTCCACCGTCCTTGCCGGGCCTGCCCTTGCGGCCGAACCCGCCGAGGTGGTGGCGACCTATGCCGATATCGCCGAGGCGACCTATGCCGACAGCCTGGCGACCGCGCGCGCCTTGCGCGAGGCGGTGGGCGCGCTGATTGCCCAGCCCTCGGATGACACGCTGCAGGCCGCCCGCGCCGCCTGGCTGGCCGCGCGCGTGCCCTATCAGCAGTCCGAGGTCTTCCGCTTCGGCAACCCGGTCGTCGATGACTGGGAAGGCAAGGTCAACGCCTGGCCGCTGGACGAGGGCCTGATCGACTATGTCGCCGAAGGCTACGGACAGAATGAGGAAAACAGCCTCTCCACGTTGAACGTGATCGCCACGCCGAAGTTCACCCTGTCGGGCACCGAGGTGGATGCGACCGTGATCACGCCCGACCTGATCTCGGGCACGCTGCAGGAAGCCGACGGGATCGAGGCGAACGTGGCCTCGGGCTATCATGCGATCGAGTTCCTTCTGTGGGGCCAGGACCTGAACGGCACCGGCCCGGGTGCGGGCAACCGGCCCTGGACCGATTACGCCACCGGCGATGCCTGCACCGGCGGCAACTGCGACCGCCGCGCGGCCTATCTGGTGGCGGCGACCGACCTTCTGGTCAGCGATCTGGAATACATGACCGCCCAGTGGGCCGAAGGCGGCGCCGGCCGCGCGGCCGTCACGGCCGATCCGCAGGCGGGGCTTCTGGCCATGCTGACCGGCATGGGCAGCCTGTCTTACGGCGAACAGGCCGGTGAGCGGATGAAGCTGGGCCTGATGCTGAACGACCCCGAGGAAGAGCATGACTGCTTCTCGGACAACACCCACAACAGCCATTATTATGACGGTCTGGGCATCCGGAACGTCTATCTGGGCAGCTATGCCCGGGTGGATGGCAGCACGGTCAGCGGGCCTTCGCTGTCCGATCTGGTGGCTGCGGCCGATCCGGCGGTGGATGCCGAGCTGAAGGGCAAGCTCGATACCAGCGTTGCGGCGCTGACGGCGATCAAGACGGCGGCCGAGGGCGGCTTTGCCTATGACCAGATGCTTGAGGCCGGCAACAAGGACGGCGAGGCGCTGATCATGGGCGCGGTCAGCGCGCTGGTGGACCAGACCGCATCCATCGAGCGGGCGGTGGGGGTGCTGGGCCTGTCGAAGATCGACTTCGAAGGGTCCGACAGCCTTGATAACCCCACGGCCGTTTTCCAGTAAACCGGAAGGTCCGCCATGATCGTCTGCCACTGCCAGAGCATCTCGGATCACCAGATCCGCGCGGCCGTCGACTGGATGCGCGCGGCGGACCCTTCCACCATCATCACCCCCGGCAAGGTCTATCACGCGCTGGGGAAGCGTGCCGACTGCGGCGGCTGCATGCCGCTCTTCCTTGACACCATGCGCCGGTGTGACAGTTTCGGGGTAGCCACGGAGGTTCCCGCTGCGGAACGTCCCAGCCAACCGGTCCCGATACTCGGCGCATGGAAAGGAAGGCAGCATGAAGGGCGACCCGAAGGTCATCGACTATCTCAACGCGGCTCTGCGGTCTGAACTGACGGCGGTCAGCCAGTACTGGCTGCATTTCCGCCTTCAGGAAGACTGGGGCTATGGCCATCTGGCCGCCAAGTCACGCGCCGAATCCATCGAAGAGATGCACCACGCCGATCGTCTGATCGCGCGGATCATCTTTCTGGAAGGCCATCCGAACCTGCAGAAGCTTGACTCGCTGCGCATCGGCCAGACCGTGCGAGAGACGCTGGAATGCGACCTTGCCGGCGAACATGACGCGCGGACGCTGTATATCGAGGCCCGCCGCCATTGCGACACGGTCGGCGATTATGTCAGCCGGGCGCTGTTTGACGATCTGATCGGGGATGAAGAGGGGCATATCGACTTCCTCGAAACCCAGATCGGGCTTTATGACAAGCTGGGCGAACAGGGCTATGGCCTTCTGAACGCCAAGCCCGCCGATCAGGCCGAGTGACGCAGAAGCCATGTGAGGCGCAGGGTCGCATCCCCTTTTTCCGATTGAAACAGTCGGAAAAAGGACTAAGCAAGGCTGCGAAAGGATGCACCCATGCTTCGCCCCCTTTGCCTTCTGGTTCTGGCAGCCGCGCCGCTTGGTGCCCAGACGCTGGATGACCGCCATCTGCCGGTGATCCCCCGCACCGCCGAGGAAACCGCCCGCATCGCGACCGTGCTGCAGCCGCCCGCCGATTTCACCACGACCGAGCCGTTTGAGGTGATGCAGGCCGGCGCCGCCACGGTGCGCGCCCGGCCCAATGCCGATGCCTTCAGCCAGTCATCGGCCAACATGCCCTTTGAAGACGAGATGGGCTTCAAGCTGGGTAATGCGCTGTTCCGCAAGACCTGGGTCGCCTCACCGTCCTCTACCGCCGCGTCCGACGGGTTGGGGCCGATCTACAACGCCCGCGCCTGTCAGGATTGCCACCTGAAGGACGGCCGCGGCCATCCGCCCGAAGGCCCCGATGACGGGCGCGTCTCGATGTTCCTGCGCCTGTCGGTGCCGGGCGGCAGCGCACCGGCCGAGATCGAGGATTGGCTCGCCACCCAGCCCGAGCCGGTCTATGGCGGCCAGTTGCAGGATCTGGCCGCCCCCGGCCATGCCGCCGAAGGGCGGATGGAGGTCAGCTATACCGAAACCCCGGTGACGCTGGCCGATGGCACGGTTGTTTCCCTGCGCGCGCCGGCCTATGCCGTGTCGAACCCCGGTTATGGCCCCCTTGCTGCCGATGTGCAGCTGTCGCCCCGCGTCGCGCCGCAGATGACCGGGCTTGGCCTCTTGGAGGCCATTCCCGCCGCCGACATCCTGGCGCTTGCCGACCCGGACGACGCCGATGGCGACGGGATTTCCGGCCGGCCCTCGATCGTGCCCTCGGTTGAATTCGGGGTGCCGATGCTGGGTCGCTTTGGCCTGAAAGGGGGCGCGCCCACGGTGCGCGAACAGTCGGCCGGGGCGTTTTCGGGCGACATGGGCCTGTCAACGCCGCTGCATCCCGACCCCTGGGGCGATTGCACCCCGTCCGAAGCCGCCTGCCGCGCCGCCGTGCATGGGCAGGAACCGGGCGTCCGCGACGGGCTGGAGGTGGACAAGGCCAGCCTTGATCTGGTGACCTTCTATGCCCGCAACCTTGCGGTGCCCGAACGGCGCAATGCCGATGACCCGCAGGTGCTGCGCGGCAAGGAGGTCTTCTACACTTTGGGCTGCACCGGCTGTCATCAGCCGAAATTCGTCACCCACCGCCTGACCGGCCAGCCCGAGCAAAGCTTTCAGCTGATCTGGCCCTATACCGACCTTCTGTTGCACGACATGGGGCCGGGGCTGGCCGACAACCGGCCCGAGGGCCGCGCCACGGGCAGCGAATGGAAAACGCCGCCGCTTTGGGGCATCGGCCTGACGGCGCAGGTTTCCGGCCACAGCTATTTCCTGCATGATGGCCGGGCGCGCAGCCTGCTTGAGGCGGTGCTGTGGCACGGCGGCGAAGCGCAGGCCGCGCGCGACGGCGTGGTGGCCCTGCCTGCCGAAGACCGCGCCGCCCTGATCGCCTTTCTGGAGAGCCTGTGATGCGCCTGCCCCTTGTCCTTGCCATTGGTCTTGGCCTTGCTGCCCCCGCCGCCGCCGATGTAGCGCAGGCGGTGAACGGGGTGATCCTGCCCGGCTATCAGGCCTTTGCCGACCGCACCGCCGATCTGGCCAAAGCCGCCGCGCAGGATTGCCGGGCCGAAGCCCTGCAGGCCCCCTGGCAGGCGGCGTTCGATGCCTGGGCCGGGGTGTCCTTCCTGCATCTGGGCCCGGCCGAAGAGGATGGCCGGGCGCTGGCCATTGCCTTCTGGCCCGATCCCAAGGCGCTGGGGGCCAAGGCGCAGCGCGGGCTTCTGACCGGCGATCCGGCGAAACTGGCGCCCGAAGCCTTTGCCGAACAATCGGTTGCCGCGCGCGGGCTGATGGGGCTTGAGCGGCTGCTTTACCCGGCCGAGCCGCTGCCGGCCGATCCCTGCGCGCTGATCCGCGCCACCGCCGATGACCTTGCCCGCATGGCGGATGAGGTGCGTTCGGGCTGGCAGGGCGGTTTTGCCGAAACGGTTCTGGGCGCCGGTCAGCCCGGCAACACCACGTTCCTGACCGAAGATGAGGCGAAGCAGGCGCTTTTCACCCAGCTTGCCACCGGGGTCGAGGTGTTGGCCGATCAGCGGCTGGGCCGCCCGATGGGCACGTTCGACAAGCCCCGCCCCGAACTGGCCGAAGCGCGGGCCTCGGGCCGGTCCTTGCGCAATGTCACGCTGACGCTGGTGGCGCTGCGCGGCTTTGCCGTGGCGCTGACCCCCGACATTCCCCGCACGCTGGCCGGCTTCGACAAGGCGATCGCGCTGGCCGAGGGGCTGGATGATCCGGTCTTTGCCGGGGTCGCCACGCCGCAGGGCAGGCTGAAGGTCGAAATCCTGCAGCAATCGCTGCGCGCCCTGCGCGAGACGATGCTGGCCGAGATGGCGCCGGCGCTGGGCGTCGGCATCGGCTTCAACTCGCAGGACGGAGACTGACCATGGCCACCCGCCGCGCCTTTCTGGCCGGGCTTGCCTGCGCCTCGCTGCCGCGCCTCAGCTGGGCCGACGCCGGCAATCCCGCCTATCTGGCCGCCGGAAAGACGGCGGATGGCTTTGTTCTTCACGGGCTGACGGTTGCGGGCGCCAGCCTGTTTCGCATCGCGTTGCCCGCGCGCGGCCATGCCGCCGCCGCCCATCCCGACCGGCCCGAGGCCGTGGCCTTTGCCCGCCGCCCCGGCACCTTCGCGCTGGTGCTGAACTGCGTGACGGGGGCCGTGACCGCGCAACTGACGCCGCCCGAAGGCCGGCAGTTCAACGGCCACGGCGCGTTTTCGCTGGATGGCAGCCTGCTGATGACCTCGGAAGTGGTCGCCGAAACCTCGGAAGGCCGCATCGGCCTGTGGGAGACGCGCGGGTATAAGCGCATCGGCGAATGGGCCTCGGGCGGGGTGGGTCCGCATGACATGAAGCGGCTGGCCGATGGCCGGCTGGTCATCGCCAATGGCGGCATCCGCACCGACCCCACGGACCGCAGCAAGCTGAACACCGATGTCATGCGGCCCAATCTGTCGCTGATCTCGGCCGATGGGGTGTTGCAGGATCAGGCGGAATTGCCGGCGGAACTGCACCAGAACTCGATCCGCCACCTGGCGCTGTCGGGCGGTGACATCGCCTTCGCCATGCAGTGGGAGGGCGACCCGGCCGAACCCGTGCCGCAGCTGGGCCTCTGGTCGCCGGGCAGCGCGCCGCGCCTCTGCCCCCCGGCCGAGGCCGATGCCTTTGCGATGCAGGGCTATGCCGGGTCCATCGCGGCCAGCGGCGGCCGCATCGCGCTGACCTCGCCCGTCGGCGGGGCGCTGATGATCTTTGATGCGGCGGGCCAGCCCTTGGCCACCCATCGCCGCGCCGATATCTGCGGCGTGGCGCCCCTTGGCGGTGCCTTCATGGCGACGGACGGGCAGGGGGCGCTGTGGTCCTGCGGCATCGCCGGGCTGGCGCCCCTGAACCGCGAAGAAACCGCCTGGGACAACCACCTGATCGCCCTCGGCTAGGCCCGAATCGGCGGCAACTGCCGCTTCTTCGCGCAGGTTCCGCACAATTTCTGCACCGCAGAAACAAACTTCGCGGAAAAATGCATCAAATTCGGGGGCGGAACCCGACCACTTCTTTGCCGTTTCCGACTCTTGTTGTCAGCCGCCCCGCCGGCCGCTCTGCTGGCCTTGCCCGGCCGAAGACCGGGAAAGAACAGATGTGCGGTGGCGGACGGAGTTCGACGGCCACCACCACCGCACGGGGTGCAACAATTGCTGCCGGGCCATCATCGGGCATTTCCGCCCGGCGGGGAAGGCCCCGGCTCCCGATGGGGGACAGATCATGAAGATTTCCAGACGTTCGTTGCTTGCCAGTGCCGCGGCCGGTGTGGCCACCATGGGCCTGCCGCGCCTGGCCTTTGCCCAGACCGACACGATCAAGGTCGGCATCCTGCATTCGCTGTCGGGCACGATGGCGATTTCGGAAACCACGCTGAAAGACACAATGCTGATGCTGATCGAACAGCAGAACGCCAAGGGCGGCCTTCTGGGCAAGCAGCTTGAGGCGGTGGTGGTCGATCCGGCCTCGGACTGGCCGCTGTTTGCCGAAAAGGCGCGCGAACTGCTGACCGTCAACAAGGTCGCCTGCATGTTCGGCTGCTGGACCTCGGTCAGCCGCAAGTCGGTGCTGCCGGTCATCGAGGAACTGAACGGCCTGCTGTTCTACCCGGTGCAGTATGAGGGCGAGGAAAGCTCAAAGAACGTCTTCTACACCGGCGCCGCGCCGAACCAGCAGGCCATCCCGGCGGTGGACTATTACCTGAACGAACTGGGGGTCGAGAAATTCGCCCTTCTCGGCACCGACTATGTCTATCCGCGCACCACGAACAACATTCTGGAAAGCTACCTGAAGCAGAAGGGCATCGCGGCCGAGGATATCTTCGTCAACTACACGCCCTTCGGCCATTCCGACTGGTCCAAGATCGTCGCCGATGTCGTGGCGCTGGGGGCCGACGGCAAGAAGGTGGGCGTGATCTCGACCATCAACGGCGATGCCAACATCGGCTTCTACAAGGAACTGGCTGCGGCCGGCGTCACCGCCGACACCCTGCCCGTGGTCGCCTTCTCGGTGGGCGAGGAAGAGCTTTCGGGCCTTGATACCTCGAACCTCGTCGGTCACCTCGCGGCCTGGAACTACTTCATGACCGCCGACACCCCCGAGAACGCCAAGTTCATCGCCGACTGGAAGGCCTTCATCAAGGACGACAAGCGCGTGACGAACGACCCGATGGAAGCCCATTACATCGGCTTCAACATGTGGGTGAACGCGGTCACGGCGGCGGGCACCACCGATGTCGATCCGGTGATCGACGCCATGGTCGGCCAGAAATTCCCCAACCTGACCGGCGGCATGTCGGAAATGCTGGCGAACCACCACCTGACCAAGCCCGTGCTGATCGGCGAGATTCGCGCAGATGGCCAGTTCGACATCATCAGCCAGACCGAGCCGGTTCCCGGCGACGCCTGGACCGATTTCCTGCCGGAATCGGCGGTGCTTGAGGCCGACTGGAAAGACCTGAAATGCGGCATGTACAACACCGAAACCAAGACCTGCGTGCAGCTGAAGTCGAACTACTGATCTGACCCCGACCGCCGGGGGCCGGATGTCCGGCCCCCGCACAGCCCCGACAGGTCGGAGACCATGCGCCAATTCCTTCTTTCGCTGATCGTGGCCCTTGGGGTCGCGCTGGCCGCCCATGCCCCCGCCCGGGCCGAGACGGCTGCCGAGATTCTTGCCGCCCATGCGGGTCTGGTCGAGAAGCCGTCGCGCCAGACCATCGGTCCGGTGATCGACGCGCTGGCGCAGTCTGGCGACCCGATGGCGGCAACCGTGCTGCAGGCCTGGGGCAACAAGGGCCTTGGGATGCGCAAGGCCGATGGCGTCTTCTTCCTGATCGCGGCCGAGGGCGATGGCTGGGCGCTGACCTACCTGACCGGCGCCCCCGCCGGCCTTGCCGCGAAATCCGATGTCGTGGAACTGAAGCCCAATGCCGGGGTGCGCGGGCTGATCGCCACGGCGCTGGTGCAGTTCACCCTGTCCGATCCCGACCGCGCGGCACGGGCGGCGGCGCTGGAATCCATCGCCCGCGACCCCAAGCCCGACCATCTGGAGCCGCTGCGCGCCGCCATCGCGGGGGAAGATGACGCGGCGCTTCTGGCGCAGAAGACCCGGCTCGAACGGCTTCTGACCCTGCGGTATGACCCCGACAGCGCCGCACGCATCGCCGCCATCGAAGGCTTCGGCGCCGATCTGGGGCTGGACCTGCGGGGCGCGCTGAACCCGCTGGTCGCCACCCGCCGCATCGCCGTGGCCGGGGCGCCGCCCGAAGGCACGAACATCGCGCGTGAGGTCTTTCCGGGCAGCGATCTGCCGGTGGCCGATGCCTTCGCACTGCTGGTCGATGCCGGGCTGGCGCCCGCGCCCCTGACGCTGGCCGATCAGCGCGCGGCCCTTGCTGCCCATATCGCGGGTGGCAAGGTCGGCGGCATCCCGCTGGCCGAGCTTGCCACGCAAGAGGCCCGCGACCGCGCCTATACCGCGCTGGAAGCCGCCGGCGCCGTGCCCGTGGCGGCCACGCAGGACGAGGCCGACGCGATCCTCGCCGCCCACCGCTTCTTTGACATCTATGCCGAACCCGATCCGGCGGTGACCGATGCCGCCAATGCCGCCCTGCGCGCCATCGGAATCAAGACCGGCGTGATGCAGGTGGCCGACCTTGGCCTTGATGCGCTGTCGCTGGCCGCGATCTACTTCCTTGCCGCCATCGGCCTTGCCATCACCTTCGGCGTGATGCGGGTGATCAACATGGCGCATGGCGAGTTTCTGACGCTGGGCGCCTACACCGGCTATGTCGTGCAGCTGTGGATCAGCGACTACACCACCGCCATCCTTGTCGCGCTGCCCGTGGCCTTCGCCGTCACCTTCGCCGCCGGCGTGGCGATGGAGCGGCTGGTGATCCGCTTCCTGTACCGCCGGCCGCTGGAATCGCTGCTGGCCACCTTCGGGATTTCCATTGCGCTGCAACAGATCCTCAAGAACATCTTCGGCACGCAGGCCCGGCCGCTGACCTCACCGGCATGGCTGGATGGGGCGCTGACCTTAAACGACGTGGTCTCGATCAGCTATATCCGCATCGCGATCTTCGTGCTGGCGCTGATCTTTCTGTGCTTCTTCCTGTGGCTGATGAAGCGCACCCGATTGGGGCTTGAGGTGCGGGCGGTGACGCAGAACCCGACCATGGCCGCCAGCATGGGCATCAACCCCGACCGCATCAACATGCTGACCTTCGGCCTTGGATCAGGCATCGCAGGGATCGCCGGAGTGGCCATCGGGCTTTACGCCAAGGTCACGTCCGAGCTGGGCGCGGATTATATCGTGCAAAGCTTCATGACGGTGGTCGTCGGCGGGGTGGGCAACATCTGGGGCACGCTGGCCGGCGCCTCGATGATCGGCGGCTTCCAGAAGGTGATCGAGTGGATGAACCCCTCGAACACGCTGGCCGCCCAGACCTACATGATCCTGTTCATCATCCTGTTCATCCAGTTCCGGCCGCGCGGGATCATCCCGCTCAAGGGCCGCGCGGCGGGGGATTAAGCCATGACCGCAATCCTGACACCGGCGCCAAAGCGCGCCCCCTCCCCCTTGTGGGGAGGGGATGGGGGTGGGGGGCGCGTCCCTTGCCCGGCGGGCCGCCCCCCCACCCCATCCCTCCCCCACGAAGGGGGGAGGGAGGCGCGGCGCGCAGCGTTGCGCGGCCACGGCAAAGGGGTGGCGCAATGACCCGCAGCTTCCTTGCCCGCAACCCCTCGGTCCTGTGGTTCATTGCGCTGCTGGCGCTGTTCACCCTGGCCATCACCCTGATGTCCGAGGCCTATGGCGCCGCCCTGATCTCGACTTCCTTCGTCAAGACCCTGGGCAAGACGCTGTGCCTGTGCCTTGTCGCGCTGGCGATGGATCTGGTCTGGGGCTATCTGGGCGTGCTTTCCCTTGGCCACATGGCGTTTTTCGCCCTTGGCGGCTACATGATCGGCATGTGGCTGATGTATGCCCGGACCGAGGAAATCGTGGTCGCGGCGCTGGCGCAGGGCGCGCTGCCCGCCACGCCGGAAGAGGTGCGGCAGGGCATCGCCACCCAGATCTTCGGCGTGGTCGGCGCCTCGGATTTCCCGCCGATCTGGGCCTTTGCCCATTCGCTGCCGCTGCAGCTGGCCATGGTGGTGCTGGTGCCGGGGCTTCTGGCGCTGGTCTTTGGCTGGCTGGCGTTCCGCAGCCGGGTGACGGGGGTTTACCTGTCGATCCTGACTCAGGCGATGACGCTGGCGCTGGCGCTGTATCTTTTCCAGAACGACAGCGGCCTGCGCGGCAACAACGGGCTTTCGGGGCTGCAGAACATCCCCGGTCTGGCCGAGGCGGGGCAGGACCGGCTGTCGGTCTGGTTCCTCTGGGCCTCGGCGCTGGCGCTGGGGGCGGCTTATCTGTTGCTGACCTGGGTGGTCGGCGGCAAGTTCGGATCGGTCGTGCGCGCGATCCGCGATGATGAGGCGCGGGTGCGCTTCCTGGGCTATTCGGTGGAAAGCTACAAGCTTTTTGTCTTCACCCTGACGGCGGTGATCGCGGCGATTGCCGGGGTGCTGTACTACCCGCAGGCCGGCATCATCAACCCGGCCGAGCTTGCGCCCATCGCCTCGATCTATCTGGCGGTCTGGGTGGCCATCGGGGGCAGGGGGCGGCTTTACGGCGCGGTGATCGGGGCGGCCTTCGTGTCGCTTCTGTCCTCGGTCTTCACCGGCGGGCGGGTGCCGGCCATCGACCTGGGCTTCCTGCGCATCGACTGGGTGGACTGGTGGCAGGTTCTGCTGGGGCTGGCCTTTGTCGCGGTGACGCTTTTCGCGCCCAAGGGCATCGGCGGGCTGTTCGATCTGGCGCTGCACCGCCGCCCGCCCGACCGCAAGGGCGCGCCCCTTGGCCCCGATGACGGCGCGCTGATGGAAAAGGAGGCGACCGAATGACCGCCGGCACCATTCTTGAGGTCTCGGGCATCTCGGTGACCTTTGACGGCTTCCGCGCCATCAACAACCTGTCCTTCTCGATCGGAGCGGCCGAACTGCGCGCCATCATCGGGCCGAACGGCGCCGGCAAATCGACCTTCATGGACATCGTCACCGGCAAGACCCGGCCCGATCAGGGCACGGTGACCTTCGGGGAAAAGTCGCTGAACCTGCTGAAAATGACCGAGGCGCAGATTGCCCGCGCCGGCATCGGCCGCAAGTTCCAGCGCCCCACGGTGTTTGAAGACCAGACAGTGACCGAGAACCTGACGCTGGCGCTGAAGGCGCCGCGCGGGCCCTTCGCGGTTCTGGGCTGGCGCCGGAAACCCGCCGACGAAACCCGCATCGCCGAACTGGCCGCGCAGGTGGGCCTGTCGGCGGAACTGGGCCGCAAGGCGGGCGAACTGTCGCACGGACAGAAACAATGGCTGGAGATCGGCATGCTTCTGGCACAAGAGCCGCGCGTTCTGCTGGTCGATGAACCCGCCGCCGGCATGACGCTGGCCGAGCGTGAGGCGACGACTGCCATGCTGGTGGACATGGCGCAGGCCCGCGCCGTGGTGGTGGTGGAACATGACATGGAGTTCATCCGGCGGCTGAACTGCCGGGTCACGGTTCTGCATGAAGGCGCGGTTTTGGCCGAGGGCAGCCTTGACCATGTGACCAGAAACCCCGCCGTGATCGACGTTTATCTGGGGCGCTGATGATGCTGGAAACCCAAGGACTTACCCTGCATTACGGCGGCAGCCAGATTCTATACGGCATCGACTTTCAGGCCCGCGCCGGCGAGGTGACCTGCATCATGGGCACCAACGGCGTCGGCAAGACCAGCTTTCTGAAGGCGCTGGCCGGCACCCATCCCCGCTCGGGCGGTGCCATCAGCATCGGCGGTCAGGCGGTGGGCCGCGCCCCGCCGCAGGAAATGGCGCGCCGTGGTCTGTCGGTGGTGCCTCAGGGCCGGATGATCTTTCCCTTGCTGACGGTGAAGGAGAATCTGGAAACCGCCTTTGCATTGTTGCCGAAATCCGAACACCGGGTGCCGGATGAGGTTTATGAGCTGTTCCCGATCCTGAAGGATTTCCTGCACCGGCGCGGGGGCGATCTGTCGGGCGGGCAGCAGCAGCAGCTGGCCATCGCCCGCGCCATGATCATGAAGCCGCGCGTTCTGTTGCTGGATGAGCCGACCGAGGGCATACAGCCCAACATCATCCAGCAGATCGGCCGCGTCATCAGCCACCTGCGCGGGCAGGGCGGCATGGCGATCATTCTGGTCGAGCAGTATTTCGAATTTGCCTACGGGCTGGCCGACCGCTTCTATGTCTTCAAGCGCGGGCAGGTCACCCATTCCGGCCCGAAGGACAGCTTCACCAAGGAAGAGCTGCGCGCCGTCGTCTCGGTCTGAGCCGTCTTGTCAGGCCGGGCGGGGCCTGCCAAAGCTGGCCCGGCAACCGCAGGAGCGTTCATGACCCCCCAGCTGACCTGTTTCAAGGCCTATGACGTGCGCGGCCGGCTTGGCACCGATCTGGACGAAGGCATCGCCGCCCGGATCGGTCAGGCCTTTGCACAGGTGCTGGGCGCGCGGCGCGTGGTGCTGGGGCGTGACTGCCGGGCTTCCTCTGCCGCGCTGGCCGATGCGGTGGCGCGGGGCCTGATGGCGGCGGGGGCCGAGGTGCTGGATCTGGGTCTTTGCGGCACGGAAGAGGTGTATTTCGCCACCGCCCATCTGGAGGCGGATGGCGGGATCGAGGTCACCGCATCGCACAATCCCATGGATTACAACGGGATGAAGCTGGTCCGCGCCGGGTCTGCCCCGGTGGAACCTGCGGTGATGGCCGAAATCCGCGCGCTGGCCGAAAGCGCCGCATTTGCCCCCGCCGCGCCGGGCAGCCGCCGCGATGTGTCGGGCAGTCGCGTGGCCTATGTCGAAAAGGTGCTGTCCTTCGTCGATGTGGCGGCGCTGAGGCCGCTGACAATCCTTGTCAATGCCGGCAACGGCACCGCCGGCCCGACCTTTGACGCGCTGGCCGAAGGGCTGGCCGCGCGGGGGGCGCCGCTGCGGTTCGTCCGGCTGCATCATCAGCCCGACGGCAGCTTTCCGAACGGCATCCCGAACCCGCTGCTGCCGGAAAACCAGCCCGTCACCGCCCGGGCGGTGGTTGCCGCCGGGGCCGATCTGGGCGTGGCCTGGGACGGCGATTTCGACCGCTGCTTCCTGTTCGACGCCACCGGCGCCTTCGTGCCGGGCGAATATGTCGTTGGCCTTCTGGCCGAGGTCTTCGTGGCCAAGGAACCCGGCGCCACCATCATCCACGACCCGCGCGTGATCTGGAACACCCAGGACGTGGTGGCGCAGGCCGGGGGGCGGGCGGTGCAGGCCCGCACCGGCCACGCCTTCCTGAAGGCCGCCCTGCGGGAAACCGGCGCGGTTTACGGGGGCGAGATGTCGGCGCACCACTATTTCCGCGATTTCATGTCCTGCGACAGCGGCATGATCCCGTGGCTTCTGGTGGCCGAGCTGATGGGGCGCAGCCGGCTGGGGCTGGCGGAGCTGCTGGCGGAACGGCGCGCGGCCTTTCCGTCTTCGGGCGAGATCAACTTTCGCGTCCCCGATACGGCGGCGGCGGTTGCGGCCATCGACGCCGCTCTGGGCGGCGCTGCGCTTCACCGCGATGAGGCCGACGGGCTGGGCCTGTCTTTCGGCGGTTGGCGGCTGAGCCTGCGGGCGTCGAACACCGAACCGCTTCTGCGGCTGAACGTCGAATCCCGGGGCGATGCGGCGCTGGTGGCGGCAAAGGTGGCCGATCTGACGGCGCGGATCACCGCGCTGGGCGGGCGCCCCGAAGGGGCGTAACCGCTTTGCAACGCCCGCCCCCGGCCGGGCGGCGGGCCGCAAAATCCGCCTTCATTCCGCCACAATTCTGCCTTTAACCTGCCCTCAGAGCAGAAACCGCCGCGACGGGGCACAGATCCCGCACGGCAGACGACAGGCATATCCGTGGCGACCTACAATGGCACCAGCGGCAACGACACGCTGACTTCGGGCTCAGCGGCGGACACGCTGAACGGGCTGGAAGGCAACGACGCGCTGTACGGCGGCGCCGGCAATGACCGGCTGTTCGGCGGCGACGGCGACGACCTGCTGCAGGGCGGCACGGGATCGGATTCGCCGAACGGCGGGGCCGGCGACGATACCGTCAGCTATGAGGATGCCACCTCCAGCCTGTCGGCCACGCTGGGCGGCACCGGCACCGGCTATGCCGCGGGCGATACGATCACCGGTGTCGAGAACATCATCGGCGGCAATTTCAACGACACGCTGACCGGCGACAGCGGCGCCAACCAGCTGTGGGGCGGGGCCGGCAACGACAGCCTTTACGGCGGCGCGGGGCAGGACACGCTGACCGGCGGCACCGGCAATGACCGGCTTTACGGCGGCGACAGCAACGACCTGCTGATCGGCGGCGCCGGGGCGGACAGCCTTTACGGCGGCAACGGCATCGACACCGCCGATTACACCGGGTCGGGTGCGGGGGTTTCGGTCAACCTCGCCACCGGCAGCGGATCGGGTGGCGATGCGGCCAGCGACTATCTGACCGGTGTCGAGAACGTCCTTGGCTCGGATTACAACGACACGCTGACGGGGGATTCCGGCGCGAACCTGCTGGACGGCGGCGCCGGCAATGACAGCCTTGCGGGCGGGTCGGGCTCTGACACGATCTATGGCGGTCTGGGCGACGACACGATCTCGGGCGGCAGCGGTTCGAACCTGCTTTACGGCGGGGACGGGGCCGACATTCTGGATTACTCGACCTCGTCGGGCAGCGTGAACGTCAACCTCGGCACCAATGCGGTGTCGGGGGGCGATGCGGCGGGTGACACGGTGTCGGGGTTCGAGGGCGTCTATGGCGGCTCGGGCAACGACACGCTGACAGGCGATGCCGGCGACAACACGATCTCGGGCGGGTCGGGCAACGACTATATCACCGGCGGCGCGGGGGCCGACCAGATCGACGGCGGGTCGGGCAACGACACCATCGACTATTCCGCCTCGGGTCAGGCGGTCAGCGTGGTTCTGGGCGGCGCCGTCAGCGGCGGCGACGCGCAGGGCGACACGCTGACCGGTATCGAGCATGTCATCGGCACCAGCTATGACGATGCGCTGACCGGCGATGGCAACGCCAACCAGCTGACCGGCGGGGATGGCGATGACACGCTGACCGGCGGGGCGGGCGCCGACAGCCTTTACGGCGGCGACGGCAACGACCGGCTGGAAGGCGGCACCGGCACCGATGTGCTGTCGGGCGGGGCGGGCGAAGACTGGGTGGTCTATTCCGCCTCGACCGCGGGGGTGAACGTCAACCTGTCCACCGGCACGGGATCCGGCGGTGAAGCGGCGGGCGACAGCTATTCCGGCATCGAGCATGTCGAAGGCTCGGCCTACAACGACACGCTGACCGGCACCTCGGGCGCGAACTATCTTTACGGCGGCGCCGGACGTGACGCGATCTATGGCGGCGAGGGCGATGACACGCTGCGCGGCGGGGCCGGCGCCGATACGCTTTACGGCGGCGAGGATATGGACTTTGTCGATTATTCGACATCGTCGGCCGCCGTCAGCATCAACCTGACCACCAACACCGCTTCGGGCGGCGATGCCACGGGAGATGTGCTGCAGGGCGTCGATGGGGTCATCGGCTCGGCCTACAACGACACGATCATCGGTTTCGACCAGCAGGGCCTGACCGGCGACGTCTACACCAACGTCTTCTACGGCGGCGCGGGCAGCGATTACCTGGATGCCGGCGGCTCGAACGACCAGGTCTATGGCGGGGCCGACAACGATACGATCCTGGGCGGTGACGGCGACGATGTCACCGACGGCGGCGACGGCGACGACAGCATCTTTGGCGGCGACGGCAATGACACCGTTTCCGGCGGGGCCGGCAACGACACGATCGACGCGGGCGCCGGCAACGATACCGTCACCGGCGGCGCGGGCAACGACGCCATCGCGGGCGGCGCCGGCAATGACACCATCGACGGTGGCGAAGGCAACGACTCGATCGACGGCGGCGATGGTGAGGACAGCGTCTTCGGCGGCACCGGCAACGACCTTCTGGGCGGCGGGGCCGGCAACGATACGCTCGATGGCGGCGACGGTGATGACGGCCTTTATGGCGGCACCGGCAACGACACCCTGCTGGGCGGCGCCGGCAATGACACGCTGGACGGCGGCGACGGCAACGACACGCTTTCGGGCGGCACCGGCAACGACAGCCTGCTGGGCGGCCTTGGCAACGACACGCTCGATGGCGGCGAGGGCAATGACAGTCTGGACGGCGGCGATGGTCAGGACAGCCTGACGGGCGGTCTGGGCAACGACAACCTGTCGGGCGGCGCCGGCAACGATACGCTCGACGGCGGCGACGGCAACGACGCGCTTTACGGCGGCACCGGGCAGGACACGCTTTACGGCGGTGACGGCAACGACACGCTGGACGGCGGCGACGGTCAGGACAGCCTGTTTGGCGGTCTGGGCAATGACAGTCTGTCGGGCGGGGCGGGCAATGACACGCTCGACGGTGGCAGCGGAAATGACACGCTGGACGGCGGCACCGGCAATGACAGTCTGACCGGCGGGCTTGGCAATGACAGCCTCTCGGGTGGCGCCGGCAACGACACGCTGATCGGCGGGGACGGCGATGACACGCTGGCGGGCGGCGACGGGGCCGATGCGCTTTACGGCGGGATGGGCATCGACACTTTCATCGCCGGGATCGGTGACACGATCGACGGCGGCGAAAACGACGGTGACAATGACGTGCTGGACCTGCGCGGGCAGCACAATTACCGCATCGTCCGCAACCCCGGCGATCCGGAAAGCGGTGTGGTCAACTTCTTCGACAACACCGGCGCGCTGATCGGGCAGCTGAACTTCGTCAATATCGAGACGGTGGTGACCTGTTTCACCCCCGGCACGCGGATCGAAACCGACCGGGGGCCGCGCCCCATCGAAAGCCTTGCGCCGGGCGATCTGGTGCTGACGCGCGACAACGGGCTGCAGCCCATCCGCTGGATCGGCCGCAAGCACCTGACGGCCGAGGCGCTGCGCGCCGATCCGGCGCTGCAGCCGGTGCATATCGCCGCCGGCGCGCTGGGCGGCGGGCGGCCGCTGCGCGACATGCAGGTTTCCCGCCAGCACCGGATGGTGCTGGAAGGTCCGCGCGTCGGGCTGATGTTCGGCGAGGATGAGGTCTTCGTGCGCGCCCTGCATCTGGCGGGCATGCCGGGCGTGGTGCCGGCCATGGTCACCGAGGTGACCTACCTGCACCTGATGTTCGACCGGCATGAGGTGATCCGGGCCGAAGGCGCCTGGACCGAAAGCTTTGAACCCGGGGCGCGCAGCCTGGGGGGGCTGGCCGAAGATCAGGCCTCCGAGCTTTACGCGATCTTCGCCGACCTCTTCGCCGAACGCCCCGAGCTTGCGCGCAAGCGGTTCGAACCGGCGCGCCTGACGCTGAAATCGCATGAGGTGCGGGCGCTTCTGGCCCCCGCGCTGACCGCCGGCCGCGCCCGCACCCCGATTGCCGCCGCCTGATCAGGCCGCCGCGCGCGCCGCCATGGCCGCCGCATCGCGGGCCTTGACGCGCGCACTGGCCGCGCGGGCCTGACAACGCGCCACCCAGTCGCGGATCAGCGGATCGTCCGGCGTGCCTTCGGGGAACCAGGCCCAGGGCGCATGGCACAGCAGGTCGGCCGCCGAATAGTCGTCGCCCAGCAGCCAGGGGCCTTTTTCCAGCGCCGCGCGCAGGCGGGCCACCACCTCGGCCGCACCGCGCAGGCTGGCCTGCAGGGCGGGGCTTTCGATCTTGGACCAGTCCAGGATCAGCACCGGCTCCATCACCGCGCCATACCAGAACAGCCAGGTCAGATATTCGCCGCGCTTGGGGTTGCCGGGCTTGGGCGCGAGGCCGGCTTCGGGGAACAGCGCCGTCAGATAGAGCATGATCGCGCCACGTTCGGTCAGCACCGTGCCGTCATGCACAAGGCAGGGCACCTTGCCTTCGGGATGGGGGTTCGCCGGGTCGCGGCGGCCCGAGCCATCCATCCGCGGAATGTCGGTTTCCCGAATCTCGATGCGGTCGGCGATGCCCATTTCCTCGATCAGCGTGACAATCGCGGTCGAGCGGCTTTGCGGGGCGTGGAACAGGGTCAGCATCGTCTTCTCCTTGAGTTGCTGTGTGATCCCTTTATGCTGCAACCCTCCTGTCAGTTTCCGTCAGCATCCGATGGCCCGCGCCGACCGCCTTTTCCGCCTTCTGACCGCGCTGCGGATGCTGCCGCAGCCGGTGACGGCCGCGCGGCTGGCCGAAGAAACCGGGGTATCCCCGCGCACGCTTTACCGCGACATCGCGGCGTTGCGGGCGGGCGGCGCCCTGATCGACGGTGAGGCGGGGCTGGGCTACACGCTGGCCGAAGACCCCGCGCTGCCGCCGCAGATGTTCACCCGGATCGAGATCGAGGCGCTGGTGCTGGGTCTGGCCGAAGCGGGGATGGCGGGCGATCCGGCGCTGGCGCAGGCGGCACGCTCGGCCATGGCCAAGATCACCGCCACCCTGCCCGAACGGGTGCAGCGGCAGGCGGTGCATGCGGTCAGCCAGACCTACCGCTATGAACGCCGCCCCGCCGCCCCCGCCCATATGGGCGCGGTGCGCGAGGCCTGCTGGAACGAAGAGGCGCTGGATATCGCCTATGCCGACAGGGACGGGCGCATCACCGAACGGCGCATCTGGCCCCTGTCGGTGGTGTTTCTGGACCGCTCGCTGATGGTGCTGGCCTGGTGCTGTCTGCGGCAGGATTTCCGCCGCTTTCACCTGCAGGCCATGTCGCGCGTCACCCCGACGGGCGAACATTTCCGCCCCCGCCGGGTGGCCCTGCTGCGCCAGTTCATCGCGCTGCTGCGGGCCGGCGCGCGGCGCTGAGGTCAGGCGACGCGGCGGCCTTCCACCCAGGTGCCGCGCAGCATGCCGGCGGTGCCGAAGCGGGCGACGCGGATCAGGTCGGCCCGCAGCCCCGGCGCAATCGCGCCCCGGTCGGTCAGGTTCGCCGCCCGGGCCGGCGCACTGGTGACGGTGGCGATGCCGCGCGGCAGGTCGCCCCACAGATCGCCCAGCATCAGCCCCGCCTGCAACAGCGCGGCCGGGACATAGTCGGACGAAACGATGTCCAGCAGCCCCTCTTCGGCCAGGGTCTGCGCCGCGACATTGCCCGAATGCGACCCGCCCCGGATCAGGTTCGGCGCCCCCATCATCACCGCGATGCCATGGGCGCGGCAGGCCCGCGCGGCTTCGGTCGTGGTCGGGAACTCGGCAAAGCGGGCGCCATGGGCGGCCGATTGCGCCACGTGGCCGCCGGTGGTGTCGTCATGGCTGGCCAGCACCGCGCCATAGCGCCCGGCCGCCGCCACCGCCGCCGCCTCATGCGCGGGGCCCATCAGGTCGGACAGCGCCTTTTGCGCCGCGACATGGCCGGCGAACTCGGCATCGGAATAGCCGTGCTTGCCGCAGACATAGTTCTTCAGCTGCGTCAGGTCGCGGAACTGGCGCTGGCCGGGGGTGTGGTCCATCAGGCTGACGATGCCTACCCCGTCCTGGGGGCCGAACTTTTCCAGCTCGGCAATCAGGGTTTCCGAACAGACTTCGGCCCGCAGGTGCAGCTTGTGGCTGATCCGCAGGGCGCCGGCATCGCGCAGGGCGACGATTTCATCGGCCAGCGCCCGGGCATATTCGCCGTAGTTCCCCTTGGCCTTCGAGACCACCGACCCCACGCGCAGCGCGTCGAAAACCGTGGTGATGCCCACGCCCGACAGTTCGGCATCATGGGCGATGATCGCGGCGGCATGGGGCCAGCTGACCTTGGGGCGCGGCTCGATATGACGTTCCAGATTGTCGGTGTGCAGTTCAACCAGCCCCGGCATCAGAAGGTCGCCCGCCATATTCTCGGCGCCCGGCGGCACGGATGTGCCTTCGGCGATGTCGGCAATCCGCCCCCCGCGCAACAGAAGGCTGCCCGTCACCACCCGGTCCGGCAGGACAAGGCGGGCATTGGCTAGAACGGTTTCACGGGCAGAATCAGGCATGTCGAAGGTCCGGGGTTGCATGGGCAGGCCAAGGCGGCGGAAATGGCACCGGCGCGTCACATCCATGTGACAAAACCGGGCAAGGGTGGGCGGCATGAGCGATTTTCAACGTTACGCAATCTACTACGCGCCCCGCAGCGGCGCCTTTGCCGAAGCCGCGGCCGAATGGCTGGGCCGCGATCCGGCCACCGGGCGCGCGGTGCCGCAGCCCGATCTGCCGGGCCTGCCGCGCGCGCTGGCCGGTCTGACCGGCGCGCCCCGCCGCTATGGCTTTCACGGCACGATCCGCGCGCCATTCCGGCTGGCGAAAGAGGTGACCGAGGCCATGGTGCAGCAGGCCGTCGCCGGCTTGGCCCGCCGTCTGGCACCCGTCCGCATGGCGGGGCTGGGCCTGCACCGGCTGGGCGGCTTTCTGGCCCTGACGCCCGAAGGCGACGATGCCGCGCTGATCGCGCTGGGGGCCGAGGTGGTGCGCGCGCTTGATCCGCTGCGCGCGCCCCTGACCCCGGCCGAGGTCGCGCGCCGCCGCCCGGGCAACCTGACCGAACGCCAGCGCGAGCTTCTGGCGCGCTGGGGGTATCCCTACGTCATGGAGGAATTCCGCTTTCACCTGACGCTGTCCGACGACCTGCCGCCCGATGAGGCGCGCGCACTGGGCGCCGTCGCGGCCGAGTTCTTTGCCCCCGTACTGCCGCAGCCCTTCGCGGTCGAGGATTTGTGCATCTTTGCCGAGGACGGGGCGGGGCTTTTCCATCTGATCGGCCGTCATCCGCTGACCGGCGGCTGAAGCGCGGCCAGAAACCGCGCCACGCCCTGCGCCACGGGGCCGTCATTCACCACTTCGGCCACCTGCAGCCCCTCGGGCACGGCAAAGCTGGCGCGGGCAAGGCGGGCCTCGATATCGGCGCGCGATTCACGCCCCCGGGCCAGAAGCCGCTCCATCAGCACCGTCGCCGGGGCGGTCACGCGGATCACCACCATATCAGGGTAAAGCGCCGCCCCCCGCTCCAGCGCCGCGCGCGAGCCGTTGAACAGCACATCGCGGCCCTGACTGCGCAGGGCCAGCGCCTCGGCCGGGATGCCATAGCTCAGCCCATGGGCCTGCCAGTCCAGCGCGAAAGCGCCCGCCTCGCGCCGGCGGGCGAATTCCTTGGGCGTGACGCCTTCGAAATCCTCACCCCCCGCCGCCTCGGGCCGGGTGATGACGCGGCGCACGATGACCAGCCCCGGCAGCGCATCGCGCGCGGCGGCGATCAGCGTGTCCTTGCCGGCGCCCGACGGCCCGACCACGGCGAAGAGGCGACCCGGGTTCATGCCGCGCGCGCCGGGGCAAAGCCGGTCACATCGACCAGCCGGTCACAAACCCGGGCGCGGGCGCCTTCGTCATGGAAGATGCCCAGAATCGCCGCGCCGCCGGCCTTGGCCTCGGCAATCAGTTGCAGCACCACCTCGCGGTTCATCGCGTCAAGGCTGGCGGTGGGTTCATCCAGCAAAAGCACCGGCCAGGGATGGACGAAACCGCGCGCGATGTTCACCCGCTGCTGCTCGCCGCCCGAAAAGGTGGTGGGCGACAGGTGCCACAGCCGCTCGGGCAGGTTCAGCCGCGCCAGAAGCGCCGCCGCCCGGTCGCGCGCCTGACCGGCCGGCACGCCCAGCGTCAGAAGCGGCTCGGCCACCACGTCGATCGACGGCACGCGCGGCACCACGCGCAGGAACTGGCTGACATAACCCAGCCGGTCGCGGCGCAGCGCGATGATCTCGCGCGGTTCGGCCTGCGCCACGTCCAGCCCCGCCACCATGATCCGCCCCGAGGCGGCCAGGTAGTTGCCCCAGATCATCCGCATCAGGGTGGATTTGCCCGCGCCCGATTGCCCGGTCAGCCCGACGCATTCGCCGCGCCCCACGCTCAGATGGGCGCCGGTCATCACCGGTATCGTGGCGCCGCCCTGATTGTGCAGGGTGAAGGTCTTGGAAAGATTGGAAATCTCGATCATAGCCAGCGTTTCCACCTGAGGAATATGTAAGTGCCCGCCGCCGAGGCCAGCATCAGCCCCAGCGCCATCGGATAGCCCCAGCGCCAGTCCAGTTCCGGCATCAGGGCAAAGTTCATGCCATAGGTGCTGGCAATCAGCGTCGGCGGCAGGAACAGCGCGGCCACGACCGACAGGATCTTGACCGTCTTGTTCTGCACCAGATTGACCATGCCCAGCGTCACATCCGACGCCATCGACAGGCGCGAGCCGAGGTAGTCGCAATGCACCTCAAGCGCCTGAATGTCGCGCATCAGCCCTTTGATATAGGGCTTCAGCTCATCCCCGCCGGGCTTGTCGGGCAGGGCCTGCCCGAAAAAGCTGATCGCGCGCTCGATGGTCAAGAGCGACAGGCGCACCCGGCCGATCAGGTCGCTTTGCCGTGCCACATCGCGCAGGCCGGCCTGAAGTGCCTCATCCGCCGCCCCCGCGCCTTCGGCCAGAATGCGGCCCGTAAGGTCATCCAGCGACCGGCCGGCGCCTTCCAGCAGGTCGGCCAGCCGCCCGATGATCTCTTCCACCAGCGACACAAACAGCCGCCGCGGCCCGCCGCAGCCCGGCCCCACCTTGTCGGCGCGGGTCGGATAGGTTTCGAACGGGCGGGGCGCGTGGTGGCGCACCGTCACCAGCCGGTCGCGCATCAGGATGAAGCTGACAGGCCCCGAGATCGGCACCTTCGATTCCGACAGGCCCGGCAGCACCACTGTCAGGTAATCGGCCCCGTCCTCACGATAAAGCCGGTTCGAGATTTCAATCTCTTCCATGTCCGCCAGCGTCGGCACTTCGACGCCAAGCGCGCGCACCCGATCCACCTGTTCGGGCAGGGGGCGGTAAAGATCGACCCAGATCGCCCCGGCCAGATCGGCGGCCACGGGAAGCTGCGTCAGACGGTTGCCATCGACGGCATAGGCAAAAAGCATGGTCACACCTGCAGGATGGAAGACACCAGCAACTGTGTATAGGCATGCTGCGGATCGTCCAGCACCTGATCGGTCAGACCGGCCTCGACCACGCGCCCCGATTTCATCACCATCAGCCGGTGGGCCAACAGACGCACCACCGCAAGGTCATGGGTAACGATGATCACCGACAGGCCCAGATCGCGCACCAGCCCGCGGATCAGGTCCAGAAGCCGGGCCTGGACGCTGACATCAAGGCCCCCCGTGGGTTCATCCATGAAGACCAGACGCGGCCCGGTGACCAGATTGCGGGCAATCTGCAACCGCTGCTGCATGCCGCCCGAAAAGGCCGAAGGCCGGTCGTCGATGCGGTCGGCCGCAATCTCGACCCGGCCCATCCAGTCGGTCGCGCGGTCGCGGATGGCGCCGTAATGCCGCGCGCCGGTGGCCATCAGCCGCTCTCCCACGTTGCCGCCGGCGCTGACGCCCATGCGCAGCCCGTCGCGCGGGTTCTGGTGGACAAAGGCCCAGTCGGTGCGGGCCAGCCGCCGGCGGTCGGGTTCGGCCATGGTGACGGTATCGGTCAGCCCCGCGGCGGTGCGGAACAGCACCGCGCCCGCATCGGGCCGCTGGTGGCCGGCAAGGCAGGACAGGAGCGTTGACTTGCCCGAGCCGCTTTCGCCGACGATGCCCAGAACCTCGCCGGGGTAAAGATCGAACGACACGTCGGCACAGCCGATGCGCGCGCCATAGGTGCGGGTCAGGCCGCGGACGGACAGCAGCGGGCCGGTCATTTCACCACCTCGGCGCGCTGGCCGGCGTGGCCCCCCACCCCCGGCCCCTCCCCACGAGGGGGAGGGGAGGCACCTTCTCCCCTTGTGGGATTGGGGGCCTCGCGCGTGCCCAGCCGGCCGGTATGCCCGACCGCCCGCCTTCCGCCGCAGAAATCGGTGTCCGAGCAGACGAACATCCGCCCGCCGGCGTCATCGGTGATCACTTCATCCAGATAGCTGGTGGCAGCGCCGCAGAGGTCGCAGTCATGCGCGGCCTTGGTCGGCTGGAACGGATGGTCGTCGAAATCCAGGCTGACCACCTGCGTATGGGGTGGCAGGGCATAGATGCGGCTTTCGCGCCCCGCCCCGAACAGCTGCAGCGCCGGGCTGTCCGACAGTTTCGGATTGTCGAATTTCGGGATCGGCGAGGGGTCCATCACATAGCGCCCCTCAACCGCCACCGGATAGGCGTAAGAGGTGGCAATCGTGCCGTGCCGGGCGATGTCTTCGTAAAGCTTCACCTGCATCAGCCCGTATTCCTCAAGCGCGTGCATCTTGCGCGTCTCGGTTTCCCGCGGTTCCAGAAAGCGCAGCGGTTCGGGGATCGGCACCTGATAGACCAGGATCTGCCCCGCATGCAGCGGCGTTTCGGGAATGCGATGGCGGGTCTGGATCACCGTCGCTTCGGTCGTCGCCTCGGTCACCGCGACGCCCGAGACGCGGCGGAAGAACTTGCGGATCGAGACGGCATTCGTCGTGTCATCGGCGCCCTGGTCGATGACCTTCAGCACGTCTTCGGGCACCAGACAGGCCGCCGTTACCTGCACGCCGCCGGTGCCCCAGCCATAGGGCATCGGCATTTCGCGGCTGGCGAAGGGCACCTGATAGCCGGGCACCGCCACCGCCTTCAGGATGGCGCGGCGGATCATCCGCTTGGTCTGTTCGTCCAGATAGGCGAAGTTGTAGGCTTGATCGGTCATGGCTTCACCCCTTCTGTGACGGTTGTCAGGCGGCCGGACGGGCACATCATTCCGCCGCCTCCCGCTGCGCCAGAACCTCGGCGCGCAGGCGGCGGATCAGTTCGGTTTCGCTTTGGAAATCAACGTAGTGCGGCAGCTTGATGTGTTCGAGAAAGCCCGTCGCCTGCACGTTGTCGGCATGCATCAGCACGAATTCCTCATCCTGCGCCGGGGCGCCGGTGAAATCCTCGCCCAGTTCCTTCCAGCGCAGCGCGCGGTCCACCAGGCTCATCGCCAGCGCCTTGCGTTCGGTCTGGCCGAAGGTCAGCCCATAGCCGCGGGTGAACTGCGGCGGCTCGGTGCGGCTGCCCTTGAACTGGTTCACCGTCTCGCATTCGGTCAGCTCGATCTCGCCGATCGGGACGGCAAAGCCAAGCTCGGGGATGTCCATCTCCACCTCGACCATGCCGATGCGCAGCTCGCCCACGAAGGCATGGGTGCGGCCGTAGCCGCGCTGGGTGGAATAGGCCAGTGACAGCAGAAACCCCTCATCCCCCCGCGCCAGCGCCTGCAGCCGCAGCGCGCGGCTGGCGGGCAGTTCCATCGGGCTGCGTGTCAGGTCGGGGGGCGTGTCATCGCCTGCGGGCGCCGGTTCGATCAGCCCCTCGCGGTTGAGGAACCCGGTGACATGGGGCATGCGGGGTGCCCCCCCTCCCCATCCCTCCCCCACGAGGGGGGAGGGAGGCGCCTCTTTGCCCCCATGCGGGACGGGGGGCATGGTCCCGGCATCGGCGGGAAGGGGGGCATCCGGCCCCCCGGCCATCAGCGCGAAATCCAGAAGACGATGGGTATAATCGAAGGTCGGGCCCAGAACCTGCCCGCCCGGCGCATCCTTGAAGGTGGCGCTGACCCGCCGTGTCACCGCCATCGCGGCGGTATCGACGGGCTGCGACAGGCCGTGGCGGGGCAGGGTGGTGCGGTAGGCGCGGATCAGGAAGACCGCCTCGATCAGATCACCGCGCGCCTGCTTGATCGCCAGCGCAGCCAGATCGGGATCGTAAAGCGACCCCTCGGCCATCACCCGGTTGACGGCCAGCCGCATCTGCTCACGAATCTGGGCGACCGACAGTTCGGGCACCGCCGGATCGCCCCGGCGTTCTTCGGCCAGAAAGGCATGGGCGTTGTCAATGGCCCGCTCTCCGCCCTTGACGGCGACATACATCAGTTGTCCTCCACGATGGTCGACCGCGGCAGGCCGGCAATGCGCGGGCCGCCGGTCAGGAAGGCATCGAAGCCCAGCGGGAACAGCGCGCGGTTGGCGCGGAAGGCCGCGGTTTCGGGCAGGCTCAGCCGCGTGGCGCCGGCAATGCCGGGGCCGGTCAGGCGGGGGCCTTCGGCCGAAAGTGCCGCCATCTCGATCACCAGCGTCGCGGCGCGGTCGGGGTATTCCGGCGTGCCGGTGGCAAAGCGGCTGACGGGTTGCAGCGCCTGCCAAGACCCGAAGGCAAAGGCCGCCTCTGCCGCGCCCACCACCGGCGCGCCGGTGTGGAAGGCCAGCCAGTCGCGCAGTTCCGGGCAGTCATGCGCGCCGGCCAGATGCACCGGCGTCGTGCCGTCCAGCAGCACCAGAGCCAGCACCCCGGCGGCGGGCGACAGCGGCGCGGGCGGCAGGGCGCCCGTCACCTCGGCAATCACGCCCGGCCGGGCCAGCACATCCAGCACGGCGCGGAAGGCGCGGGCGGCATCGGTCGGGGGGGCGGCGAAACCGCCGGTCAGAGCCTCGGGCCTCATTGATCCTCTCCGCGGACAAGGGTGAAGAATTCAACCTTCGTCGCCGCAGCCTTTGCGGCGCGGGTGGCGCGGCGCGCGGCCTCGGCCCCGGCCAGGGGCGCCAGAATGCGGCGGCCGGTTTCATCGGCCAGCGGCCCCTGCATCAGCGCATCGACAATCGCGGCATGCAGCGCATGGCTGCGGTCACGGCCCTGCACATGGGCATGGCCCACCGCCCCGCCATCCAGCTGCAGCGAGCAGCGCGTCACAGTCATCTCGCCCATGTTGAAGGCCGCCCCCGTCGCGCCGATCCGCCCGCGCAGCATCACGGCGCCGATCTCGGGCGCGCGCAGGATGTGGTGGGCGGGCAGGGGGGCGGGCATCAGCGCCGCCAGTTCGCCGGGCCGGGCGCGGGCCATCAGGCCCATCCAGTCACGCCGCGCCATGGTGAAAGATTCGGACATGGACATCTTTCCGGGGTTGTCGAGATTACTATACAACTATACAAATATCCGCAGGACAGCGCCAGCACTGGCCTGTGAAGCTTCGGTGAAATTTCGATGACAGCCGCCCGGTCACCGCTTTGGAAGGAAATCGCCGCCACGCTCCGGGCCGAGATCGCGCGGGGCCACTTCCCGCCCGGCGCCCGCCTGCCGACCGAGGCCGATCTGTCGGCGCGCTTCGGGGTGAACCGCCATACCGTGCGCCATGCGCTGGCCGATCTGGCGGCGGCGGGGCTGGTGCGGTCGCGCCGGGGGGCGGGGGTCTTCGTGGCGGCCAGCCCCACCGATTACCCCCTTGGCCGCCGCGTGCGCTTTCATCAGGCGGTGACGGCGGCGGGGCGCACGCCTTCCCGCAGCTTCACCCGGCTGGATACCCGCCCTGCCGATGCGGCCGAGGCCGAGGCGCTGGCCCTTGCCCCCGGCGATCCGGTGCATGTCGTCGAAGGCATCAGCCGCGCCGATGGTCAGCCGGTGGCGGCCTTCCGCTCGGTCCTGCCGGCCGGCCGGTTGCCGGGGCTGTTGCAGGCGCTGCGCGACACCGCCTCGATCACGGCGGCGCTGGCCGCCTGCGGGGTGCCCGATTACACCCGCGCCTCGACCCGGCTGACGGCGAAGGCCGCAAAACCGGTGCTGGCCCTGCAGCTTGACCTGCCCGAAGGCGCCCCCGTCCTGCGCAGCGTGGCGATCAACCACGACCCCGAGGGCCGGCCGGTGGAATACGGCATCACCTGGTTTGCCGGCGACCGCGTGACGCTGACCGTCGGACCCGGCGAAACCGGCTGATCTGTCATACCGCCGTTGCAGCGCGGGGTTATCCACAGGCAACCCCGCGTTTCAGGTGCCCGAATGACCGCTTTCCTGCCCCCGCTGCGCCTTGTCGGCGCTGACCTGCTGATGGATGGCCGCATCGAGCGCGCCGCCATCGGTCTGGCCGAGGGCCAGCTGCGCGATGACCGCCTGCCCGAGCTGGACCTGACCGGCTATCTTGTGCTGCCCGGCATCATCGACCTGCACGGCGACGGCTTTGAACGCCAGGTCTTCCCCCGCCCCACCGCGCCCTTCCCGATGGCCGCCGCCCTTCAGGCGACCGACCGTGAAGCTGCGGCCCATGGCGTGACGACGGCCTTTCTCGCCCAAAGCTGGAGCTGGGAGGGCGGCCATCGCGGCCCCGATCAGGCCGAGGCGCTGATGGCCGCCGTGCTGGACCACCGCGAAACCGGGCTGACCGACCTGCGCGTGCAGATCCGGGCCGAGACGCATCTGGTTGAGGAAACCGCCCGGCTGATCGCGGCGGTGGAACGGTTCCGTGTGGGTTACGTCGTCTTCAACGATCATCTGGGCGAGGGGCTGGCGATGCAGCGCCATCAGCCCGCCCGCTTTGCCCAATGGGCCGCCAAGGCAGCGCTTGACCCCGCCGCGCTGGCCCACCGGATGGAGACCGCCCGTGCCCGCGCGCGTGAGGTGCCGCGCGCCCTGTGCCAGATGGCCGAAGCCTTTGACCGGCTGGGCGTGGTCTATGGCAGCCACGACGACCCCGACGCCGAAACCCGCGAATTCTACAGCATGATCGGCGCCCGGGTGTCTGAATTTCCCACCCGTCGCCGCGCCGCGCAGGCCGCCCGCGCCGCCGGCGATCCGGTGGTGATGGGGGCGCCCAACGTGGTGCGCGGCGGCTCGCAGGCCGGCAACATCGCCGCCGAAGAGCTGATCCGCGAGGGGCTGTGCGATGCGCTGGTCTCGGATTACCACATCCCGGCGCTGGCCATGGCGGCCTGGGCGCTGGCCGACCGGGGGCATCTGACCTTCGCGCGGGCCTGGGGGCTGATCTCATCGGGGCCGGCGCGGGTCTTGCGGCTGGCCGACCGGGGCCGCATCGCGCCGGGGCTGCGGGCCGATCTGGTGGTGATCTGCCGCGAGACCCGGCGGATCGAGGCGACGATTGCCGGTGGCCGGCTGTCCTATCTGTCGGGCCGGCTGGCCGGGCGCTTCCTGTCGCCACCGCCGGCGCTGCGGCTGGCGGCGGAATAGGAAAGGCACTGCCTTTCCCCGCCCGACGCGCGCCGGCTGCCACGGGACCGCATCAACGCGCCAGACAGAGGCCGGCGCCCGACCCGGCGGGCGAGAAGCGCCCGCCATGGGCGGGGCGGGCGCTGGCCGGCGGCCTTTGGGGCCACCGGCGGGCAAGGGGCACCCGCACCGCGTGACCCCGGCGATGGCCGGGGTCATGGGGGAGTAGGGTGCGTGGTCCGCACGCACCTTCCCGACCGGGGCATCGCGCCGGAACGGTGCGTGCAAGCACGCACCCTACGGGCCGGCACGTTCCTGGCCCCCATGCCAGTGCCAAAACGGGCGGAAAAGGAAAGGCACTGCCTTTCTCCGCCCGCCGCGACCAGGCTGCGACAAGACCGCCAGCCAAGCGCAATGCCAGAGGCCGGCGCCTGCCCCGGCGGGCGGGAAGCGCCCGCCATGGGGGGGGCGGGCGCTGGCCGGCGGCCTTTGGGGCCACCGGCGTGCCAACGGGCACCCGTGGCGCGGGGCCTCGGCGATGGCCTCGGCCAATCCGGGCGGGGCAGGCGGGTTCTGCGCCGGGTGAGGCTTCCCGGCCACCCGCCTCAGCCGCCATATTTCTCCAGAAACGCCTCGGCGCGCAGCTTGCGGAAATCCTCCAGCGCGGCACGCAAGGTCTCATGCGGCCAGTCCCACCAGGCCAGCGCCAGAAGCCGCTCGCAGACCGGGGCGGCAAAGCGGCTGCGCAGCGGCTGGGCCGGCACGCCCGCCACCATCATGAAGGGCGCCACGTCCTTTGTGACCACCGCTCCCGAGGCGACCACCGCCCCGATGCCCACCGTGACCTCGGGCTTGATGATCGCGCCATGGCCGATCCAGCAATCGGCGCCCAGCGTGGTGCGCCGCGCCGCGCGGGCGGCAAAGAAGTCCGGATCATCCGCCACATCGTCCCAGTAATAGCTGGAGCGATACAGGAAATGGTGCTGGGCAGCATGGGTGAAGGGATGGTCGGTCGGCCCGATCCGCGTATGGGCGGCGATATTGGAAAACCGCCCGACATGGGTGTTGGCAATGTCGGCAAATCGGTCGCAATAGGCGTAGTCGTCGAAATGGCAGTTCACCAGCCGCGCCCCCCGGCCGATTTCCACATAGCGGCCGAAGGTCGCGGCGTGAACCTCGGTTTCGGGGTGCAGGAAGGGGCTGTCGGGGGAAAGGCGGGGCATGGGTTCTCCTCGGGCGGCCTCAGCCGCCCTTGATCAGCTTGCGGCGCAGCCAGCCCGACAGGCTGTCCATCGCCATGACCATCAGCACGATCAGCACCATGTAATAGGCCACCTCTTCCCAGTCCTTCTGGGTCTGGATCGCCTGCGTCAGCATCAGCCCGATGCCGCCGCCGACGATGGCGCCCACCACGGTCGCGCCGCGGGTGTTGGATTCCAGCGCGTAAAGCAACTGGCTCAGCAGCACCGGCACCACCTGCGGCAGCACGCCGAAGCGCAGGCGCTGCACGCCGTTCGCGCCGGTGGACCGCACGCCTTCGACCTGCTTTTCGTCAAGATTCTCAACCGCTTCCGAGAAGGTCTTGCCAAAGCTGCCGATGTCGGTGATCAGGATGGCCAGCGCGCCGGTCATCGGGCCGGGGCCGAAGGCGCGGGCCAGGACGATCGTCCAGATCAGTGCATCCACCCCGCGGACAAAGTCGAAGACGCGGCGCAGGGCAAAGCGCAGCGGCCCCAGCGGATTGATGTTGCGCGCGGCCAGGAAGGCCATCGGCAAGGCGATCAGCCCGCCGCCCATGGTGCCCAGAAAGGCCATCAGCACGGTTTCGAAGATCGCCCAGGCCACGTCGCCATGCCGCCACATCCGGTTGGTCCAGAAATCGCGCAGCATGTGGGGAAGGTTCGCCTGCGCCGGGTCCACCCGGTCGCCCCACAGCGCCAGCGCCGCCAGTTCGCCGGCGCCCTTGCCGTAGAACGGGCTGTCGAGGGTGAAGAAGAACATCTCCCACCCCGGGAAGTAGCGGAAGGTTTCCACCTTCGACCGGGTATAGGTAAAGCGGCCGTGGCCGGTGGTCACCCCGATGCGGTTGGCTGAGGTGCTGATCCAGTCGGGCAGGGGCAGCGGCGCGGTCAGCTGCAGCCCGCCTTCGCCCGGGCGGATGTCGATGGTGCCATAGCCCGGCACCACATAGCGCGCGCCGGTATCGTCATAGGTCACCACATGGCCATCGCCCAGATCGACCGTCGTCACCGTGCCGTCGGTCGTCACCCAGTCGGGATGGCTGCCGGCCGGATAAGTGCCCCGCGCCTCGCCCTCGATGGCGGTGGTCAGGGTGCCGGTGCGGTTGTCGCGCGTCACATGCACCTTGTGCGAGACGAAGTCGGACAGAAAGATCGCGGCATTGTCCAGCCGCGCGCGCCCCGCCAGCCCGGCCACGTCGAAGGCCACGAACGCATAGGCCAGATAGGCTAGGATCGCCGCCGGAACCGCCAGCGCGGCCAGACGGCGGCGGCGGAACCGGTCCAGCAGGTCGCCGGTCGCGGGCGTGGCAAGGGCGATGGTCATCTTACTTCCCCTTCACAAGACGGTGGCGGGCGCGGTCTGACAGCTGGTCGATGGCGACGATGGTGACAAAAAGCAGAAGGAAGATCGCCACCACCTTGGCATAGCTGCCCATGCCCCATTGCATCGCCAGCTTCAGGTCATGCCCGATCCCGCCCGAACCGACGAAACCCAGAATGGCCGAGGCGCGGACGTTGATTTCCAGCCGCAGCAGCGCATAGCTCAGCCAGTTCGGCGCCACCTGCGGGATGACGCCCAGCCACATCTTCTGCCCCCAGCTTGCCCCGGTCGAGGTCAGCCCCTCGACGGGTTTCAGGTCGGCATTCTCGGCCACTTCCGAGAAGAGCTTTCCCAAGGCGCCGGTGGTGTGTAGCGTGATGGCGATGACCGCAGGCACCGGCCCGCCGCCCAGAATGAAGATCAGCACCAGCGCGATGACAATCTCGGGCACCGCCCGCATCGCGTCCATCAGCCGGCGGAAGGGCATGGTCAGCCGCGGCCAGCGCGCAAGGCCGCGGGTCGAGAGCAGCGCCAGAACCGTGGCCATCAGCGTGGCCAGAAGGGTGGACACCAGCGCGATGTTCAGCGTTTCGATCAGCGCGGGCAGATGGCCGGCCATCAGGCCCGGAATGCGGCTGCGTTCGGCCCAGGCCTCGGACAGAACCTCGGCGGGGAAGGCGGTCAGCATCGGCAGCCCGTTCCAGAACCCGCCGGCGTTGCGGTCATCGGCCAGAACGAAGCCCGACGCCATCAGCGCCACGAACAGGATCAGGATCAGCCCGCCATAGAGCCGCTTGCGGCGCGTCAGTTCCAGATAGGCGGCGTGGCGGGCGCCCGCATCGGGGCGCTGTCCGGGCTCGGGCCCGAAGGCGATATCGACCATGGTTCCCCCGCAAATGAAAAGCCGGGCCACCTGTTGGGGTGGCCCGGCCGGGAAGTTCAGCGCTTACATGCCTTCCTGAAGCTTGCGCGCCGCAAGGATGCCGTCATAGGCCGAATGTTCCACCGGAACGAAGTCCTTCGCCTCACCCGCCGCCACGCCATAGGCGCATTCCGGGTCGGTTTCCCACAGATCGGCGGTCAGCTGGGTGACCTTGTCCTTCACGTCCTGCGGCAGGGCCTTGCGGACGACCATCGGGCCTTCGGGGATCAGCGCCGATTTCCAGATCTCGACCAGGTTGTTCATGTCGACCAGACCGGCATCGGCGGCCTTGCGGAAGGCGCCCGAATTGTAGCCGTCTTCCCAGTTGCCCAGACCGTCGGCCCACGAAACGCCAGCCGCGAAATCGCCGTTGGCGACGCCGACGATGGTCTGCTCATGCCCGCCCGACATCTTCACTTCCGAGAAGTATTCGTCCAGCTTGCCCAGCTTGGCGGTCAGTTCGGCCGCCGGCACCAGATAGCCCGAGGTCGAGTTCGGGTCGGCGAAGGCAAAGCTTTTGCCCTTGGCATCCTCGATCGAGGTGATGCCACTGTCGGCGCGGGCAAAACCGATCGAGTAATAGCCGGTCGAGCCGTCCATGTTCTGCTTGGTCAGCTTGACTTCCACCGCTTCGGGGTCGGTCAGGTAGATCTTGGCATAGGCCGAGGCGCCCAGCCAGGCATAGTCCAGCGTGCCGCCCAGAAGGCCCTGAATCACGCCGTCATAATCGGCAGGGGTAAAGATTTTCACCGGCACGCCAAGGGCTTCTTCCATCTTGGCGCGGAAGCATTCGTTCGAGGTCATCCGGTCCTGGGCGTTTTCGCCGCCCAGAATGCCGATGTTGAAGCCGGTGATCTCTTGTGCCGAAACGGCCGAGGTCAGGGCGGTGGTGACGGCAAGGGCCAGTGCAAGCGTCTTCATGGTTTCTCCATGGGTTGTGGCCCCGGGGCGGGGCCGGGGTATCGGGAAATCAGGCCAGCATCCGCTCGGCATAGGCCGCGTCGGCGGTGGTGTCGGTGGGAAGCGCGGTCGAGGTGGCGGCCTCGTTGAAACTGTCATCGGCGCCGTAGATGTCGCGCGCGGCCCCGGTGGTCAGCAGGTCCGGCGTGCCGTCGAAAACGATGCGGCCGTCGCGCATGCCGATCACCCGGTCGCAATAGCGCCGCGCGGTGTCCAGCGTGTGCAGGTTGGCGATGACCAGCCGGCCGTCCTCGTCATGGATGCGGCGCAGCGTGTCCATCACCACCTGCGCGTTCATCGGGTCAAGGCTGGCGATGGGTTCGTCGGCCAGGATCACCTTGGGGTCCTGCATCAGCGCCCGCGCAATCGCCACGCGCTGCTGCTGGCCGCCTGACAGTGCCTCGGCCCGCTTGGTGGCCTGTTCGGCGATGCCCAGCCGGTCAAGGATCGCCAGCGCCTTCAGGATGTCGTCATCCGGCCAGAAGCCGAACATCGTGGCAAGGGTGGACCGGCGGTTCAGCGTGCCGTGCAGCACGTTCGACACCACATCCATCCGCGGCACCAGATTGAACTGCTGGAAGATCATCGCGCACTGGCTTTGCCAGGCCCGCATCGCCGGCCCCGTCAGCTTCAGCACGTCGCGGCCTTCAAAGATCAGCTGCCCCGAACTCGCCTCGGTCAGCCGGTTCATCAGCCGCAGGAAGGTCGATTTGCCGGCGCCCGACCGCCCGATGATGCCGACAAAGCCGGTCTGCGGCAGGTCAAAGCTGACGTTGTTCACCGCGGCCTTCTGGCCGAACATGCGTGTTACCGCTTTCACCTGCATCAGCATCGGGCGCTCCCCTTGGGTTGGGGCCGTCCTAGGGCTGCACTGTGACGCTTGCGTTGCGGTTTGGTGAAGCTTTGCCGAAGCCGGGCAGGTGACGCCGGGTCAGGCGGGCGCCTATGCCTTGTCGCGCACCATCAGGGCGTTGTTCGGCCCCTTCTTCACCTCGAACCGCATGGGCAGCTTGCGCAGCAGGTCCGAGAATTTCGGCGCGCCATAGCTGCGCGCGTCGAAATCGGGGTGAAGCTGGGTCAGCGTCTGACCCAAGGGGCCCAGGCTGTACCAGTCCTGATCGGGGTCGATGTGCTTCATCGCCGCCAGAATCAGCGGCAGCGCCCGTTCGGGCGGCAGCTTTTCCAGCCGCGCCGGAGGTTCGGCCCGACCCGGCGCCGTCTCACGCGGTTCAGCCGCTTCAGGGGCGGGCGGATCATCGGCGCCGGCGATGTTTTCCAGCAACAGGAAGCGGTTGCAGACCTTGCGCAGCGCCTCCGGCGTCTTGGCGGCACCCACGCCGATCACCTGCAGCCCGTCCTCGCGGATGCGGCTGGCCAGCCGGGTAAAGTCGCTGTCCGATGACACCAGAACAAAGCCGTCCACCTTGCCGGCATGCAGGATGTCCATCGCGTCGATCACCAGCCCGATGTCGCTGGCGTTCTTGCCCTTGGTATTGGCCGACTGCTGGTGCATCACCAGCCCCAGCTTGCGCGCCTGTTCCTTCCACTGTCCCAGCGCCTGACTGGACCAGTCGCCATAGACCCGGCGCAGCCCGGCCTCGCCATGGGCGGCGATCTCATCCAGGATGGCCTCGGCATGGCGGGCGGGGATGTTGTCGGCGTCGATCAGCACCGCAAGGAAGGGCGCACGGGCGTTGGGGGTCGGGTTGGGCATGGGGCCTCGCTTTCGCGGCCGATCCTGCCCCAAACCGCGCGCCGGCGCAAACGGCCCGGGGTCAGGCCGGCCGCAGCCCCGCGCGCGCATGGTCCAGAAACGCCCGCACCGTCAGCGCCACGCCCGCCCCGTCGATCAGCGCAAGGCCCAGGTTCAGGCTGCGCACTGGCCCGCCCAAGGGCACATGGCACAGCCGCCCGCCATCGGGGGCAATCTCGGACAAGGGGCCGATATTGGCGATGGAGTAGCCAAAGCCGTTGGCCACCATCGACCGCATCACCCCCATGTCGCGCGTGCGTTCAACAATGCGCGGCCGCAGCCCCTCACGCGCGAAGACCTGCAGGAAATAGTCGTTCGAGAAGGGCAGATCCAGCAGCACCATCGGCAGATCGGCCAATTCGGAGGGGCTGACCGTGGCCCGCCCCGCCAGCGGATGATCCGCCGGCAGGATGGCATAGGGCGGAAGCTGGATCAGCGGTTCGAACCGGATATCGGACGGAATATCAAGGTCATAGGTCAGCGCCACGTCCAGTGCGGCATTGCGCAGCCCTTCGAAGATGCCGGTCTGGTCCAGTTCGGACTGATGAAACTCGACCGCCGGATAGCGGTCGATGAAGCCGCGCCGCAGCCGGGGCAAAACCACCTGCGCGAAGGTCTGCAGGCAGCCCACCGACAGCGGCCCCCGCACCTCGCCGGTGATGGCGCCGGCGATGTCGTTCAGCCGCGCCGCCTCGGCCAGAACCGCCCGGGCCTGCGCCACGAACTGCCGACCGCCCTGGGTCAGCGTCAGCCCATGGGCATGTTTGCGCACGAACAGCGCCAGGCCGAACTCGGCCTCCAGCTGGGCGATGGCGGCCGAGATCGAGGGGGATGAGACATTGACCCGGTCCGAAGCGGCGGCGATCGAGCCGGCCTCGCCGACGGCCACAAGATATTCCAGCTGGCGCAGGGTGAAACGCAGGGGCATGGCGACTCCGGGCTTAGGCACAGCCTAACCCCGCCACCCGGCCCGGCAAGGCCTATTCATCGCCCGGCACGCCGTAGGACGGTGCCTGCGTCGGGTCCTCGGCGCGCTGGACATAGGCCGCCATCTGGGGGCGATAGACCTGCCACGCCTCGGCCAGCATGCCGATGGGGTCGTCGGCCCAGTCGATGCGCAAATCGGCCAGCGGCCAGGACAGCCGGTCGGCGATCTTCAGCCCGGCCGAACGCACCGGCCCCGCCTCGCCCCCTGCGGCGAGCGCCGCCTGCAAAGCAGCGATCAGACGGTCGCCCAGATGGCCCGCCGCTGCCTCGAACGCCGCCACCATCTGCGCCGGAATCGTGTTGTCTGCCAGCAGGTTACCGCCCGAAGCACAGTCTTTTCCCCGCGCCTCGCCCCAAAGGCCCAGTACGTTCGTACCGGAATGCACCGCCACCCCTCCGGCCGCGTCCACCACCAGCAATTGCCGGTAGCCAATATGCGCCCGCCCCTCTGTCACCGCCCGCAGCGCCGCCCCGGCCGAAGCGCCGGCCTCCAGCGCGTCCAAGAGCAGCGGCCCAAGGGCGGGGTCGGTCACGTTTTGGCTGGCGACCGCGCCAACCCCGGCGCGGACATGTGAACAACGCGCCGCAACCGCCGGAGAAGACGAGGAAATCACCACGCCGAACTGTCCGGTCTTTGCGCAGCGCGCGACAAGGGAAAAGGTCATCTGGTCCTCATTCTGCTGGCCGCCGGGGGCGCTTCGCCCCCCGGACCCCCCGAGAGTATTTGGAAAGGTGCAAATGGCAGAGGCTTACTTGCATTTGCACCTTTTGAAATACTCCACGGGGGTACGGGGGTGTGAAACCCCCGTCTTTTCCGTGGGTTAGTCAGGGATGACGGCGGTTGCGTCAATCTCGACCAGCCAGTCGGGGCGGGCGAGGGCGACGACGGTCAGGCCGGTGCAGACCGGATGCACGCCTTTGATGTATTCGCCCATGGTGCGGTAGACCGCCTCACGGTGGCGGACATCGGTCAGATAGACCACGAGCTTCACCAGATGTTCCATCCGGCCGCCGGCCTCTTCGATCAACTGCTTGATATTGCTCATGACCTTGTGGGTCTGTGCCACCGGGTCGTGGCTGCCCAGGTTGACGGCGGTATCCAGATCCTGCGGGCAGGCGCCGCGGAACCACAGCGTCGTGCCGCCGCGGGTGGCGACCAGATGGCAGAGGTCGTTGTCGAGGTTCTGTTCGGGGTAGGTGACCTTGGTGTTGAATTTGCGGTAGCGCTTGATGGTCATTTCGGGTTCTTCCTTGCGTCTTTCATCCGTCTTCTTTCCGTCTTCCTTGCGTCTCTACGCGGCGGGGGTGCCGGGGCCGTCATAGGCCAGGTAGCTGCGCTGGATGGCGATGTGGTCGGCGACCAGTTTGGCATCATGCCAGACCCCCCAGATGAAGGAAGAGCCGCGCCGCGTCTGGTAGGGCTGGCCGAGGAAATAGATACCCGGCTCGGCGCCGATGCCGCGCAGGTGGCGGGGGCGGCCGGCCTCGTCCACCGCATTGGTCTTCAGCCAGGAGAAATCGACGGCAAAGCCGGTGGCCCAGATCACGGTGGTGATGCCTTCGGCGGCGAGGTTCAGCGACAGGACCGGATGGGTCATGCAGGCCGGATCGGGAAGGATGTCGCGGGCGGCGGGCTCTTCGGGCAGGGCCAGGCCGTTGCGGGCGACCCAGGCGTCGGCCTCATCCAGCACCGAGAGGTAGTTGGCGTCGCCTTGCGCGATGTTGGCGGCAAGGTCGGGTGCGAAGGTGAGGCTGCCATCGGCGAAGCTTTGGGTGCGGCCCAGAAGGTTCATCCCCTCGGCGGCAAAGCGGCGGAAATCGACGGTGCGGCCGCCACGGGCGCCCGAGACGGCGATGGTGGTGTGTTCGGCGCCCGGTGTCGCCTCGCTGTCCCATTTGTTGAGGACGCCCAGCCACCAGACGAAATCGCGGCCCCGGTAGGCGCGGGGCGGGCGGCCGTGCGGGCCGACCGAGAGCCAGACCTTGCGGCCCGATTGCAAGAGTTCCTCGGCGATCTGCGCGCCGGACGACCCCGCGCCGACCACCAGCACCCCGCCCGGGGGCAGGGCGGCGGGGTTGCGGTAGGCGGTGGAATGCATCTGCGTCAGGCCGGGGGTTTCGGGGATCAGCGCGGGGATGACCGGCTTCTGGAACGGGCCGGTGGCGGCGATGACGCGGGCGGCCTGAATGGTGCCTTCAGAGGTTTCCACCACGAAGCCGGGGCCTGCGGGGTTGCGGGTGACCGAGGTGACCGCGACCCCGGTGCGGACCGGGGCGTTGAATTTCTTTGCGTAATCGACAAAGTAATCGGCCACACCTTCCTTGCCGACAAAGGCGTCGGGGTCGCCGGTGAAGGTCATGCCGGGGAAGCGGTCATGCCAGGCGGGGCCGTTGGCGACGAGGGAATCCCAGCGTTCCGACCGCCAGCGTTCGGCGATGCGGGCGCGTTCAAGGACAAGGTGGGGGATGCCGTTGCGGGTCAGATGCTCGCTGGCGGCAATGCCGGCCTGACCTGCGCCGACGACCAGCGTATCAACCTTTTCGACAGACATCCTGCAGCCCTTTCCCGGTGGTGATGCGGGCAAGGTGCGATAACATGGATTTGGGATAAAGTAATTGCTTCCGCAGGTCGGATTAGGCTTTGGCTAAGTCAAACGGCGGGGTGAGCTAGGCTGGACGGTTGCCAGCCTGGACCACAAGCGCGCGTTGTTCGGGCAGGGCCATGCTGATCAGCAGGGGGCTTTCGGCCTGCAGGCGCTGGAAATCGGCCTTTGAGCCCATGCCCTTCCAGCCCGCCAGAATCAGGCTTTGCGCCACCGCGCCGCCCAGGGTGGTGCCGGGGCCGGGGATGATGAAGTAATCCGGGGCGAATTCATGGGCGGCGCTGCGGATGGCGGCGGTAAAGTCATAGGCCTCGGTCACCTGATGGTCGAGGGTGTAGTCGCGCAAGGCGGCGGCGGTGGCCGTGCCGGGCCACCAGATATGGCCGCGCCCGTCGATCAGCGGCAGTTTTGCGTGGGTGAAAAGGGTTTCGGGCAGGTGGGTGCGGCCCTCGGCGGCGACGGGGGCCTGCAGGGCGGTGTGGAAGGCGGCGTGATTCGACAGGCGCATCGGGAAGCGGCCCTGCGCCGGGGGGACGGCGGCTTCGAAGGCTTTCAGTCCGGCCTCATTGCCCGCCAGCACCAGGAGGCCGCCGAGGTCGATTGACAGCGCAAGGGCGTGGTCGGGGCGGGTGGCGATTTCGGCCACCAGCGCCAGCAGCTGCGCCTTGCGGGCCGGGTCGGGCTGCCAGTCGTCGCCCATATGGGGATAGACGAGTTGCCCGCCTATCAACCGCTCCTGCATCAGGGTGCCCATGGTGTTGACCACGGTAAAGCCGTTGTCGGGGGAAAGGGCACCAGCGCAGGCCAGCGCGGAATACCAGCCCATGGAATTGCCGGTGACGGCGACGAGGTTGATGCCTTTCAGGCTGAGGCGGTCGCCCAGCGTGCAGGCATAGATCAGCGCGCTGGCATTGTCGCCGCGTGAGTGTTTGGCGACGGAATAGCTGGGCGCGGTGTCGAGGGCGGTGAGGGTTTCCTGCCCCAGCGCCTGACGGGCCGCATCGAAGCGCGCCAGCAGGGCGGGGTCCGGGAAGCGGGCAAGGCTGCCCAGTCCGGTCTTGGTGTAGGTGCCGCGGCCGGGGCAGATGAGGACGGCGGTTTTCATTGCACCAGCTCCTTGGCGGCTTGGGTGATCTGCGCCGAAGAGGGCATGGTGGCGGCATAGGCGGGGCCCGTGGCGATGAAGCTGTCTTCGGCGGTCAGGCGGGACAGTTTCGCGGTCGTCGTCTCATGGAAATGCGCCATCAGCGCCTCGGCCACGCCGCCGGAATGGCGGGTTTCATCGACGATCAGGATGTGCTTGCAACCCCTGACGGCTTCGGTCAGCGCCTGCGCGGGCAGGGGCGACAGCCAGCGGGTGTCGATGATGCGGGTCTTGATGCCGGTGGCCTCGATGGCGGGAAGGGCCTGATACGACAGGTAAACCCCGTTGCCGAAGGTGACGATGGCGAGGTCGGTGCCAGTGCCTTCCACGCCGACTTCTCCGAAGGGGATCACCTGTGACGGGTCGGGATAGCGGCGCATCCATGCACCGTCCTTGTCGGAATGCAGGTCGCGCATCGGGTAAAGCGCGATGGGTTCAAGGAAGACCACCAGCCGTTGTTCCTCACGCGCCAGCCGCACGCATTCGCGCAGCATCATCGCGGCATCGGCGCCGTTGGAGGGCACGGCGAGGATGAGGCCCGGAATGTCGCGCAGCACGGCCACCGAGTTGTCATTGTGGAAATGGCCGCCGAAGCCCTTTTGATAGCCAAGGCCTGCGATGCGCAGCACCATCGGGTTGGTATATTGGCCGTTCGAGAAGAAGGGCAGCGTCGCGGCCTCTCCGCGCAACTGGTCCTCGGCGTTGTGCAGATAGGCGAGGAACTGAATCTCGGGCAGCGGAACGAAGCCGTTCTGCGCCATGCCGATGGCAAGGCCGAGGATGGATTGCTCATCCAGCAGCGTGTCGATCATCCGGTCGGGGCCGAAGCGCTGGTGCAGTTTCTGGGTGACGCCATAGACGCCGCCCTTGCGGCCGACATCCTCGCCCATCATCACCAGTTCGCGGTGGGTCAGCATCAGGTCGGTCAGCGCCCAGTTGATCAGGCGGGACATGATCTGCGGTTCGTCCATCGCCTTCAGATCGCCGCCGAAAGCGGTGGCGCGGGCCTCGGGCGCCGGGCCGTTGGTGGGGGCGCAGGGGCGTTTGGGCGGGATCAGGCTGGCCATGACCTGCGCGGCAGTTTTCAGGCGGGGGCGGGTGATCGCCTGATCGGCCACGCGGGCCACGCGGGCGGTGGTTTCATGATAAATCTCCAGCGCCTGATCGGGGGGCAGCACGCCGGCCTGATCCAGAAGGCGGACGGAATGCAGCAGCGGATCATTGGCCTCTTCCGCCTCCACCTCTTCGCGGGGCAGGTAGGTGGTGGGCACATCGGCCCCGGCATGGCCGTAAAGGCGGATGGTGCGGAGATGCAGGAAGGCGGGTTTCTTGCGGTCGCGGACGTAAGCTGCGGCCTCAGACGCCACGCGGAACGTGTCGTAAAGGTCAAGCCCGTCGGCCTTGAAATATTTCAGGCCGGGGCGGGCGGAGAAGGTGGCCTCGATCCAGCCTTTCGGGGTTTTGGTGGAAATGCCGATGCCGTTGTCTTCGCAGACGAAGAGGAGGGGCAGGGGCACCGATTGATAGGAGGTCCATTGCGCGGTGTTGAAGGCGCCTTGCGCGGTGGAATGGTTGGCGCTGGCATCGCCGAAGCTGCAATAGATGATCGCGTCATCGGGCAGGATCTGATGTTCCGGCTTGTGCCGCCGCGCCGCGCCGATGGAATAGGCGGCACCCACCGCCTTGGGCAGGTGGCTGGCGATGGTCGAGGTTTGCGGCGGGATGAAAAGATCGCGCGAGCCCAGCACCTTGTGCCGCCCGCCCGAAATCGGGTCTTCCATCGACGAGGCGAAGGACAGAAGCATATCCCAGGCCGGGTTCTGCCCGGGCACCTGACCGGCGCGGGCGATCTGGAAGGCGGCGTCGCGGTAATGCAGGAAGGCCATGTCGGTGGGCCTGAGCGCGAGGGCGACCGCCGCCAGCCCCTCATGCCCCGAAGAGCCGATGGTGTAGAAGCCTTGCCCCGCCCGCTGCATGGCGCGGCTCTGGCGATCAAGCGCGCGGGTCAGGACGCCCGCGCGGAAGGCCTGCAGCGCGGTTTCCGGCGTCATCGGTCCGGCGGGCGGGCGGCCTGCGGGCAGGTCGCGGGCGGCGACCCGGGCGAGGAAGTTTTCGTGGACGATGGCGGCGCGGTCCATGGCGGGCTTTCCGGATGCCGGCGGCCGGGGGTTTCACACCCCCGGACCCCCGTGGAGTATTTTGAAAGGTGCAAATGCTGAGGGCTTTCTAGGCGATTGAACCGGCCGGCGGAACCGATATTGTCGCCGTGACCTATGTGTAAAGGGAATGGATGGACGATCTGCCCCCCATGGCGCAGCTGCGCGCCTTTGAAGCGGTCTGCCGGCTGGGCTCGGCCACGGCGGCGGCGCGCGCGCTGGGCATGACGCAAGGGGCGGTGTCGCGGCTGGTCATGGCGCTGGAGGCGGGGCTGGGCGTGCCGCTGTTCCGGCGCGAGGGGCGGCATCTGGTGCCCTTGCCCGGCGCGGCGCGCTGGGCGGCTGAGCTGGGGCCGGCGCTGGAGGCGATCGCGCGGGGGGCGGCGGGGCTGCGGCAGGGGGCGGGGCGGCTGATGCTGGCGTTGCTGCCGGGCTTTGCCGCCGGCTGGCTGGTGCCGCGGCTGGCGCGGTTCCGCGATGGTCATCCGGGGGTGGCGCTGCATCTGGCGACGCGGCTGAACCCGTTCGATCTGGGGGCCGAGGGGTTCGACGCGGCGATCCACTTCGGGGCGGCCGACTGGCCGGGGGCGGCGCATCTGAAGCTGTGGGATGAGGTGGTGGTGCCCTGCGCGGCCCCGGGGCGCGGGGCGCGGGCGCTTTTGGCGCTGCAATCGCGGCCGGGGGCCTGGGAGCGTTGGCATGCGCGGCGGGGGCAGGCCGCGCCGGGGGTGGCCACCATGTTTGACCAGTTCGCGCCGATGATCGCGGCGGCGGCGCATGGCATGGGGGTGGCTCTGCTGCCCGACTTCCTGGCCGCGCCGGAGCTGGCGGCGGGGCGGCTGGTGGCCCTTGCGCCGCCCGAGCCGGAGGGCGGGGCCTATTGGCTGGTCTGGCCGCAGCGCGGCGGGCCGGCGGCGCTGACGGTGTTCCGCGACTGGATCGCGGAAGAGGCTCAGACCTCGAGGTCGAAGACGGTGATCCCGTCATAACCGCCGGTGCAGAGGCTGCAAAGCCGGGCACCTGCCGCCTGATGGGCGGGATGGGCATCATAGGCCAGATGGGCGGCACGGTCGCGGAAGGTGACCACGAAGCCTTCGCTGTAGCGGGCAGATTTGCCTTCGTAATCGCGGTTCGGTCCCTGCTGGAACGACAGCATCCCGTCCACCTGCCCGACGAGGCCCGCGAACGTGGCATAGACCTCGGCCAGATCGGCGCGCGGGGCGTCGGGGCGGGTGTCGCAGAAGACGCAGTGGATCAGCATGGTCAGGCTCCGGTAGGGGCGGGGGCTTCGATCAGGATGGCGCGGAAATCGTTGACATTGGTCAGCGTGGGGCCGGTGACCACCTGATCGCCGGCGGCGGCAAAGTAGCTGTGGGCGTCATTGGCGGCCAGCGCTGCGGCGGCATCCATCGGGCAGCGGGCCAGCGTGTCGGGGGTGACGAGGGCACCCGCCACCTCGGCTGCGCCATCGACGCCGTCGGTATCGCAGGCGATGGCGTGGATGCGCTCATAACCCGCCAGATGGATGGCCAGCGCCAGCGCATATTCGGCGTTCGGCCCCCCGGTGCCGGCGCCGCGGCGGGTCACCGTCAGCTCTCCGCCCGACAGAAGCAGCACGGGCGCCGCCCCGCGGGCGAGCGTTGCGGCAATGGCGCGGGCGGCGGCGGCATGGTGGGCCGCGACCTCACGCGCCTCGCCCTCCAGCGCGTCACCCAGAAGGTGGACCTGGCAGCCGGCGGCCTCGGCCAGCGCCTTGGCGGCGGCCAGCGACTGCGAGGGCGCGGCGTAAAGGTGGTTCGTCACGCGGGCCAGACGCGAGTCGCCCGGGGGCACGACGCCCGACCCCGCGGCCAGCGCGGCCGTGACAGCGGGCGGCACCGCCACCTGCCAGCGCGCCAGATGAGCCAGCGCATCTGCCGGGGTGGTGGCCTCACCCACGGTGGGGCCCGAGCCGATCAGCCCCATGTCATCGCCCGGCACGTCCGAGATCATCAGCGCCAGCATCCGCGCCGGATGGGCGGCGGCGGCCAGTTGCCCGCCCTTGACGCGCGACAGGTGTTTCCTGACGCAGTTCATCGCCGAAATCGGCGCGCCCGAGGCCAGAAGGGCCGCGTTCACCGCCTGTTTCTCGGCCAGCGTCACGCCCTCGACCGGCGCGCACAGCAGCGCCGAGGCGCCGCCCGAGATCAGCGCCAGCACGAAATCATCCGGGCCGAGGCCGTCGAGAAGCGCCAGCATCCGGGCGGTGGCAGCGGCCCCTGCGGCATCCGGCACCGGATGGGCGGCTTCGGCCAGTTCGATCCCGGCCAGCGGACGGCCATAGCCGTAGCGGGTGATCACCAGCCCCTCGCAGGGGCCCCAGGCGGCCTCGACCGCTTCGGCCATGCGGGCGCTGGCCTTGCCGGCCCCCACCACCACGACGCGGCCTTCGGGGCGCGCCGGAAGATGGGCGGCCAGGCTGCGCATCGGGTCGGCCACCTCGACGGCGCGGTCGAACAACTGACGAAGAAGGGCGCGCGGGGTCATTCTGCTGGTCCTTGCTGGCCGTCGGGGGAACCGGGGGTTTCACACCCCCGGACCCCCGTGGGATATTTATCGAGAGAGGATGGGGTGCGTTCATCCTCTCTCGGGAAATATCCCGGGGTGAGGCCGAAGGCCGAGGGGCAGCGCCCCTTGCGCGGGGTCACGCGGCACCTGCGGCGGATGAGGCGCGGGCGATCAGTTCCACCGGGGCGCGGGTTTCGGGCGGGGGGCGGGTGCCGGTTTCCAGCCAGTCCAGAAGGGTGGCGGCAACCTCACGCCCGAAGCGGTCGATGTGGCAGCGGACCGAGGTCAGCTGCGGGAAGGTCTGGGCGCATTCCTCGATATCGTCGAAGCCCACGAGGCGGAAATCCCGGCCCACCGTCCGGCCACGTTCGGCAAAGCCCGACATCAGGCCAAGGGCGGTCAGGTCGTTGAAGCACATGGCGGCATCGGCGCCGGCCCCGATCAGCGCCGCAGCCGCCTCGCGTCCGAAGGCGCGCGAGGGGCGGCCGGGCAGGGTGAAGGCGGGAAGGCCCGCTTCGGCCATGGTGGCCAGATAACCCTCCATCCGTTCGCGGGTGATGGGGCGGTCGGCAAGGCCACCCACGAAAGCGATGCGACGTGCGCCGGTTTCCACCAGATGCCGGGCCGCAAGCCGCCCGCCGCGGGCATAATCCAGCGAGGCCAGCGGAAAGCGCGCGGTGTCGGCGACCTTGCGCAGCACCTGGATCACCGGCAGGCCGGCGCGGGCGAGGGGGCCAAAGCTGGCCTCTTCCGCGCCATAGGTGGGCGAGATCAGCAGCGCCGAGACGCCGTGTTCGATCATCGACCCCACGACCTGCGCCTGAAGCTGGGGGTCTTCGCCGGTGTTGGCGATGACGGTGGCAAAGCCGCGGGCGGAGAAGGCCATCTGGGCCGAGGTGGCGAATTCGGTGAAGAAGGGGTTTCGCAGGTCATTGATGACCAGCCCGATCAGGCCGACGTTCGAGGACCGCAGGTTGGCGGCGCTGCGGTTGTAGAAATAGCCCAGGTCAGCCATGGCGCGGCGCACGGCCTCACGCTTGTCGTCGCGGACAAGGGGGCTGTCCTGCAGGACAAGGCTGACGGTCGATTTCGACACGCCCGCCCGCGCCGCCACGTCGATGATGGTGGGCCGTCTGTTCACCTAGTCCAGTCCGTGCAGGGAAAGCAGGGTTCGCATGCGGGCTTGCGCCAGATCAGGCTTTGCCAGAAGTCCGGCCTTGTCGGCAAGCCGGTAAACTTCGGCGTAATGGGTGATATCGCGCGCGGACTGGAAGCCGGCGGGCATGATGAAATGGCGCTGGCTGCCGTTCAGCCATGAGAGGAACGCGATGCCGGCCTTGTAGAAGCGGGTGGGCGCGCGGAAGATTTCGCGGCTGAGCGGCACGGTCGGCGCAAGAAGCGCGTCGAAGCGCGCACGGTCGCCCATGGCCAGCGCCTCCAGCGCCTGCGCGGCGGCGGGGGCGATGGCGGCGAAGATGCCCAGAAGCGCGTGGCTGAAATGCGTGCCATCGCCGGCGATCAGGGGGGCGTAGTTGAAATCATCGCCGGTATAAAGCCGGACGCCGGCGGGCAGGCGGGCGCGGAACGCCTCTTCATGCGCCTGATCAAGAAGGGAAATCTTGATGCCGTCCACCTTGGCGGGGTTCTCGGCGATCAGCGACAGCACGAAATCCGAAGCCGCCGCCACATCGGCGCAGCCCCAGTAGCCGGCCAGCGCGGGATCGAACATCTCGCCCAGCCAGTGCAGGATCACCGGCTGGGCGGCACCGTCGATCAGCCGGCGATAGACGCGGCGGTAATCGTCGGGGGTGGCGCCAAGCGCGGGCAGGGCGCGGGTGGCCATCAGGATCACCTGACTGCCGGCGGCCTCAAGCGCCTCGAACTGGGTTTCATAGGCCGCGAGGATGGCGTCGAGGCTGCCGAGCGCGTCGGGGCCCATATGGTCGGTGCCGGCGCCCGAGGCGACGCGGGGCCGCAGCGGATGGGCGCGGGCGGCGGCCATGGTGCGTTCGACCAGTTCCTTGGCGGTCAGCCAGTCCACCCCCATGCTGCGCTGGGCGGTGTCCATCGCCTCGGCCAGACCAAGGCCCTGATCCCAGAGGCCCTGCCGGAAGGCCAGCGTCGCCTCCCAGTCCACGGCGGGACGGGTGTCCCACGGGTTCCTTTCGCGCAGCGGATCGGAAATCACATGGGCGGCGGCAAAGGCGGTGCGGGTCAGCGCCACCTTCGGCGCGCGGGGCAGCAGGGGCGTGCCCTGCAGGGCATAGGGTTCCAGCGTTCCGGCGGGGGTGGGCAGGGTCAGCATCGGGGGCTCCGGGGTCAGTCAGGCCCGCCGGGCGGGCGGGTCGGGGACGGGGGCGGTTACAGGCGGTGATCGGCGCGGATCATGTCGGCCGCCTTTTCGGCGATCATGATGGTCGGCGCGTTGGTATTCGACGAAACGACCGTGGGCATCACCGAGGCATCGACGACGCGCAGCCCGGCGATGCCGTTCAGCCGCAGCCGGGTATCGACCACGGCGGCCGGATCGGCGCCCATGCGGCAGGTGCCGGCGGGGTGATGATCGGTCTTGGAATGGCGGCAGGCATAGTTGAAGTAATCCTCATCGGTCCGCACATCGGGGTCTGGCAGGCGCTCGGCCAGGACGAAGGGTTTCAGGGCGTCCTGCCGCATGATCTCTTGCGCCAGCTTCAGGCCGCGGATCGACATTTCGCGGTCATGGGGGTCTTCCCAGTAGTTCGGGTCGATCAGCGGGGCGGCCAGCGGATCGGCGCTGGCCAGCCGCACCGTCCCGCGCGACCGGGGCCGCAGATAGGCCGAGTTCAGCGTGACGCCACCCTGCGGCATCGCGGCCACCCCGGCCTCGATGCCCGAGCCAAGGCCCAGATGGAACTGGATATCCGGGCTGCGGGCTGCGGGGTCGGCATACCAGAACCCGCCGGTTTCAAAGAGGCTTGAGGCGACGGGCCCCTTGCGCGTCAGCAGGTATTGCAGGCCGGCCAGCGCCGACAGATGGGGTTTGGCAAAGCGGTCATAGGTGTGGGGGCCGGTGCATTCGGCGATGACGAACAGGTCAAGGTGATCCTGCAGGTTCGACCCCACGCCGGGCTGATCCAGCGCCACGTCGATGCCGAGGCCGTGCAGATGATCGCCCGGCCCGATGCCCGACAGCATCAGAAGGCGGGGGCTGCCGATGGCGCCTGCGGACAGGATGACCTCAATCCCCGCCATCAGGCGGCTGCCGTCGATCAGTTCCACCCCGGTCGCGCGGCCGCCTTCGGTCAGGATGCGGCGCACCTGCGCGCCGGTCCGCACCGTCAGGTTGGGGCGGCGGCGGTTCGGCGCCAGATAGGCCATGGCGGCGGACGACCGGCGGGCGTGGCGCTGGGTCAGCTGGTAATAGCCGACGCCGTCCTGAACCTCACCGGTCATGTCGGGGTTGCGGGGGATGCCCAGCTGACCCGCGGCGGCGAAATAGGCCTCGCAGATCGGCAGGGGCGCCGAGGGCTGGCTGACGCCCAGAGGGCCGCCCTTGCCGTGCCAGCGGTTGTCGAAGCTGTCGTTGTCCTCGGCTTTGCGGAAATAGGGCAGGACATCTTCATAGCCCCAGCCCTCGCAGCCCATCTGGCGCCATTCGTCATAGTCCAGCGCGTTGCCGCGGGTGTAGATCTGGGCGTTGATCGTCGATCCGCCGCCGATCACCTTCGCCTGGGTGTAGCGGATCACCATGTTCTGCATGTGGCGCTGCGGCACGGTCTGCCAGCCCCAGCTGCCGATGCCCTTGGTCATTTTGGCAAAGCCCGCCGGCATGTGGTAGAAGGGATGGCGGTCGGTGCCGCCGGCTTCCAGCAGCAGCACGCGGACCGCGGGGTTTTCCGACAGCCGCGCCGCCAGCACCGACCCGGCCGAGCCGCCGCCCGCGATGATGAAATCATAGTCCATTACAGCCTCGGGATCGAAAGGCCGCCATCCACCGGGATCGCGGCGCCGGTGGCGAATGCCATCCGGCCGGTGACAAGGGGGGCCACGACCGCGCCGATATCGGCGGGCGCGCCCCAGCGGTTGGCGGGCACCAGCCCTTCGGCGATGCGCGCGTCATAGCGGTCGCGGACGCCGGCGGTCATCTGCGTGGCGATGATGCCGGGGCGCAGTTCGAAGACGCCGATTTCCAGCGGGGCCAGCCGCAGCGCGAAGTTGCGCACCATCATCGCGGCCCCCGCCTTCGAGATGCAGTATTCGGCGCGGTCGGGGCTGGCCAGTTCGGCCGAAACCGAGGTGACGAAGATCAGGCTGCGGTAGTGCCGGCTTTGACGCGCCGCCATCGACCGCGCCACCGCCTGCGCCAGAAAGAAGGTGCCGCGCAGGTTGACGGCCATGCAGCGGTCAAAGCTTTCGGGCGTCATGTCCAGCAGGTCGCCGCGCTGCATCGCCGGCACGCCCGCGTTCGAGATCAGCGTGGTCAGCGGCCCCGCCTCTTCCGCCGCCGCCATCAGCGCCGGGATGGCGGCAAGGTCCGACAGGTCATGGCGGATATAGCGGGTGCCGGCCGGCAGGCGTTCCAGCCCCGCGCGGACGGGGGCGGCGGTTTCGGGCTGTTCGGAGGCCAGAACCAGTTCAAACCCCTCGGCCGCCAGCGCCTCGGCGATGCCAAGGCCGATGCCCTGCTGGCCGCCGGTGATCAGGGCGCGCAATGTCATGGCAGGGGCCTTTCCGCGATATGGGCGCCCGCCCGCAGGGCCAGCGCGGCGATCGTCAGCGCCGGGTTCACCGCCGCCGAAGTGGGCAGGACCGAGGCATCGACGATGTAGAGATTGTCCAGATCATGCGCCCGGCAATCGGCGTTGACCACGCTGGCCGCCGGATCGGCGCCCATGCGGGCGGTGCCGCACTGATGGCTGGGGGTGCGCTTTTCGAAGGGTTTCGACAGCACCAGCGGCCAGCCCGCCCGCCGCAGCGCCGCCTTGATCCGGGCGACCAGCGCGGTGTGGGCCCTCCAGTTGGATCGTTCCCATTTCAGCACGATCCGCCCGTCCTTCAGCATCACGCGGCTTTCGGGCTGCGGCAGGTCTTCGGACATGGCCAGAAGATGCACGGAATGGTTGGCCAGATGGGTGGCCAGCCGCAGCGGCAGCCCGCTTTCGCCGGCCAGAATGGCGCCGGTGATGCGGCCCAGCATCTGGATATTGCCCAAAGGCTCCCCCCCGGGACCGCCGGTCAGATACCAGTCGTTCAGCTGGATGGTCTTTTCATAGACGCAGTCGTTGCGGCGCAAGGGGCTGTAGCCGATCACCGCCGACAGGTTGTGGTTCATGAAATTGCGCCCCACCTGATCCGAGCCGTTGGCAAGACCCGTCGGATGCGCGGCATCGGCCGAGGCCAGCAGAAGCGCTGCGGAAATCACCGCCCCGGTGCAAAGGCAGATGACCGGGGCCGAAAGGGTTTCGGTCTGGCCGTCGCGCAGGTATTCGACGGCGGTCACGCGGCGGCCTTCGGCCAGAAGCCGCGTCACCCGGGCGCCGGTCAGAAGCGAGACGTTGGGATGTTCCAGCGCGCGAGCAAGGGCGCAGGATTCCGCCTCCATCTTGCCGCCGCGGGTGTTGGGGAAGGCGTCCCAGGTGGTCTGCCCGCCCTTCAGCCAGGTCTCGATATCGACGCCCAGCGGCAGGGGGCCGGGATGCAGCCCCTGCGCCGCCAGACGGGCGCGCAGAAAGGCGACGGGCGCTTCATCCGGCACCGGCGGAAAGGGGTAGGGGGCAGAATGCGCCGGTTCGGTCGGATCATGCCCCAGCGCGCCGCGCACGTTGTAAAGCGCCTCGGCCTGCGAATAGTAACGTTCCAAATCGTCATAACCGATCGGCCAGCCGGGGGTGGTGCCCTCGATATGGCGCAGGGGCGCGAAATCCTCGGCGCGGTAGCGCATCAGCACTGCGCCGTAGAATTTGGAATTGCCGCCGGGGTGATAGTAGTTGCCGGGGTTGAATTCGCGCCCGTCCGCATCCAGCCACATCTCATCCGGCCGGTAATGGCCGCGCCCGAAGATCGCCTCGGGATCGCGGGCCTCAGCGCTGTCCACCAGCCGCTCACCGCGTTCCAGGATCACGATGCGGCGGCCCGAGGGGGCGAGGGCGGCGGCCAGCGTCGCCCCCCCGATGCCCGAACCAAGGATGAGGATGTCGGGGCTCATGCCGGAATGCGTTCCTCGGTTGCCGGATCGAAGGCCACGGCCTTTTCCATGTTGATGGCGAAATCAAAGACCTCGCCCGGTGCCACGGTGGCATCGGCGCGCATCCGCGCGATGGCATCCTTGCCCGAAATCGTCATGGTGACAAAGGTATCCGAACCCGCGGGTTCGGTGACGGTGACGCGGTTGGCGAAGCTTTGGATGTTGGACGACTTGCGGTCGGCGCCTTCGGGATCGGTGATCGCCTCGGGGCGGATGCCCAGAAGGATGTCCTTCCCGGCCCAGCCCGCCAGATTGGCCTGGCTGAAGCGCAGAAGGCGCGGGGCGCCCTCGGCATCGGTGATCCGGGCATGGGGGGCGCCGTCCTGCATCTCCACCGTCGCGGGGACGATGTTCATGGCCGGGCTGCCCATGAAGGTGGCGACAAAAAGGTTCGCCGGCGTGTCGTAGATTTCCTTGGGTGTGCCCAGCTGCTGCACGAAGCCCTTGTTCATCACCGCGATGCGGGTCGAAAGGGTCATCGCCTCGATCTGGTCGTGGGTCACATAGACGATGGTGGTCTTCAGCTTCTGGTGCAGCTTCTTGATCTCGGTCCGCATGTCGACGCGGAGTTTCGCATCAAGGTTCGACAGCGGTTCGTCAAACAGGAACACATCGGGATTGCGCACCAGAGCCCGGCCCATGGCGACGCGCTGACGCTGGCCGCCCGAAAGCTGGCCCGGCTTGCGGTCCAGCAGATGGTCGATCTGCAGAAGCTTCGCCACATCGGCCAGCGCCCGGTCGCGTTCGGGCTTGGGCGTGCCGTGCATTTCCAGCCCGAAGGTGATGTTCTGGCCCACGGTCATGTTGGGGTAAAGCGCATAGCTCTGGAACACCATGGCGATGTTGCGCTTCGACGGATGCACGCCGTTGATGACGCGGCCCTTGATGGCAATGTCGCCGCCCGAGATGCCTTCAAGCCCGGCGATCATGTTCAGAAGCGTGGACTTGCCGCAGCCCGAGGGGCCGACCAGCACAAGGAACTCGCCCTCCTGCACCGCGATGTCCACCCGGTGCAGCACTTCGACCGGGCCGTAGGATTTGGTGACGTTCTTGATGTCGAGAAAGCCCATGGGTCAGCTCCGGACGGTAGGGGTGGGGCCAAGAATTTTCGAAAATTCTTGGCAAAATTCTTCGAAGAATTTTGCGGTCGCGCGGGTCATCCCTTGACGCTCCCGGCCATCAGGCCGCGGACGAAGTAGCGCCCGGCGACGATGTAGACGAAGAGGGTGGGCAGGGCCGCAAGGATCGCGCCGGCGAAGTGGACGTTGTATTCCTTCACCCCGGTCGAGGATTGCACGAGGTTGTTCAGCGCCACCGTCATCGGCTGCGAGGTGCCGCCGAACGAGGCGCCGAACAGGAAGTCGTTCCAGATGTTGGTGAACTGCCAGATGACCGAGACGACGGTGATCGGCCCCGAAACCGGCAGCATGATGCGCCAGAAGATCTGGAAGAAACCGGCGCCGTCCATCATGGCGGCCCGCACCAGCTCGGTCGGGAAGGCGGCGTAGTAGTTGCGGTAGTAAAGCGTGGTGAAGCCGATGCCATAGACCACATGCACCAGCACCAGCCCCGGCACCGACCCCGCCAGCCCCAGCTTGCCCAGAACCACCGCCATCGGGATCAGCACGATCTGGAACGGGATGAAGCAGGAAAACAGCATCAGCCCGAAGACCCAGGTATCGCCGCGAAAGCGCCATTTGGTCAGGACATAGCCGTTCAGAGCGCCGACCACCGTCGAGATGGCAACGGCCGGCACCACCATCAGCAGCGAGTTCAGGAAATAGGGTTTCAGCCCCGTGGGTTCCACCCCGATCTGGGCGGTGGACCAGGCGGAAAGCCAGGGCTCGATCGTCCAGGTCTGCGGCAGGGCCATCATGTTGCCGCCGGTGATCTCGGCCAAGGGCTTCACCGAGTTCACGCCCATGACGTAAAGCGGCAGCAGGTAGAACAGCGCGAAGACGATCAGCACCACATAGATGAAGGTGCGGGTGATGCGGCCGGTCGAGACGGCGGTATCCTGGGTGACGGCGGCCATCACTTCTTCTCCTTCAGTTCGGAGTAGAGGTAGGGGATCATGATGGCGGCAATCGTCATCAGCATGATCACGGCGGAAGAGGCGCCGATCCCCATCTGGTTGCGGGTGAAGGTGTAGGAATACATGAAGGTCGCCGGCATCTCGGTGGATCGGCCGGGGCCGCCGCCGGTCAGCGCGACCACCAGGTCATAGCTCTTGATCGCAAGGTGGAAGAGGATGACGAAGGCCGACAGGAAGGCCGGGCGCAGCAGCGGAATGACGATGCGGCGGTAAAGCTGCCAGTTGGACGCCCCGTCGATCTGCGCGGCTTTCAGGATTTCGTTGTCGATGCCGCGCAGGCCCGCCAGGAACATCGCCATCACGAAGCCGCTGGTCTGCCAGACCGCCGCGATGACGATGGTATAGATCGCCATGTCGTTGTCCTTGATCCAGGTGAACGAGAAGGACTCCCACCCCCAGAGCCGCATGGTCTTTTCCAGGCCGATGCCGGGGTCGAGGAACCATTTCCACGCCGTGCCCGTCACGATGAACGACAGCGCCATCGGGTAAAGGTAGATCGGGCGCAGCAGGCCTTCACCCCGGATCTTCTGGTCAAGGAAGATCGCCAGCGCCAGCCCGACCAGCGTGCAGATCACGATGTAAAGCGTGGCGAAGATGGCCAGATTGGTGACGGCGGTGGACCAGTGCTGCAGCGCGAACAATTTGGCGTAGTTCTCGAAGCCGATGAAATCCCATTTGGGCAGCATCTTCGAGCCGGTGAACGAAAGAACCACCGTGAAGGCGATGAAGCCGTAGACGAACAGCAGGATCACCGCAAAGGACGGTGCCAGGACCACCTTGGGCAGCCAGTCCTGCAATCTTGTGCGGAAATCCGCCGTGACGGATGTGGCCATCTCGGTCCCTCCCAATGCGCGGGGGTTCTTGCGCGGTGAATGTGCGGTAGCAGGGGCATGTCCCGCCGGGGAACATGCGGGCAGGGGGCCGGGGCGGCGGTCAGGCCGCCCCGGCCGGCCTTTGGTTACTGCGCGGCGGCGACGGCTTCGGCCAGCGCGGCGGCAGCGGCGGCGCCATCGGCATATTCGCCGTTGAAGGCCGCGGTGATCACGTCATAGGTGGCGTTTTTGACGGCGGCCGGGGCGGCGTGGCCATGGGCCATCGAGCCCATCAGCTTGCCCGAACCCGCGGCTTCGGCCAGATCGGCCATGCCCTTCTTGCCGCAATCGTCGAAGGCTTCGTTCGACACGTCGGTCCGCGCCGGGACCGAGCCCTTGACCACGTTGAAGGCCGACTGGAAGGTCGGGCTTTCGATGGCCGAGGCCATGGCCTTCTGCGCGGCGATCTTGTCGTCGCCGGTGACGTTGAACATGGCGAACTGGTCACTGTTGAAGGTAACCGCGCCCTGCGAGCCGGGGAAGCGGATGCAGACGAAATCGGCACCCGGCACCTTTCCGGCCTTCAGGAATTCGCCCTTGGCCCAGTCGCCCATCATCTGCATGCCGGCTTCGCCGTTGATGACCATGGCCGAGGCAAGGTTCCAGTCACGGCCCGAGAAGTTGTCATCGACATAGGTGCGCAGCTTCATCAGGCGGTTGAAGGCTTCGGCCATCTGCTCGCCACCCAGCGCAGCGGGGTCAAGGTCGATGAAGGCGGCCTTGTAGAAGTCGGTTCCCATGCCCAGGACGATGCCGTCGAACACGGTCGCGTCCTGCCAGGGCTGACCGCCGTGGCCCAGCGGCGTGATGCCGTTGGCCTTCATCGCGTCCAGAACCGCGACCAGCTCTTCCCAGGTTTCCGGGGCTTTGCCGCCGGCGGCGTCCAGCGCGGCCTTGTTGATCCAGACCCAGTTGGTCGAGTGGACGTTGACCGGCGCGGCAATCCAGTGGCCGTCATATTTCGAGAAGCGCTGCAGCGCCTCGGGGATCACGGCATCCCAGCCTTCGGCCGCCGCCACGTCATCGAGGTTGCCCAGCGCGCCTTCAGCGGCCCAGTCCTGAATGTCGAAGCCCAGCATCTGCACGGCGGTGGGCGGGTCGCCTGCGGTGACGCGGGCGCGCAGCGCGGTCATCGCCGCCTCGCCGCCGCCGCCGGCCACCGGCATGTCCACCCAGCCGATGCTTTTGGTCGCAAGGTCTTCCTTCAGCACGTTCAGCGCCGCCGCTTCGCCGCCCGAGGTCCACCAGTGCAGCACCTCGACATCCGCCGCCTGCGCATGGGCCGTCAGGCCAACGGTCAGCGCCATCGCCGAAGCGAAGCCTTTCATCATGCTCTTCATGTCATCCTCCCAGATGTGCGTCCCTTTCGGGGAACGCGTTAGTGAAACGTTACAACAGCCGCCTTCGTCAACAGGATTCTTTGCACCGGGCAGGGGCGGGACGCCTTGTTCTGCTGGTTCAAATGCGGTGCCGGGGGGCTGCAGGGCCCCGGTCGCCGGAAAAAATCCGTTGTATCGTTGCATCTTCCTGCCATAGTCTGCGGCCACGCCGTGCCGGAGGACAGGCCCTGACCGAGACCCCGACCAGACCCGCCCCGCGCGCCCGGGCGACGCTGCGCACCGTCGCTGCGGCGACCGGTCTGGCCGTGACCACCGTCTCGCGTGCGCTGGCCAACGATCCGCGAATCGCCGCCGCCACCCGCGCCCTTGTGGCCGAGGCCGCGCGCCTTCAGGGCTATGTGCCCGACCGCGCCGCGCAGCGCCTGCGCACCGGGCGGACCAAGGTCGTCCAGCTTCTGCTGAACCTTGACCACGAGTTTCTGGGCGTGGCGCAGGACATGATCGGCGGCATCAGCCAGGCCCTGGCCGGGACCGGCTATTCCGTGACGATCTTCCCCGACATCCTGCGCTCGGACCGGCTGGCGGCGGTGCGCCAGATCGTCGAGAACCGGCTGGGCGACGGGCTGATCTTCAACCGGACCGAACCCTTCGATCCGCGTGTGCGCTACCTGTCCGAGCAGGGCTTTCCCTTCGTCTGCCACGGCCGCACCGAATTCGTGACACCCCATCCCTTCGTCGATTACGACAACGAAAGCTTTGCCCGGCAGGCGCTGGCGCGGCTGGTCGCCAAGGGGCGTGAGCGGGTGCTGATCGTGCTGCCGCCGGCGCGCTATACCTTCCACCAGCACCTGCGCTATGGCGTGGTTTCCGCCGCCCGCGCCGCCGGCATCACCTGGGAAATCCCCGAGACGGTGACGCTGGACACCCCGCCGGATGAAACGGTCGAATGGATGAAGGGCCGGCTTGCCGCGCCCGACCGGCCCGACGGCATCATCTGCGTGGGCGAGGTGGCGGCCATCGGCGCGCTGGCCGCCGTGGCGGACAGCGGGTTGCGGCTGGGTCAGGACATCGACATCGTCGCCAAACGCGCCAGCGCGATCTTCGGGCTGTTGCGGCCGCGGATCGACACCATGTTCGAAGACCTGCGCGAAACCGGCCGCGCCATGGGCGAGACGCTCTTGCGCTCGATGGCCGGCGAGCCGCCCGAGACGCTGCAGATCCTGCACGCCCCGAAGGTGGAATTCGACTGACAGAGCGACGGCAGAAGAATTTTCGGACGAAAATTCTTCGGGGGCCGAGAAATCTTCGTACGAAGATTTTTCTTGTCCTGCCGTGGCTTGCCAGAGGTTCTTCATGCGCGCACCCAGTTGGCGCGGCTGCGGCCGATGCGCATGCACAGCGTCTTGACCTCAAGAAACTCTTCCAGCCCGTAACTTCCGATCTCGCGTCCGGTGCCCGATTGCTTGAATCCGCCGAAGGTCAGTTCGGGGAAGCCGTCCATCCAGGTGTTGGTCCAGATCGTGCCGGCCTGAATGCGGCGGGCAAGGTCAAGGCAGGTATGGACATTCTCGCTCCACACGCCCGCCGACAGGCCATAGGTCGCGTCATTGGCCAGCGCCACCGCCTCATCCGCGGTGCGGAAGGTCAGGACCGACAGGACGGGGCCGAAAACCTCTTCCCGCGCCACGGCCATGTCGGGGGTGACGCCGGTAACCACGGTCGGCTGATAGAATTCGCCCGCGAGCCCCGGCACCTGCAGCGCTGTTCCGCCCAGGGCCACGGTGGCGCCCGCCGCACTGGCGGCCTTCACATAGGCGTCGATCTTGTCGCGGTGCTGGGGGGTGACGATGGCGCCGACCTGGGTGTCGGGATGCAGCGGATCGCCGAACGCGACCTTGCGCGACAGGGCCACCACGCGGGCGGTGAAATCGGCGGCGATGTCTTCGTGCAGGATGATCCGGCTGCCCGAATTGCAGCATTCGCCGGCGTTGAAATAGATGCCGAAGGTCACGGCATCGGCGGCGCTGTCCAGATCGGCGTCGGGAAAGACGATCTGGGGGTTCTTGCCACCCAGTTCCAGCGCCACCTTCTTCAGCGTGCCCGAGGCGGCGGCGGTGATGCCCTTGCCCACCCCGGTCGATCCGGTGAAGGTCACCATATCCACATCCGGATGGCTGGCCAGCGTCGCGCCGACCGGCAGGCCGTAGCCAAGAACGATGTTGACGACACCGGCGGGCATTCCGGCCTCAACCAGCAACTCGCCCAGCATGACGGTGGTGGAAGGGGTCATTTCCGAGGGTTTGATGACGCAGGTGCAGCCGGCGGCCAGCGCGAAGGGCAGTTTCTGCGACAGGATCCAGAAGGGGAAATTCCACGGCGTGATGATGGACACGACGCCGATCGGCTCCTTGACCACCACGCCCAGAATGTCGGTGCCCAGGGTGTTGTGGCTTTCGCCGTGCAGGGTGCGGGCCAGCGCCGCGGCATAGCGCCAGAGGTCGGCCGCGCCCGACACCTCGCCCTTCGACTGGCTGATCGGCTTGCCGGTTTCCAGCGTTTCCAGAAGCGCGATGCGGTCCACATTGGCCTCGATCAGCGCGGCGACGCGGGTCAGCACCTCGGCGCGGGACTTGGCGGGGGCGCGCGACCAGTCGCCGGCGTCAAAGGCGCGGCGGGCGGCGGCGATGGCGGCTTCGGCATCGGCAGCGGTGCCAAGGGCGCTGTGCGACACCACCACCCCGTGCGAGGGCGAGCGGCGGCCGAAGGTTTCGGCGCCCTCGACCCAAGTCCCGCCGATCAGGTGGCGGCCGCGGAACGGCTCGGCCGGCAGGCGGGTATCGGTGGCGGGGATGACGGTCAGGTCCAGCATGTCAGGTTCCGGGGAATTCGGGTTTGCGTTTGGCGCGGAAGGCGGCGACGCCCTCGGCCTTGTCGGCGCTGGCGGCGATCATGCCCGAGGCCAGCGCCTCGACCATCGCAGGGGCATCTTCGCCGGCGGCGGCATGGATCATGTATTTCGCCACTTCGGTCGCGCGCGGGCTGGTGGCTGCCAGCCGCGCGGCGATCTCAAGCGCGGTGTCGCGCGGGCTGGCCGAAACCTCGGCCACAAATCCCAGCGCATGGGCGCGGTCGGCGGTCAGGCGGCGGCCGAAAAGTGCCATCTCCTTCACCACCGGTTCCGGCAACAGGCGCAGAAGCCGCTGGGTGCCCGACCAGCCCGGCACGATGCCGACGCCGGTTTCGGGCAGGGCCAGCGTGGCTTCGGGCGCGATCACCCGGATATCGCAGGCCGCGGCCAGTTCCAGCCCGCCGCCGAAGCAGTGGCCCTGCAGAACGGCGATGGTCGGCACATGCAGCCGCGCCAGCCGGTCAAACAGCCGGTGGCCGTCGCGCACCCAGTGGCGGGCGAATTCGGCGGCCGACAGGTCGCCCCAGGCGGTGATGTCGGCGCCGGTGCAGAAGGCGCGGGGGCCTTCGGCCGTCACGATCACGCCGCGCAGGGCGCCATCGCGTTCCAGCGTGTCCAGATGGCGGCCCAGATCGCCCAGCATTGCCAGCGTCAGGGAATTCAGCTTGGCCGGGTTGTCCAGCCGCAGCTCGGCCAGCCCGCCGGGCAGGGGGGAAAGGTGGATCGCGCTCACAGCACCAGCCCCATCGGGCCATGGGCCAGAAGCGACAGCGGCATGGCCCTGGCATCCGCCGCCACGCTGACGCGGCCCTGACTGGCCGCCACGATGTCGCGGGCGGGGTCGATGCCGGGCATCACCTCGGTCGCCACCAGCCCCGCATCGCCCAGCCGCATCACGCAGCGTTCGGTGATGTAGATCACGTCCTGCCCCAGCGCGCGGCCGCGCCGGCCGGCGTAGGTGACATGTTCGACCGCCTGCACCATCTTGGTGAAGCGGCCGGGTTTCGTCACCGTCAGCCCGGTTTCGGACAGGGCGATTTCGGCTCCCGCCTCGAACCAGCCCGAGAAGACGATCTTGCGGGCGCCGGCGGTGATATCGACGAAGCCGCCGCAGCCGGCGGTCAGATAGGGTTTCTTGCCAAGTTTCGAGACGTTGACGTTGCCGTCCACATCAACCTCAAGGAAGGACAGGAACGACAGATCGAAGCCGCCGCCCTGGAAATAGGTGAACTGCTGGGGCGAGGGCACATAGGCATCGGCGTTCGAGGCGCAGCCGAAGGCAAAGCCGGTCAGCGGCATCCCCCCCACGGCGCCCTGTTCGATGGCCCAGGTGACGGCCTGCTCCTGACCTTCCTCCAAGAGAACGCGCGGCACCATGGCCGAGATGCCGAAGCCCAGGTTGGCGGTCTGGCCGGCGCGCAGCTCCATCGCGGCGCGGCGGGCGATGACCTTTTCCACCCCCGGCTCGGCCAGACGGAAGCTGGCCCAGGGGCGGATGATCTCGCCCGAGATGGCGGGGTCATGCGGGGTTTCGGTGGTCTGCTTCTGGTCGGGGTCCAGCACGATCAGGTCCACCAGATGGCCCGGCACCCGCACGTCATGGGGGCGCAGGCTGCCGCGTGCCGTCATCCGCTTGACCTGCGCGATGATCAGCCCGCCGTGGTTGCGGGTGGCAATCGCCTGTTCCAGCCCGCCCAGATAGGCGCCTTCGTGTTCATAGGTCAGGTTGCCGTGTTCGTCGGCGGTGGTGGCGCGCAGGATGCAGACCTGCGGCACGATGTTGGGGAAATGCAGCCAGGTTTCCCCGCCGAACTCCACCCGGCGGACGATGGGCGCCGCTGCACCGCGCGCATTCATCGCGCAGCCTTCGCGGAGGGGATCGACAAAGGTTTCCAGCCCCACCTTCGTCAGCACGCCGGGCCGGCGGGCGGCCACGTCGCGGTGCATGTCAAAAAGGATGCCCGAGGGCACGTTATAGGCCGGGATGCGGTCTTCGACGATCATCCGCCAGATCTCGGGCATCGGCAGGTTCGACGACCCCGAGGGGTAGGAGCCGGCGATCACCCGCGCCAGAAGCCCGTCCTGCGCCAGATGCTCCATCCCCTTCACGCCATACATGTCGCCGGCGGCGATGGGGTGCAGGGTGGTGATGGCTTTGGGATGGCCTTCGGCGCGGAAGCGCAGTCCGATCGCCTCAAGCACCTTGTCGGGGCAGCCGAGCGCCGAGGACGACGACACGGTAACGACGGCCCCGTCGGGGAGGCGGGCGGCGGCTTCGGCCGGGGTGACAAGCTTGGTCATCTCAGTCTCCGTAGGCGACACGCTGGCGGGTTCCGGTTTCGGCGGCCTCGCGCACCGCCAGCGCCACGGTCAGCGAGCGCACGCCGTCCCAGCCATCGGCGGCGGGCCGGCCCTTGCCGGCCACCGCCTCAAGGAAGCGCTGCACGCCGTGGACGTAGAGGTTGTGGGTGTCGAAGGGCACGGGTTCCGCCCCTTCGGCGGTGACCAGGGTGATCTCGCCCAGCGGGCGCTGCGTCATGACGCCCCGGGCAAAGATGGATCCTTCGGTGCCGTGCAGCTCGATCCCCGAACCGGCGAAGGCATGGGTAAAGCTTTCATGTGCAAAGACCTGCACGCCCGAAGGCATGGCCCAGACCGACATGACCGAATCCTCGACGCCGTCGCCCATGCCCGAGGCCGCGGCCATCGCCACCACCTCGACCGGGTCTTCGCCCAGATGGAAGCGCACGGTATCGGCGTCATGCACGGTGATGTCGGGAATGACGCCGCCGCCGGCGGTGGGGTCGCTGATGCGCCAGCCCTGCAGATGGGGCGGCAGGTGGACGGCATGGAAGACCCGCATCGACAGGACGCGGCCGATGCGGCCCCCGGCCACCAGCGCGCGGATCGCCTGATGCGAGCCTGCGTTGCGCAGATGGTGGTTGGTGGCAAAGACCACGCCCGCCGCCTCGGCCGCCTTGACCATGGCGACGGCGTCCGGAACGCTCATCGCCAGGGGCTTTTCGCAGATCACATGCTTGCCGGCGGCGATGGCGGCCAGCGCCTGCGCCCGGTGCTTTTCGTTGGTGGACGAGATATAGACCGCGCCGATGGACGGATCGGCCAGCATTGCCGCCAGATCGGTGCCATGGGCGGCGATGCCGTGGGCCGCCGCATAGGCCGCCGCATGGGCCGCATTGCCGGATACCACATGGGTCACAACCCCGCCGGTCGCGCGGAACGCGCCGATCATATGCTCGGCCGCGATGGTGCTTGCCCCGATGAGGCCCCAGTTCATGCCGCCCTCCCGATTCGTCTGGAACGTTCCAAGTTAATACTCGGAACGTTCCAATCGCGTCAAGAGCGGTGGGCGGGGAAGGGGGCGCTGCCCCCTCGCCGGCCGGGGCCGGCTCACCCCCGGGATATTTGCAGAGAGAGGATGAAGGCGGCGGCGGGCCATGATCTGCCGGGGGGGTCGCTGGACCTAACGGCCATATCGGACTGGACATAACAGGGCGCGCGCGCTTCCCCGATGATGGCGGCAGGGGCGAAGGGGCGCAAAGGGCGCCCCGGTCCGCATGAATGAGGTTTGGCCATGGAAGGCTATGCATCCGCCAACGACATCAGCGAAGTCGTTGCCGCCGACAAGAAGCATGTCTGGCACCATCTGATCAATCACCGCATGTTCGAAACCGTCGATCCCCGCGTGATCGTCGAAGGCAAGGGCCTGCGGGTCTGGGATGCCAAGGGCAAGGAATATATCGACGCGGTTTCCGGCGCGGTCTGGACGGTGAACGTGGGCTACGGCCGCGAGTCGATCGCCAATGTGGTGCGCGACCAGCTGATCAAGATGAACTATTTCGCGGGTGTCGGCGGCTCGATTCCGGGTGCGCTGTTCGCGGAAAAGCTGATTTCCAAGATGCCGGGGATGAGCCGGGTCTATTATTCGAACTCGGGGTCGGAAGCGAACGAGAAGGTTTACAAGATGGTGCGCCAGATCTCGCACCGTCACCACAAGGGCAAGAAGTGGAAGATCCTGTATCGTGAGCGGGATTACCACGGCACCACCATCGGCGCGCTGGCCACCTCGGGCCAGGCCGAGCGGGCGGCGATGTACGGGCCGTACCCGGACGGCTTCGTGATGGTTCCGCATTGCCTGGAATACCGCAAGCAGTGGGATGTCGAGAACTATGGCGAGCGGGCAGCGGATGCCATCGAAGAGGTGATCCTGCGCGAAGGCGCCGATACCGTGGGCGCCATCGTGCTTGAGCCGGTGACGGCGGGCGGCGGCGTGATCGTTCCGCCCAAGGGATACTGGGAGCGGGTTCAGGAAATCTGCAAGAAATACAACATCCTGTTGCACATTGATGAAGTGGTCTGCGGCGTGGGCCGCACCGGCACCTGGTTCGGCTATCAGCATTACGGCATCCAGCCGGATTTCGTGACCATGGCCAAGGGCGTGGCCTCGGGCTATGCCGCGATTTCCTGCACGGTGACTACGGAAGCCGTCTTTGACATGTTCAAGGACGACGCCGACCCGATGAGCTATTTCCGCGATATCTCGACCTTCGGTGGCTGCACCAGCGGTCCGGCGGCGGCGCTGGAAAACATGCGGATCATCGAGGATGAGGGATTGCTGGACAACACCCTGCGCATGGGCGACCGGGTGGTTTCGAACCTCAACGCCCTGATGGAAAAGCACAAGGTCATCGGCGATGTGCGCGGCAAGGGGTTGTTCTGCGGCGCCGAACTGGTGGCCGACCGCCAGACGCGCGAGCCTATGGATGAAAAGAAGGTGGCGCAGGTGGTGGCCGAGTGCAACGCGCAGGGCGTGATCATCGGCATGACCAACCGCAGCCTGCCGGGGCTGAACAACACGCTGTGTCTGTCGCCCGCGCTGATCTGCACGCCGGATGACGTGGACCAGATCACCGGCGCCATCGACAAGGCGCTGACCAAGGTCTTTGGCTGAAAGACCGTCCGGCGTCCTTCGGGGCGCCGGGCCTTGCCATGGCGTTGCACCGCAAGACCCTGATCGACTGCGGCCCCGATCTGGCCGTGGCGGCGTTGAACGCCGGGTTTTCCGGCTATGCGGTGCCGGTTGCCATGACCGTGCCGCAGTTCGAGACGCGGTTCCGGGCCGAGAATCTGGACCCTTTCGCCAGCCACATCTGGCTGGACGGCGATCAGCCGGCGGCGATCCTGTTGATCGCGCGGCGGGGCTGGGTGTCGCGCATGGCGGCCCTGGGCGTGGCGCCGGCCCATCGCGGGGCGGGGCTGGGGCGGGCGGCGACCGCGCTGGCGCTGGATGAGGCGCGGGCGCGCGGCGACCGGGCGCTGGTGCTGGAGGTGATCGCATCGAACACCGCCGCAGTGGCGCTGTACCGGCGGATGGGCTTTGCCGGTGACGCGCGGCTATATGGCTTTGCCTGCAAGGGCGGGGGCACGGGGCAGCTGGACCAGATCGACCCGGCCGAGGCCGCGCGGATCGCCGGGGGCTTTGCCGCCCGCGACCTGCCCTGGCAGTTGCAGCCCGCCACGATCGGCGCGCGGGGGCAGGGCGCGCTGTGCCTGACCGATGCGGCGCGCAGCATCGTCGCGGTGGTCGAAGCAGGCGCGCCCCGGCTGACGGCGCTGGCTTTGGCTCCCGATCTGGCGCCGGGGGCGGCGGCGGCGTTTACCCGGGCGCTGCTGGCGCGGTTCGGGCCGGCGGGTCTGGTGGCGCCGGCGCTGTTCCCCGACGATCACCGGGCGCGGTTCTTCCTGCCCGGCGGCTGGGAGCAGGGTGAGATGCAGCAACTGATGCTGCGCGCCGACCTGACGCCCTAGCCCAGCGTTGCGCGCAGGCTGCGCAGCACGGCCGGCGTGTCGCGGGCGCCGGTCGGGGCCTCACGCACCAGCCAGTCGAAATGGGCGCCGATCCGGGCAACCTGCGCGGGGTCGCGGAAGGCGATGTAGTCGCGGCCCAGATACAGCACCGCCAGCGCCGGGCCGAAAACCGTCACCGGCGCCGACCACTGGCGGCGGCCGTCAAACAGATAGAGGCGCAGGCCGGGATAAAGCTCTTCCGCCAGCCGGATCAGGTGATCCAGCTGAGCCCGCCGCGCCTCGGCCGGCAGGCCGTGCCAATAGCCTGATCCTTCGGTGAAGGCCTGCAATTCGTGCAGGGGCAGGGCGATTTCATAATCGGACCGGGCGGCGCGCAGGTGCTGCAACTGCGCCTCGAAGGCGGCGATGGCCTGGGGCGCGCTGGCGCCAAGCGGGTCGCGGTATTCCCATTCCACCACGGCGCGGGTCTTCAGCATGTCGGGCAGGGTGGCCGGCACATGGCGCACCTTGAAACCGGCGGCGGCGCGGTGCCAGCCAAAGATCGTGTCATCGAACAGCGCGCGCGGCGCAGGCGTGAAGGTGACCGCCTGCGCCAGAAGCTCGGCAACCGGCTCGGCCCGGTCGGCCAGCCCCAGCAGCCAGTCGGCGGTGACCCCCAGCGCCATGGCGCAATCGGCGGCCAGTTGCGCATTTGGCAGCCGCGTTCCGGGCGCCAGAAGGGCCGAAAGGGTGGACCGGTCCACCCCCAGCCGCCGGGCCAGCGCGCTTTGGCTTTCGCCACGGGCGGCCATCGCCTCGGCCAGGCGGGCGCGGAACAGGGCGGCACGGGCGCGCTTGTCGATCATTTCCGCCATCTGATGGCTTTCCACAACATCGGGGACAAAACGTTGCGCATCCTCGGAATTCCCGGCCCCCTTGTCCAGTGCTAGCGTCAGCCATCAACCCCGAGGACAAGATGACCCGCCCGAGCGAAACCGAATGGCCGACGTTGCTTCTGCTGATGGCAACCTATGCGGTCTGGGCGGCGGGCACCTGGCTGTGGCCGGTGTCGGGGGTGCTGTCGGTGATCGTCACGGGCGTCGCGATCGCGCAGTTCTGCTCGCTTCAGCATGAGGCGCTGCACGGCCATCCCTTCCGCAATCCGCACCTGAACCATGCGCTGGTCTTTCCGGCACTGGCGCTGGTGGTGCCTTATGAGCGGTTCCGCGACAGCCATCTGCAACACCATCACGACCCGGCGCTGACCGACCCCTATGACGACCCGGAATCGAACTATCAGGACCCCGCGGTGTGGGAGCGGATGGGCCGCCCGCTGCGCTTTCTGCTGCGGCTGAACAACACGCTGCTGGGGCGGATGGTGCTGGGGCCGGCCATCGGCACCTGGGCCTTCATCCGGGGCGATATCGCGCTGCACCGGGCGGGCGACCGGACGATTCTGCGGGCCTGGGTGCTGAACGGGCTGGGGGTTCTGCTGGTGCTGGGGTGGCTCGCGGCTTTCACGGAAATGCCGGTCTGGGCCTATGTGCTGGCGGCCTATCTGGGCTACAGCCTGCTGAAAATCCGCACTTTTCTGGAACACCGCGCGCATGAGGCGTTCCGCGCCCGGACCGTGATCATCGAAGATCGGGGGCCGCTGGCGCTTTTGTTTCTGAACAACAACCTGCATGTCGTCCACCACATGCACCCGGCGGTGCCGTGGTATCGGCTGCCCGCGCTTTACGCCGCCCGGCGCGACCATTACCTGCGCCGGAATGAGGCCTATGTCTTTGCCAGCTATGGCGAAATCTTCCGCCGCTATTTCTTGAAGGCCAAAGATCCGGTGCCGCATCCGGTCTGGCCGGTGCGCAGGTCTGACGACTGAGGGGAAGCGATTTCTTCAAAGAAATCGCGCCGGAGCCTTCAAAGGCTCCGGCCCGGAATTTTGCAAAATTCCGGCGCGGCGGTCAGGTGATGCGGCGGAAGGTCGGAATCTGGCCCGAATTGTCGAAGAACGGCACGCCAGGCTGATCCTGCCCGCCCAAAAGTGCTGTCACCTCGGCCAGAACCACCTCGGTGATGAAGGGCAGGTCCAGCGCCCGGGCGGCGGCAAGGCCGATCCAGTGCAGATGCGACAGTTCATCCTCGGCATCGGCAAAACCTTCGGCATCGCCCGAGGCACCTTCGGCCGACACCAGAAAGAAGCGCGCGTCGAAGCGGCGGGTGCGGCCGGGGGGTGTGATCGCGCGGAAGACAAAGCGCCAAGGCACATCGGCGGCGGGCTGAAGGCCGGTTTCCTCGCGCAACTCACGCAGGGCGGCGGCCGCCAGCGCCTCGGGGCCGGGCGCGTCGTCCGGGCAGAAGGCGCGCAGCCGTTCGGCGCAGCCGGGCGCCAGAACGGGGGCGGGGGCCTGGGCATCCTCGGCCTCGACCCTGCCGCCGGGGAAGACGTATTTCGACGGCATGAAGACGGCGCCGGCCCCGCGCTGACCCATCAGCACCTCGGGCCCCCCGGCGCCGTTGCGCCAGAGGATGACGGTGGCGGCCGGGCGGATCGGCTCGCCGCTCACGATGCGGGGAGGTCGCGGCCGAACCCGTGCATCCGCTTGGCCCATTGAATGGCGATCATCACGCCCTTCAGCCGCGGCAGAAGGAACAGCGACAGTGCCACCGTGGCCACGGTGAAGGCCGAGAACATGGTCAGCGGCTCGGGCGTCCAGCGGACATAGACGAACATCAGCGCCGGGGCGAGGAGATGGCCGACGATCAGGATGGTCAGATAGGCCGGGCCGTCATCGGCGCGGTGGTGCATCAGTTCCTCGCCGCAGACCGGGCAGGTGTCGCGCACCTTCAGATAACCGCGCAACAGCGGCCCCGACCCGCAAGAGGGGCAGCAGCGCTTCCAGCCGTTCAGCATCGCCCGGCCCAGCGGACGTTCGGGCAGGTCGGCTTCGGTCAGATCGGTGGCGGGGGCGAGGGTGGCCTCGGTCATGGGCGCGCTTTCCTGTTCACCCCCAATATCTAACCGCCGCGCGCAAAGATGTAGAGGGGGTGCGCCATTTGTCGCAACTCCGTGATCGCCGGGCGCGACGGAAAGCGGCAGGGCCGGCGTTTTTTCCGGCAGAAGGGCGGGATTGGCCTGCCCCCACGACATGGAGACGGATGTGCGCAAGACCACCGCCCTTAACTCGCTGACCCTGGCCGCGCTGCTGGCCGCCGGGGTGTCCACCGCCGTTCTGGCCCAGGAACCGCCGCCCGGCCCGCCCGGTGAGCCCGAGATGTTCCTGTTCGACCAGATGGATGCCGACAAGGACGGCAAGGTGACCCAGGCCGAGGTGGATGCCTTCAAGGCCGCCCGCTTTGCCGAGGCCGATGCCGACAAGGACGGCAAGCTGTCGGCCGCCGAACTGGCCGCGATGCGCGAAAAGGCCGAAGCCGCGCGCAAGGAAGCCATGGCGACGAAGATGATCAGCCGGATCGACGCCGATGGCGACGGCATGCTGTCGCTTGAGGAAATGAACGCCGGCCCCCGGCCGAAGTCGATAGTCGAGCGGCTGGATACCGACGGCGATGGCGCGGTTTCGAAAGCCGAAGCCGAGGCGATGCGCGACCGCATGCAGGACCGCATGGGCAAGGGGCGTGATGGCGGCAAGGGCGGCCACGGCCGGCACGGCGACCGTGAGGGCGGCTTCTGGGGCTGGTGGTTCAACTGATCTGACGCAGGCCGCCCGGAACCCTCCGGGCGGTTTGCCCCCCGCGCCCCGGCGCGATAGCCTGACCGGATGACGATGCCCCGCGACAGCCTGGCCGAGATATCAGACGATGCGTTGTTGGTGCTTTACGCCAACGGCGATCCCATGGCCGCGCGGGTGCTGACGGGGCGGCTTCTGCCCATGGTGCTGGGCTATGCCACCCGGCTGACCGGTGACCGCGCCGAGGCCGAGGATGTGGCGCAAGAGGCGATGATCCGCCTGTGGCGGATCGCGCCCGACTGGCGGCAGGGCGAGGCGAAGGTGACAAGCTGGCTGTACCGCGTTGTCACCAATCTGTGCACCGACCGGCTGCGCGCGCGCCGCCGCCGCGCCGCCGATGCGCTGGATGATGTGGCCGAACCCGCCAGCGATGCGCCGGGCGTCGAGGCCGAAATGATCGCGGCCGACCGGATGGCGGCTTTGCAGTCGGCGCTGGACAGCCTGCCGGAACGGCAGCGTCAGGCCGTGGTGCTGCGCCATATCGAGGGGCTGGCAAACCCCGAGATCGCCGCCATCATGGAGATCGGGGTCGAGGCGGTGGAAAGCCTGACGGCGCGGGGCAAGCGCGCCCTGGCCGCTGCCCTTGCCGGGCGGCGCGAGGAGCTGGGATATGACGAAACGGCATGAGACGGAGGCCGTGATGACGGGCATGGACGATCTGGACGATCTTTTCGCCGCGGCGCGCAAGGCGCCGCCGGTGCCGCCCGCCGATCTGGTGGCGCGGGTGCTGGAGGATGCCCGGCAGGCGCAACCCCGGCCGGTGGCGCCGCTGCGCGCCGCGCCGGTCCGCGGTGGCGGGCTTTGGGGGGCGCTGGCGGGCCTTTTCGGCGGCGGCGGGGTGCTGGCGGGCATGGGCACGGCGGCCGTGGCGGGCCTGTTCATGGGCTTTGCCATGCCCGATCAGGTGCTGGCCCTGACCGATGTGCTGGCCAGTTCCGCCGATGCCGCCGCCATCGAGATGGTCCCGGGCATCGACGCCCTGATTGCCGAGGAGTGAGCAATGGCTGATCCTGCCGCCCCCCTGCCTCCGGTCCCTCCGGTTCCGCCCGCCCCGCCGGCCCGCGGTTCCCGCGGGCTGCGCATCGCGCTGGCGGTGTCGGTCACGCTGAACCTCGTGATCGCCGGGCTGGTCGGCGGGGCGATCCTGCGCGACGGGCCGCCCGGCCGGATGCCGCGCGACCGTGACCTCAGCTTTGGCCCCTTCGCCGAGGCGCTGCGCCCCGAGGATCGCCGCGAGCTGCGGCGCGCGCTGCTGGACCGGGCGCCCGACCTGCGCGAGGCGCGGCGGCTGATGCGGGCCGATGCCGATACGCTGCTGGCCGCGCTTCGGGCCGACCCCTTCGATCCGGCGGCACTGGATGCCGCCATGGCCACGATGCGCGGCCGGCTTGAGGCGCAGCTGGCGCTGGGGGGGGAGGCGCTGCGCGGGTTGCTGCTGGGCATGGAACCGGCCGAGCGGCTGGCCTTTGCCGACCGGCTGGAAAAATCGCTGCGGCGCGAGGCGGCCCGGCCCGGCGAGGGTGACAGGAAGGGCGACGATCACAAGGAAGGCGACGACTGAACGCAGCCCCCTCAGGCAGCGGTCAGGCTGATCGTCACCTTGTTGCGCCCGGCCGACTTCGCATCCAGCAGCGCGCGGTCGGCCCGGTCCACGGTTTCGCGCACCCGTTCAGCGGTTTCGCGCAGTTCGTGCCCGCTGCCGATGGCCAGGCCGACCGAGACTGTCACCCCGATCGCCGTGCCGCAGGGCAGGGTGACGGGTTGTTCCTTGATCACATGGCAGAGGCGTTCGGCGATCACCCGCGCCTCGGCCAGCCCGGTGCCGGGCAGGGCGGCCAGAAACTCTTCTCCGCCGATCCGCGCCAGTAGGTCGCCCTGCCGCAGGGCGTGGCCCAGCCGCGCCGCCACCTCGACCAGAACGGCATCGCCGGCGGCGTGTCCCCAGCGGTCGTTCACCGATTTGAACCGGTCAAGATCGACGATCATCACGGCAAAGGTGCCGCTGCGCCGGGCGGCGTCTTCGGCGATGGCGGCCAGCCGGGCCACGGCATAGCGGCGGTTGTGCAGCCCGGTCAGCGGGTCGATCACTGCCAGCCGCAGCCCGTCCTGCACCAGCGCGCGCAGCCGGTCGTCGGCGCGTTTGCGGGCGATGACGCGGTCCAGCCGCAGCCCCAGTTCCGCCGCCGGGGTTTCGCCGGTGATCAGATCATGCGCGCCAAGGTCATAGGCCATGGCGGGGGCCACCGCGGTCGCGCCAGACAGCAGCATGACAAAGGCCGCGTGGCGGGTCGCGGGGCGGCTTTGCAGTTCCGACATCAGCCGCAGCCCGCCGCCGGCCATCGCCAGATCGGCCTCGATCACGAAGGCTTCGGGCGGGGGGCCGCGCCGGCCGTCATCCATCAGCGCCTCATCGGCCGTCAGGGCGACGGGGCTGAGGTTGCCGCGCGCCGACAGGTCGCGGCGCAGCCGCAGCGCGGTTTCGGGCCGCGCGCAGATCAGCGCCACGCGGGCCGGGCGCTGGAATTCGGTTGCGGGTTCGGCCATGGCGGCAAGGGGCAGACCGCCCGAGGCGGCCGAGGCAAACGCCTCCCGTAGGCTGCGGCGGCGCATGACGCTGCGGATAAGCGCCAGCAGCGTCTGGTCATCGACCGGCTTCACCAGCACCTCATCCGCTCCGGCATCGAAGGCGCGGGCGCGCAGCATGGGGTCGGCGCTGGCCGTCAGCGCGATCACCGGCAGGTGGCGGGTGGCCGGATCGGCCCGCCAGCCCGCGATCAGCGCCAGCACATCGGCGCCGGACAGACCCAGGTCCACCAGCGCCAGATCGGGCGCCTCGGCCCGGGTCAGCGCCGCAGCCGTGGCGGGATCGGCGGCCATTGCGGGGTGGTAACCCGCCGCCGCCAGCCGGACCTTCATGACGATGCGATTTGTCGCCACATCGTCCAGTATGAGGATCTTGCCCGCCATTGCCCGCAATCCGTTGCGCCAACTGTTTCCAGTCTGCGGATGAAGTGGTTAAGAATTCCTTTCCGAAGTCCTGTCAGAAGGGCGGCAGGGGCGTTTCGGGCAAAAGATCGGTGAGGAAAACAACGTGTACGGGCAGGAATCCGCTGAAACTCTCGCGCTGCGTGTTCTGGGCTGGCTTGCGGGCGATCCCGACCGCATCGGCGCCTTTCTGGAAGCCACGGGAATCAGCCGGGGCGAGCTGGCCGGGCTTGCCGCCGAGCCGGTGTTTCTGGCCGCCGTCATCGACCATTGTCTGGAAAGCGATGAACGGGTGATCGCCTGCTGCGATGCGCTGGGCCTGCCTTATGAAGCGCTGGGAGCGGCGCGGACGGGGCTGCCGGGCGGGCGCGATCCGCACTGGACCTGATTGCCCTTTCCGCGGCCGCGCGCCATGATCGCGCCCGAAGGGTGGAGGGGCCATGATCGACGCGGTGATCTTCGACAAGGACGGCACGCTGTTTGACTTCCGCGCCAGCTGGGGCGGCTGGACCGACCGGCTGATCGGCGAGCTTGCGGCGATGGGGGCCGATGCGGCGGCGCTGTCCGCCGTGCTGGGCTATGACCGCCAACGGGCCGAGTTCGCGCCCGACAGCCCGGTGATCGCCATGACCACGCCGGAAATCGCCGATCTGGTGCATCCGCATGTGCCGGGCCTGCCGCTGACCGCGCTGAATGACCGGATGAACGCGCTGGCGCAATCGGCGCCGATGGCGCCGGCGGTGCCCCTGCGCGCGGTGCTGCAGGGCTTGCGCGACCGCGGGCTGGTGCTGGGCCTTGCCACCAATGACACCGAGGAACCGGCGCGCGCGCATCTGGAACGGGCGGGGGTGCTGGACCTTTTCGCCTTCGTCGCGGGCTGCGATTCGGGCTGGGGCGGCAAGCCGGCGCCGGGGCAGCTTCTGGCCTTCAGCGCAAGCGTCGGCGTGGCGCCGGGCCGGGCGGTGATGGTGGGCGACAGCCGCCATGACATGGAGGCCGGCCGCGCCGCCGGCATGGCCACGGCGGCGGTGCTGACCGGCATCGCCGGGGCGGGCGAACTGGCCCCCCATGCCGATGTGGTGCTGCCCGATATCGCAGCTTTGGGCGACTGGATCGACGCGCGCCGCGCTGCCTGAGCGGGCAGCAGCGAAAAACGACGCATTTCTGTCGGTTTCAATTGGCGCGTGCCGGCGCGCTTTCGGCCATCCTGCGCCTGACCCAAGGATGGAGGGGATGATGAGCGACGATGGGGCCGCGCGCAAGCGCCGCGCAGGGGGCCGGGCGGGCAACAAGAGCCGTGCGGGCAGCGCCGTCATCGACCAGATGCCGTGGCGCATCCCCGTCAACCCCGACCGCCCGATCGAGCCGCTGGATGCCGACGGCGTGGACCGCATCCACAAAGGGACCATGCGCATCCTGAAGGAAATCGGGATCGAGTTCCTGAACCCCGAGGCGGTCGAACATCTGCGCCGCGCCGGCTGCCGGATCGACGGCACCAATGTGCGGATGGATGAGGATTTCGTGATGGAGATGCTGGGCCACGCGCCCGAGCAGTTCACCATCACCCCGCGCAACCCCGAGCGCGAAGTGATCATGGGCGGCAAGCACATGCTGTTCGTGAACGTCTCGTCCCCGCCCAATGCCTGGGATCTGGAACGCGGCAAACGCTCGGGCGATTTCGCGACGTTCAAGGAATTCATGAAGCTGACGCAGTATTTCAACTGCATCCATATCGCCGGCGGCTATCCGGTGGAACCGGTGGACGTGCATCCCTCGATCCGCCATCTGGACTGCCTTTACGAAAAGCTGACGCTGACCGACAAGGTCTGCCACGCCTACAGCCTTGGCACCGAACGGGTCGAGGATGTGATGGAGATGGTGCGCATCGCCGGCGGTCTCAGCGAAGAGGAATTCCGCGCCAAACCCCGGATGTACACCAACATCAACTCGGTCTCGCCGCTGAAGCACGATTTCCCGATGCTGGACGGTGCCATGCGCCATGCGCGGCGGGGGCAGCCGGTGGTGGTGACGCCCTTCACGCTGGCCGGCGCCATGGCGCCCGTCACCATGGCGGGCGCGGTGACGCTCAGCCTGGCCGAGGCGCTGGCGGCGATCGCGCTTCTGCAGTTCATCGCGCCGGGGGCGCCGGTGGCCATCGGCACCTTCACCTCGAACGTCGACATGAAATCGGGCGCGCCGGCCTTCGGCACGCCGGAGTACATGCGCGCGACGCAGATGACGGGGCAGCTGGTACGCCACTACAAGCTGCCGCTGCGGTCTTCGGGCGTCTGCGCCGCCAACGTGCCGGATGCGCAGTCGATGTGGGAAACCTCGAACAGCCTCTGGGCCGCGGTGCAAAGCCGGACCAACATGGTCTATCACGCCGCCGGCTGGCTGGAGGGCGGGCTGATCGCAAGCCCCGAGAAATTCGTGATGGACTGCGAAGTGCTGCAGATGATCCAGCGCTATTTCGAAGAGGCGACCTGGGCCACGACCGAGGATGACATCGCCATCGACGCGATCCGTGAGGTGGGGCCGAACGGGCATTACTTCGGCGTCGGCCATACCCAGGAACGCTATCAGAACGCCTTCTACGCGCCCTTCCTGGCCGACTGGCGCAACTATGAGGCATGGCAGGCCGATGGTGCGGTCTGGACCAGCGAAAGGGCGCACCGGATCTACAAGCAAATCCTTGCCGAATTCGAACCGCCGCCGATGGACGGCGACGCGCAAGAGGAGCTGCGCCGCTTCGTCGCCCGCCGCAAGCAGGAAGGCGGCGCGCCGACCGATTTCTAGGGGAAGCCGTTTCCCGGCCCCCATCCTCTCTCGGCAAATATCCCACGGGGGTGCGGGGGTGTGAAACCCCCGCTTCCCCGGCCGGCCGGTGGCGCGACCCTAGCGCAGACGCGCCGCCGCCCGCTCCAGCCCAAAGACGGCAAGCCCGGCGATCAGGCCCCAGAAGGCCGCGCCGATGCCGAAGGCCGCCACGCCCGAGGCGGTGACGGCCAGCGTCACCGTCGCGGCAAAGCGGCTGTCGGCCGGCAGGAAGGCGCCGGTCAGCGCCCCGGTCAGCGGCCCCAGCAGCGCCAGCGCCACCAGCGCAACCATCAGCGCCGGCGGCAGGGCGGCCAGCGCCAACAGGATCAGCGGCCCCAGCAGCCCGAGGCAAACCCAGAAACCGGCATAGAACAGCCCCACTTTCCAGCGCTGGCTGCGGTCGGGATGGGTGTCTTCGCCAAGGCAGATCGCCGCGGTGATTGCGGCCATGCTGACGGTATGGGCGCCGAACAGGCCCGAGACGGCTGAAATTGCCCCGGTGGCGACCAGCGCGGGGCGCACCGGCGGCTCATACCCCGCGGCGCGTAAGGTGGCGAAGCCGGGCAGGTTCTGCGACGCCATGGTCACCAGATAAAGCGGCACCCCCAGCCCCAGCAGCACATCGGGCCGGAAGGCGGGGGGGATGAAGGCCAGAACAGGCGCGGGCAGGCGGAACCCGGTCAGGCTGGCCGCGCCGGTGGCAAAGGCCAAGGCCAGCCCGGTGGCCAGCGCCGCCAGCACCGCCATGGCCGGATTTTTCAGCCGCACCAGCAGGAAAACCGCCGCCATGGGAAAGATAATCGCCGGCAGCGCCTGCGCCGCGCCCGCGCCCTTCAGGCAGAAGGGCAGCAGCACGCCGGCCAGCATGCCCGCCGCGATCCCGTCGGGAATCATCGCGACCAGCCGGCCCAGCGGCCGGATCAGCCCGGTCAGCGCCACCAGCACGCCCGCCAGCACGAAGGCACCCACCGCCTCGGCCATGGAAATGCCGCTGGTCGCGGCGATCAGCGCCGCACCCGGGGTGGACCAGGCCAGCACCACCGGCACCCGCGCCCAGACCGACAGCAGCGCCGAACCCGCCGCCTTGGCCAGACAGATCGCAAGGACCCAACTGGCCGTCTGCTCGGCCGTGGCGCCCACCGCGGCGGCGGCCGACAGCACCAGTGCGATGGTGGACCCATAGCCCACCAGCGCCGCGACAAGGGCCGAAGAAATCATGGATGCGCGCATGGCCGGCCCCCGGAACGATTCACCGGCGGCGACTATCGCGGGCAGGTCAGCCAGTTGCAAGGAAGGGAGGGGCGCGGCGACCCCAGGGAGGAGGAGGGGGTCGCCGCATGTCGTTCGGCCCGAGGGAGGAGGAGGGGCCGTCCGATCCGTTTCCGGCTGACCGCCTGCGGGCGGTCTCCGGTATCCTGTGCGGCGACCCCAGGGAGGAGGAGGGGGCCACCGCAGGTCCGTCGCGCCCAGGGAGGAGGAGGGGCGCTTCGGGGTATCCGGGCCCTCCAGGGAGGAGGAGGGAGAGCCTCGAATGGGGTGCGGCGATCCCAGGGAGGAGGAGGGGATCGCCGCTGTTCCGAGCGGCCCGAGGGAGGAGGAGGGGCCGGTCGAACTGAATAAAAAGGCGGCGACACCAGGGAGGAGGAGAAGTGCCGCCGCGCCTTGCCGAAGGTTCCGGGGAGGAGGATCGGAACCCCGTCAGGGATTACTTGCCGTAAGCCGCCTCTTTGGCGACCGTGGGGATCAGCGAGCGGTGGATCCCAAGGTCCGCCAGATCGCGGTCGCTCAGGTCGCGCAGCTCGCGCAGGGTCTGTTCGTACACCCGACGGCGTTGCAGGGCGGCGCGCATCACGCTGACCACTGCGACCAGCCGGTCCGTCAGCGATACGCTGACCACACGGGAAGAATTCGCATATGCCATATCAGCCTCATCTTTCGTCTTGCGGGCGTTTGCCGGAACTGTTCCGGGGGGCCCGTCGCTGTTGAAACCAAGATGGGGTAATTGCTGCATCTGCACAATAGCCCGGTCGCGCAATGCTGCCATGCGGCATCCGCATGGCTGACCGTTACAAAATCTTCAACATATTCAGCATCTTCGCTTAAATTTTGAGCGTTTGGTAAACCGGGGGTTGCCCTTTCCTGCAAAGCGGCCAAGTCTTCGGCGGATTGACAACGGAGAGGGCGATGGCAGTCACGCGAGAGCAGGTCCTGCAGGCGCTGGACGGGGTGGCGCTGCCCGGCGGCGGAACGCTGGTGTCGCGCGATCTGGTGCGTGCATTGCAGATCGACGGCGGCACGGTGCGATTCGTGATCGAGGCCGCGACGCCCGAAGACGCCCGTGCGCTGGCCCCTGCCGAACCCGCCGCCAGCGCCGCGCTGCGCGCCCTGCCGGGGGTCGATGCGGTGCAGATCGTGATGACGGCGCATGGCCCGGCGGCCAAGGCGCCGGCGCCGCCGACCCTGAAGATCGGCCAGCATCCGACACCGCAGCAGGGCGGGCCGCAGCGCCTTGCAGGCGTGGACCGCATCATCGCCATCGGCTCGGGCAAGGGGGGGGTGGGCAAATCGACCGTCTCGTCAAACCTTGCCGTCGCGCTGGCGCGGCAGGGCCGGCGGGTGGGGCTGCTGGATGCCGATATCTATGGCCCCAGCCAGCCGCGGATGATGGGCGTCTCAAAACGCCCGGCCAGCCCGGACGGCAAGATCATCGAGCCGCTGGTGGCCCATGGCGTGACCATGATGTCGCTGGGCCTGATGCTGAAAGAGGATGAGGCGGTGATCTGGCGCGGCCCGATGCTGATGGGGGCGTTGCAGCAGCTTCTGACTCAGGTGGCCTGGGGGCGGCTGGATGTGCTGCTGATCGACCTGCCGCCGGGAACGGGCGATGTGCAGCTGACGCTGTGCCAGCGCACGCAATTGACCGGGGCCATCGTGGTGTCGACCCCGCAGGACGTGGCGCTGTTGGATGCGCGCAAGGCGCTGGACATGTTCGGCAAGCTCAAGACCCCGGTGCTGGGCCTGATCGAGAACATGTCCACCTATATCTGCCCCAACTGCGGGCATGAGGCGCATCTCTTCGGCCATGGCGGCGTGGCGGCCGAGGCGCGGCGGCTGGACCTGCCGTTCCTGGCCGAGATCCCCCTGTCGCTGGACGTGCGGCTGGCCGGCGACGCCGGCACGCCGGTGGCGGCCGGAGAAGGCCCGGCGGCCGAGGCCTATGCGCGGCTGGCGCAACGGCTGGTCGCGGGCGGGATGGCCTGACGGCCTTTGGCGGGTTGCTGCGAAGGTCGTCCGTCCTGCGGAACCGGGCAAGGCATTTGGAAGAACTTCTCGCCCCGCCAATCTGACCCCGGCCATCGCCGGGGTCACGCGCTGCCGATACACCTTGCCGCCGGTGGCCCAAAAGGCCGCCGGCCAGCGCCTGCCCCGGCGGGCGCTTCTCGCCCGCCGGGGCAGGCGCTGGCCTCGGACATTTTCTGTGGCTGGCGGTCTTGCCGCACCTTGGCCGCGGCGGGCGGGGAAAGGCAGTGCCTTTCCAGTTCCGCCCGTCGTGGCGGTGGTTTGGGTGGGCCTGTAACGTGCCGCCCCGTAGGGTGCGTGCTTGCACGCACCGTTCCGGCACCATGACCCGGGCGGGATGGTGCGTGGGAACCACGCACCCTACATTGGCGGCATTCCCCCTGACCCCGGCCATCGCCGGGGTCACACGATTCCGGTGCCCATTGCCGCCGGTGGCCCCAAAAGGCCGCCGGCCAGCGCCCGCCCCGCCCATGGCGGGCGCTTCCCGCCCGCCGGGGCAGGCGCTGGCCTTTGTATTCGGTTCTGGGTGGCGGTCTTGTTGCGGCGTGGTCTCGACGGGCGGGGAAAGGCAGTGCCTTTCCGGTTCCGCCCGTTTTTTGCGCTGGCATGGGGGCCAGGAACGTGCCGGCCTGTAGGGTGCGTGCTTGCACGGACCGTTCCGGCGCGATGATCCGGTCGGGTAGGTGCGTGGGGACCACACAGCCTACATTGGCGGCATTCCCCTGACCCCGGCCATCGCCGGGGTCACTCGGTGCCGGCACGCCCTGCCGCCGGTGGCCCCAAAGGCCGCCGGCCAGCGCCCGCCCCGCCCTTTGCGGGCGCTTCTCGCCCGCCGGGTCGGGCGCCGGCCTCTGTCATGGGTTCTGGCGGGCGGTCTCGCCGCAGCTTGGTCGCTGCGGGCGGGGAAAGGCGGTGCCTTTCCTTATCCGCCCGGACCTGTCGAGGCTCGCCGCCCGGCCTCTTACCCCGCCGCGAAAGCCGCGAAGCCGGCAAGGAAACCGGCCAGCCTTGTGCGGGTTTCGTCGTCGGTCAGGTTGCCCTCGCGGTCGAACAGCCCGCCGGCGCGGCTCACCATCAGCCGGCCCTCGAACCACGGGGTCGTGCCCAGTGTCCGCAGGACCGGCAGCCAGGCGTTCTGCGCCAGGATCGTGCCGAAGCCGCCGGGCGAGGCGCCGATGACCGCCACCGGCTTGCCCTTGAACAGGTCGGTGCCGCCGGGCGGGCGGCTCATCCAGTCGATGCCGTTCTTGAAGACGCCGGGAATGCCGTTGTTGTATTCCGGGGTGATCAGCAACAGCCCGTCCGCCGCCGCCAGCGCCTCTTTCAGCGCGGCAACCGCCGGGGGCACGCCCTCGGCCGCCTCAAGATCGCCGTCGTAAAGCGGCACGCCGTGCAGGGTGCGGGCATCCAGCGTCACGCCCGCCGGCGCCGCCGCTTCGGCCGCGCGCAGAAGGCCGGTGTTGAAGGACGCCTTCCGCAGGCTGCCCGAAATCGCCAGAATCCTTATCATTCGTCCCTCACTTCCGCCCCGATGCGCCGCGGCCCTCAGACCGCGTAGTATTCCCGATACCACGCCACGAACTTTGCCACACCCTCGCGGAAGCGGGTCTGCGGCGCATAGCCGGTCAGGCTTTTCAGCAGGCTCGCCTCGGCCCAGGTGGCCGGCACGTCGCCCGCCTGCATCGGCATGTAGTTGCGCATGGCGGGGCGGCCCACCTCGGATTCAATCGCCTCGACGAAATCCATCAGCCGCACCTTGTCGGAATTGCCGATGTTCACCACCCGGAACGGCGCGGCGTGCGAGAGGCTGTCGCCTTCCGGCACCGGGGCATCGGGAGTGGCCGGAACCGCGTCGATCAAAAGCCGGATGCCGCGCACCAGATCATCGACATAGGTGAAGTCGCGCCACATGTCGCCGTGGTTGTAGATGTCGATCGGCGTGCCTTCGATGATGCCCTTGGTGAACTTGAACAGCGCCATGTCCGGCCGCCCCCAGGGGCCATAGACGGTGAAGAAGCGGAACATCGTCACCGGCAGGCCATAGATATGGGCCCAGGAATGGCCCATCGCCTCATTCGCCTTCTTGGTCGCGGCATAGATCGTCAGCGGCGTGTCGGCCTTGTCGGTCTCGCGGAAGGGCATCTCTTCGTTGGCGCCATAGACGGACGAGGTCGAGGCCATCAGCAGGTGCTTCACCTCATGGTTGCGCGCCAGTTCCATGACATTGAAGGTGCCGACGATATTGGCGTCGATATAGGCGCGCGGGTTTTCCAGGCTGTAGCGCACCCCGGCCTGCGCCGCGAGGTGGATGATCACATCGGGCTTGGCCTCGGCCACCGCGCGCGCCAGCGCCGCCTGGTCTTCCAAAAGCGCTTCGGTGGTGCGGAAAGCCTCGTGCTGCAACAGCATGGCGTGGCGGCGCTGCTTCAGCCGCACGTCGTAATAATCCGTCATGCCGTCAAAGCCGTGAACGCGGTAGCCCTCGGCCAGAAGAAGCCGCGCCAGATGGAAACCGATGAACCCCGCGGTTCCGGTGATGAAGATGGTGCCCTTGGTCATGCCTGCCCTGCTGTTTGCCCCCCGGCAGGCCCGGCATAAGGCGGAACCTGCCCGGATCAAAGGGGAAACTGGCGCGGGTTGAGTCGCTGCGGCCTCTCGCCCGGTGCCGGCCGGGCATCGACCTTGCCTGCACGGTCTGCGCTGACGCGCTGTCGCCCCGTTGCGCCCGCGCGGACGGGTCAGCTGCAGCCGTCAGGGGCAATTGACCGGGGCAATTGATTTTTCCGTCCGCCGCGGACGATGGCGGACGCGCGGACGCATACAATTGCATGCCGAAATAATCGTCGCGATTTCAGGAAGTTATGGCTCCGGCGGTAGGGATCGAACCTACGACCAATTGATTAACAGTCAACTGCTCTACCGCTGAGCTACGCCGGAACACGGGGCGGTGTATAGCCAGATGAATCGGGGGGGGCAAGGGGGGAAGGACAAGAAAATCGCGGGCGGGTCATGCCGGGCGGAACAGGCTTTCGGCGGTCAGGGGGCCTTCGGGGATGATCAGATTTCTTTCTGTCAGATCAACAAGATGCGCAAGGACATTGCGGCGGGCGGCGCCCAGCAGGGCCGCCGGCGTATCGTGGTAGATGCGCGCCGTCAGCGCGGCGGCATCGGCGGGGCCGTGGGTGAGGGCGGCCAGAACCTGCGCCTCGCGCGCGCGGCGGTGGGCGATAAGCTCGGCCAGCCGCGCGGCCGGGTCATCGACCGCCGGCCCGTGGCCCGACAGCATCTGCCGCCAGGGCCGCGCCGCCAGCCGGTCGAGCGCGGCCATATAGGCGCCCATGTCGCCCTCGGGCGGCGAGACGAGGGATGAGGCCCAGCCCATCGCGTGATCGCCGGAAAACAGCACATCCCCAACGGCAAAGCACAGGTGGTTGGCCATATGGCCCGGCGTGTGCAGCGCGGTGATGCGCAGCCGGCCCACCGCCACCTCGGCCCCGTCGGGCAGAAGGATGTCGGGGCGGAAGGCGGCATCCACCCCTTCGCCGCCGCCGGTCAGGCCCTGCGCCTCAAGCCTTGCCATCAGGGCGCTGCGGCCGCTGCCGGCCGGGCCGAAGGCCGACACCGGGGCGCCGGTTGCGGCCGAAAGGGCAGGGGCCAGTGCCGAATGATCCAGATGGGCATGGGTGACAAGGATTTCGGTGATCCGCTCGCCGGGTTCCAGCGCCGCAAGGATGGCCTGCAGATGGCCGGGCAGGGCGGGACCCGGGTCGATCACCGCCACCGCGCCCTGATCGGCGACAAGCCAGGTGTTGGTGCCCGTCGCCGTCATGGGTGAAGGGTTCGCGGCCCGGATCAGCCGTGGTTTCAGCCCCATGATGCCGCCCTTTCCAGCCCCGCGCCCGCCCGCTAGTCTGGCGGCCATGCGCCTTGACCTCAAGCCCCTGTTGCCGCGCGGCCTGTTCGGACGGGCCGCCCTGATCCTTGTGCTGCCGATCGTGGCGGTGCAGCTGATCGTGGCGGCGACCTTCATCCAGCGCCATTTCGAGGGCGTGACCCGGCAGATGAGCGAGGGCATCGCCATCGAGATCCGCCATCTGCTGAACGAGGTGGCGGCGGCCCCCGATGCGGCCACGGCGGCGGCGCGGGCGGCGGAACTTGGGCAGGCGCTGGAACTGGCGCCGCGCATGCCGGCGGGGCCTGCGCCGGCCGAAGACCTGCGCGCCTTCTGGGACTGGTCGGGGCGGGTGGTCATCGTGACCCTGCGCGAACGCCTGCCCGAGATGGGGACGGTCGATCTGACCGGGTCCAGCCGGCTGGTGCGGGTCTGGTTCGCCACGCCTTACGGGCCGCTGGAACTGGAGATGGAGCGGCGGCGGGTTTCGGCCTCGAACCCGCATCAGCTTCTGGTGCTGATGGTGATTACTTCGGTGGTGATGACGGGGGTCGCCTATGTCTTCCTGCGCAACCAGCTGACGCCGATCGCCCGGCTGGCCAAGGCGGCCGAGGCTTTTGGCAAGGGGCAGGTGGTGCCTTACCGGCCGCGCGGTGCGCTGGAGGTCCGGGCGGCGGGGAATGCCTTTCTGGACATGCGCGCGCGGATTGAACGCGCCATCGAAAGCCGGACCCAGATGCTGTCGGGCGTCAGCCACGACCTGCGTACGCCGCTGACCCGGATGAAGCTGGCACTGTCGCTGATGCCCGAGGATGACGACACCGAGGCGCTGATGCGCGATGTCGCGCAGATGGAGCGGATGGTAGACGAATTCCTTGCCTTCGCGCGGGGCGATGCGATGGAAGATGCCGTGCCGGTCGATCCGGTGGCATTGGTGCAGGAAATCGCCGACGAGGCGGCGCGGGCCGGTCAGCCCCTGCGGCTGGGGCGGCTGGACTGGCCGGGCGGCACGATCCGCCTGCGGCCCCATGCGGTGCGCCGGGCGCTGGACAACCTGATCGGCAATGCGGTGCGCCACGGCACGGTGGCCGAACTGAGCCTGGCGGCGGGCGAACGCATGCTGCGCTTTTCGGTCGAGGATGACGGGCCGGGCATTCCGCGCGAGTTGCGGGAAGAGGCGATGCAGCCCTTCCGCCGGCTGGACGCGGCGCGCGACCCCAACAAGGGCGGGGTCGGGCTGGGGCTTGCCATCGCCGCCGATGTGGCGCGCAGCCATGGCGGGGTGCTGCGGCTTCTGGACAGTGAGACGCTGGGGGGGCTGCGGGCCGAATTGTCAGTGGCGCGCTGATGGAAGGGCGCGGACCGGGGGTTTCACACCCCCGGACCCCCGTGGGATATTTTCTGAGAGAGGATGGGCGCGGCTTCGGGCAGTGGAACGGGCTGGCCGAAAAGGTTGGTCACCGGGCCGGCGGCAGCGGTTGCGTCGGCGGGGTCGTGGGTGACCAGCACCACCGGCAGGGCGCGGGCGCGGGTCTGGTCGAAGACAAGGCGGCGGATCTGGTCGCGCAGGGCCGAATCCAGCCGGGCGAAGGGTTCATCCAGCAAGAGCGCCTCGGGCCGGGCCAGAAGCGCGCGCATCAGCGCGACGCGTGCCCGCTGGCCCCCCGACAGGGTGGCAGGGTCGCGGGCGGCGAAGCCGGGCAGGCCGACGGAATCGAGCGCCTGATCGACAGCCGCGCGGCGGGCGGTGCGGCTGCCGCCGGGGGCAAGGCCAAAGGCCAGGTTCTGGCCGACCGAAAGATGGGGGAACAGCACATCGTCCTGAAAGATCAGGCCGATACGGCGTTCGGCGGTGGGCAGGCCGCTCAGGTCGCGCCCGTTCAGAACCACGCGGCCGCCATGCGAGAACCCCGGGGGCAGCGCGCCGGCCAGCGCGGCAAGCAGCGTTGACTTGCCGGCGCCCGAAGGGGCCATGAGGGTCAGCACCTCGCCCGGGGCGATGGTGACGTCAAGCCGGGCCAGCACTTCGGCCCCCCGGCGCAGCTCGAAACTTTCGATTCTGAGGCCGGTCATGCCGCGCCCCCCGCCAGCATGGCGCGGCGGTGGCGGAAGACCAGCCGGGGCAGCGCCAGCGCCAGCGCAAAGCCCGCCGCCGGCACCACCAGTTGCGCCAGCCCCCAGGCGCCGATCAGCCGCCGGTTGCCGCCCGAGGCCAGCGCAACGGCCTCGGTCGTCAGCGTCCCGACCCGGCCGGCGCCGATCAGCAGCGTCGGCAGGTATTGCCCCACCGACACTGCCAGCCCCAGCGCGGCTGCGGTGGCGACGGGGGCCAGCAGCATCGGCAGGCGGATGCGCCAGAAGATGCGGGCGGGGCCGGCGCCCAGCGTGGCGGCGGCAAGGCCGTGGCGCGCGTCCCAGCCGCGAAAGGCCGGCGCCAGCGACAGGAAGGCATAGGGCAGCACGAAGATCAGATGCGCGGCGGCGACGGCCGGCCAGTGGCCATCCAGCCCCAAGGCCAGCGCCGCCATCTGCAGCCCCGGCAGAAAGGCGATCTGCGGCACCATCAGCGGCAGGTACAGCGCCGCCTCGGCCGCGCGCCCGGGGGCAAGGCCGGCGCGGCGTTCGGCCTCAAGGCAGCCGATCACCAGCACCAGTGCTGTGGCGGTGGCGGTGGCGGCGATGGCAAGGGTGGTGGCCAAAGTGGAGCCAAGCGCGGGGGCGGCGCGGGCCCAATGCTTCAGCGTCAGCGCCTCGGGCAGGGCGGCGGGATAATCCCAGCGCCCGGCCACCGACCACAGCGCAAGGCCCGCCAGCGCCAGCCCCAGCACGGCGGGCAGGCCATAGCCCGCCAGCGCCGCCAGCGCCCGGGCGGGGCCGTCGGCCATCCGGACGCGCCGGCCCGCTTCGGCGCCGCGCCGCAGGGCCACCGCGCCAAGGCGCCCCGCCAGATGCCACAGGCCCATCACCGCCAGCACCAGCGCCAGTTGCAGGGCGGCCCCGGCGGCCCCCGTCTCCATCCGGTCAAGGGTGGGGGCCATCATCCACTCGGCCACCTGAACCGACAGGGTGGGGGGCAGGGTGGGGCCAAGGATCGCCGCCATCTCGACTGTGGTCATGCCATAGGCCAGCACCGCCATCACCGGCAGGCGCAGCCGGGCATAAAGCGCCGGCCAGACTGCCAGCGCAAAGCCCGCCAGCCGGCCATAACCCAGCGCCGCCGTTACCGCCAGCCGGCGGGGCGCGTCGCAGGCGGGCAGGGCGGCCAGCGCCATCAGCAGAAGGAAGGGCACCTCTTTTGCCACCAGCCCCAGCGTCAGGGCGATGCCGCCGGGATCGTTGATCAGCAGAAGGTCGGGCGGCACCTGCCAGCCGGTCGCCCAGGGCGACAGCGCCCGCACGATCCAGCCCGAGGGCGCGATCAGGAAGGCCAGCCCCAGCGCCGCCGCCGCATGGGGCACGGCAAGCAGCGGCGACAGCAGCCGGCGCAACAGCGCAAAGCCCGGCCGGTCGTGCAGCATGGCCACGATCAGCCCGGTCAGCCCCAGCGCGATCAGCGTTGAAGCCGCACCGCTGATCACCGACAGGGCGGCGGCGCGCGGCAGGCCGGGCCAGCCGATCAGCGCCTGAAAGCCGGAAACCGCCGGCAGCAGCGTGCCGGCCAGCCCCGCCGCCACCGGCAGCACCAGCAGGGCCAGCGTCAGGCGCGGCAGGATCAGGGCCGCGCCGGCGCCCTTCACGGTGCCACGCCGTAGCGTGCCTGCCAGTCCTCGCCGATCCGGGTGACCCAGCTGGCATGGGGTTCCAGCAGGGCCGGCCCCAGCGCCTCGGGCGAAAGGGTGGCGACGCCCAGCTCCAGCGTGTCAAAGCGGGCACGGTCTTCGGGAGCAAGGGCGGCGAGGTCCAGCACGGTCTGAAAGCCAAGGATCGCCGGGTCCTGCGCGCGGGCCTGAACCGCAGGGTCCAGGATCAGGTTGGCGATCACCTGCGCGCCGGCCTGATGGGCGGCGTTGAAGGGAATGGCCAGGAACGAGGCATTGCCGATCGTGCCGCCCTCAGGAACGAAGCTGCGCACGCTGTCGGCCAGATTGCCGGCGGCAATCTCGGCGCTGGCCCGGCCGGGGTTGAAGGCAAAGGCGATGTCCACCTCGGCATCGGCCAGAAGCTGCCCCAGCGCGGGTTCGTTCTGGGGGAAGGCCCGCCCCTCGCGCCAGAGCACGGGGTGCAGCGCGTCAAGATAATCCCACAGCGGCGCGACCTGTGCGGCATAGTCATCGCCCGCCGGGGCCTGCATCACCGCAGGGTCGGCCATCACCGCGTAAAGCACCTGTTTCAGGAAGGTCAGGCCCAGGTAATCGGGCGGCTGCGGATAGGTGAAGCGGCCCGGATTGGCCCGCGCCCAATCCGCCAGCGCGGCGATGGTCGCGGGCGGGGCGGGCAGGCGGGCGCTGTCATATTCAAAGACCAGCCGCGCCATCGCCCAGGGCGATTCGAAGCCGCCGGTGGGCAGAGTGAAATCGGTCACCACGGCGGGTTTGCCGGCCACATCGACCAGGGGCCAGTTGGGCAGTCTTTCGGCGAAGGGGCCGAAGAGCAGGCCCTTTTCCTTCATCGCCGCGAAGTTTTCGCCGTTGATCCAGATCAGGTCCACCGCGCCGCCGGTGGTCTGGCCGGCATCGCGCTCGGCCAGCACGCGGGCCACGGCATCGGCGGTCGAGGCCAGCTTCACATGCTCCAGCGTCACGCCGTGGCGCACCTGCGCTTCGGCCCCGACCCAGGCGATGAAATCGTTGATCTTGGGGTCTCCGCCCCAGGCATGCCACCACACGGTCTGGCCTTTTGCAGCATCCAGCACCGCCTGCCAGTCGGCGGCACGGACGGGGCGGGGCAGGGCGGGCAGGGCAAGGGCGGCAAGTCCGGTGGCAGCAAAGGAGCGGCGGGTGATCATGAGTTGTCCTTTTCCTGTGACCGCTCAAGGGATACGAAGGGCAGCGCCTGCCCTGCAACCGTAGTTGTCCCTCGCCCACGCACAAGTGAGAACCATGCTTGATCGTCATCTGCGCCCGCTGATCGACCCGCCGCTGAACGCCCTTGGCCGCGCCATCGCCGCGCGGGGCATCGGCGCGAACGAGGTTACCCTGGCCGGGCTTGGCATGGGGCTGGTGGCCGCGGCGCTTCTGGCCTTTGGCCTGCCGGGGGGGATGGCGCTGCTGCCGCTGCTGCTGGGCCGGCTGCTGGACGGGCTGGACGGCGCGGTGGCACGGGCCGAGGGGCCGTCCGATTTCGGCGGCTATCTGGATATCCTGTGCGATTTCGCCTTCTACGGCGCGATTCCCTTGGCCTTCGCCCTGCGCGATCCGGCCAACGGCGCGGCGGCGGCCTTTCTTCTGTGCGCCTTCTACATCAACGGCGCGAGCTTTCTGGGCTATGCCATCCTGGCCGAGCGTGAGGGGATGGAGACCGCCGCGCAGGGCCGGAAGTCGCTGTACTACTCGGCCGGGCTGCTGGAGGGGACGGAAACGATCCTGTTCTTCATCCTCCTCTGCCTCTGGCCCGAACTGTTCCGGCCGCTGGCGGTGATCTTCGGGCTGCTGTGCCTTGGCACCGCCACGGCGCGGGCGCTGCTGGCAAGGCGGGTCTTTGGCCGGGGGGGCTGACGGGGCGGGGCGACGTGCCTGAAGATCGTGGCGCTTGGGCGGAGAAGGAAAGGCACCGCCTTTCCCCGCCCGTCGCGGGACGGGGGACCTTGCCCGTTTCAACACGCCAGACAGAGGCCGGCGCCTGCCCCGGCGGGCGAGAAGCGCCCGCCGATGGCGGGGCGGGCGCTGGCCGGCGGCCTTTGGGGCCACCGGCGGCCAAGGGGCACCTACACCGCGTGGCCGAGGCGATGGCCTCGGCCAGCCGGGCGGCTGGCACCTTACGGGCCTTCGGGCGGAGAAGGAAAGGCACCGCCTTTCCCCGCCCGTCGCGGGACGGGGCACCTTGCCCGTTTCAACACGCCAGACAGAGGCCGGCTCCTGCCCCGGCGGGCGAGAAGCGCCCGCCACAGGCGGGGCGGGCGCTGGCCGGCGGCCTTTGGGGCCACCGGCGGGCCAAGGGGCACCTGTATCGCGTGGCCGAGGCGATGGCCTCGGCCAGCCGGGCGGCTGACACCTTACGGGCCTTCGGGCGGGACAGGAAAGGCACTGCCATTCCCCACCTGTCGCGGGACGGGGGGCCGGCGGCCTTTGGGGCCACCGGCGGCAAGGGGCACCTTCACCGCGTGGCCGAGGCGATGGCCTCGGCCAGCCGGGCGGGATTGGAAACTTCAGGAAAGTCGCGCCCGGCTCCGGGGCGGACCCGTTCAGCCGCCTGTCACCGCCCCTTCCAGATCCAGCCGCCGCCCAGAATCCGGCTGCCTTCCGGCGCGTAGAACACGCAGGCCTGCCCGGGGCTGACGCCGTCTTCGGGGTTCAGAAGCTCCACCTCGGCCTCGGTCGCCGACAGGGGGCGGATCACCGCCGGCAGGGGCGGGCGGGTTGACCGCACCTTCACCGCGACATGCCATTCGGCGGCCGAGGTCAGGGGCGCATCGCCCAGCCAGTTGATTTCGCGCACCGGCACCACGCGGGTCGAAAGCGCCTCCTTCGGCCCGACGATCACCCGGCGCGCATCAGGGTCCAGCCGGACGACATACAGCGGCTCTCCCAGCCCGCCGATGCCCAGCCCTTTGCGCTGGCCGATGGTGTAATGGATCACCCCGCGGTGGGTGCCAAGCGCATTGCCGTCCAGATCGACAATCTCGCCCGGATCGGCCGCGCCGGGGCGCAGCTTTTCGATCACCGCCGCATAATTGCCGTTCGGCACAAAGCAGATGTCCTGGCTGTCGGGCTTGTCGGCCACCGGCAGCCCGTATTTCGCGGCCAGCGCCCGGGTTTCGGCCTTGGATTGCAGATGACCCAGCGGAAAGCGCAGGTAATCCAGCTGCTCCGGCGTGGTCGAGAACAGGAAATAGCTCTGGTCGCGCCGCGCATCGGCGGCGCAGTGCAGTTCCGGCCCCGCAACCCCCATCTTGCGCTGAATATAATGCCCGGTCGCCATGCAGTCGGCGTTCAGGTCGCGCGCGGTGGCCAGCAGGTCCTTGAACTTCACCCGTTCGTTGCAGCGGATGCAGGGCACCGGCGTTGCCCCTGCCAGATAGGCGTCGGCAAATTCCTCGATCACCGCCTCGCGGAAGGTGTTTTCGTAGTCGAGGACGTAATGGGGAAAGCCCATCGTCTCGGCCACCCGGCGGGCGTCATGGATGTCGCGGCCCGCGCAGCAGGCGCCCTTTTTCGCCAGCGCCGCCCCGTGGTCGTAAAGCTGCAGCGTCACGCCCACCACATCATAGCCTTCCTCGGCCAGCATCGCGGCCACGACCGAGGAATCGACACCCCCCGACATCGCGACGACAACGCGCGTATCGGCGGGGGCCTTGGGCAGGCCAAGCGAGTTCAGGGGCTGGTCAAGCATTTTGGGGGTTCCGGCTGTTGTGCCGCAATATAGGAAAATGCCACCTACTCTCAACCCCCGGCTTCACCCTTGCTTAAGGACGTTCCGTCAGGATCGCGGCACGGAAAAGGGGAGTGCCATGTATCTCAAACGTGTTGACGGCCCGCGTCAGGTGACGCTGCCCGACGGCAGCATCCTGACCCGCGCCGATCTGCCGCCGCCCGAAACGCGGCGCTGGGTGGCCAGCCGCAAGGCCGTTGTGGTCAAGGCGGTGATTCACGGCCTGATTTCCCAGGCCGAGGCGCAGGAACGCTATGACCTGTCGGAAGAAGAGTTCGGCCTGTGGCGGCAGGCGGTGGAACGCCACGGCGAAAAGGCCCTGCGGGTGACAACTTTGCAGAAATACCGACAACTTTAAATTGTTTTCTGGTTTCGTTCCGGCAGAGTAACCTAGGGTTAACCATTGACGGCCAGAGTTAACGCCATGGTTTACTGACGGAGCTTTGACAGATGCGGATCCTGCTGGTCGAGGATGACCCAACAACATCGCGCAGCATCGAACTGATGCTGACCCATGCCAACCTGAACGTCTATTGCACCGACATGGGCGAAGACGGGATCGATCTGGCAAAGCTTTATGACTACGACCTGATCCTTCTGGACCTGAACCTGCCCGACATGTCGGGGCATGAGGTTCTGCGTCAACTGCGCCTTGCCCGGATCGAAACCCCCATCCTGATCCTGTCGGGGAACGACGATACCGAAAACAAGATCAAGGGCTTCGGCTTCGGCGCCGATGATTACCTGACCAAGCCCTTCCACCGTGAGGAACTGGTGGCGCGCATCCACGCGATCATCCGCCGGTCCAAGGGCCACAGCCAGTCGGTCATCCGCACGGGCGCGGTGAATGTGAACCTAGATGCCAAGACGGTCGATGTCGGCGGCAAGCCCGTGCATCTGACCGGCAAGGAATACCAGATGCTTGAGCTGCTGAGCTTGCGCAAGGGCACGACGCTGACCAAAGAGATGTTCCTGAACCACCTTTACGGCGGCATGGACGAACCGGAACTGAAGATCATCGACGTCTTCATCTGCAAGCTGCGCAAGAAGCTGGCCGAGGCGACGGGCGGCCAGAACTATATCGAGACGGTCTGGGGCCGCGGCTATGTGCTGCGCGATCCCGGCCCCGCCACCCGCATCGCCGCGACCGCCTGACCTGCCACGGCCTGACTTGCCCCCGGCATCGCCGCCCCCTAGTTTCGGAAGCCAAACGGGGGGTGGCCATGGCCGAGAAACCAGTCGATCAGCTGACCGAGGCCGAAGCGCGCGCCGAACTGGCGGCGCTGGCCGAAGCCATCGGCCGGGCCAACCGCGCCTATCACACGCTGGATGCGCCCGAGATTTCGGACGCCGGCTATGACGCGCTGAAGCGGCGCAACGCCGCGATCGAGGCGGCCTTTCCCGCGCTGAAACGCGCCGATTCGCCTTCGGATCAGGTGGGGGCGGCGGTGGCCGATGGCTTCGGCAAGGTGACCCATGCCGTCCCGATGCTGAGCCTTGAGAATGCTTTCGAGGACAGCGATGTCAGCGATTTCGACGACCGGGTCAGGCGCTATCTGAACCACGCGGGCAGCCTGAACTACACCGCCGAGCCCAAGATCGACGGTCTGTCACTGTCCTTGCGCTATGAGGCCGGGGTGCTGGTGCAGGCCGCCACCCGCGGCGATGGCGAGACGGGGGAAAATGTCACCGACAACGCCCGCACCATCGCCGACATTCCGCAGCGCGTCAAAGGTGCCCCCGCGGTGATGGAGGTGCGGGGCGAGGTTTACATGAGCCACGCCGACTTTGCCGCGCTGAACGCCCGGCAGGCCGAACGCGGCGACCGGCTGTTTGCCAACCCCCGCAACGCCGCCGCCGGCAGCCTGCGCCAGCTGGACGCCACGATCACCGCCGCCCGTCCGCTGCGCTTTTTCGCCTATGCCTGGGGCGCCCTGTCCGAGCCGCTGGCACCTTCACAACTTGGTTCAATTGCGCGTCTCAACGCCATGGGATTTCAGACGAATCCGCTGACCGTCCTTTGCGACGGACCGGCACAGATGCTGGCCCATTACCGCCGGATCGAGGCGCAGCGCGCCACGCTGGGCTATGATATCGACGGGGTGGTCTACAAGGTGGACGACCTCGCGCTGCAGGCGCGGCTGGGCTTCCGGTCCAACACCCCGCGCTGGGCCATCGCGCACAAATTCCCGGCCGAGCTGGCCTGGACGCGGCTGGAGGCCATCGACATCCAGGTTGGCCGCACCGGGGCGCTGTCGCCGGTGGCACGGCTGGCGCCGGTCACGGTCGGCGGCGTGGTCGTGTCAAACGCCACGCTGCACAATGAGGATTACATTGCCGGCCGCGCCTCGACCGGGGCACCGATCCGCCCCGACGAAAACGGGAACGGCAAGGATATCCGCGTCGGCGACTGGGTGCAGGTCTATCGCGCGGGCGACGTGATCCCGAAGGTCGCCGATGTCGACCTTGCGCAGCGCCCTGCCGGCGCCGTGCCTTTTGTCTTCCCGGAGATCTGCCCCGAATGTGGCAGCCCCGCCGTGCGGGAAGAGGGCGATTCGGTCCGCCGCTGCACCGGCGGCCTGATTTGCCCGGCGCAGGCCTATGAAAGGCTGCGCCATTTTGTCAGCCGCGGCGCCTTCGACATCGAAGGGCTGGGCGCCAAACAGGTCGAGTTGTTCTTCAACGATGCCGATCTGGCGGTGAAGACGCCGGCCGACATTTTCACGCTTGCCGAACGCGATGCGGCCAACCCGCTGAAAAAGCTGAAGAACCGTGATGGGTTCGGCGAAACCTCGGTGGCAAAGCTTTTCGCCGCCATCGAGGCGCGGCGCAGCATCGCGCTGGACCGGCTGATCTTTGCCCTTGGCATCCGCCATTGCGGTGAGGCGGCGGCGGCCGATCTGGCCCGGCACTACGGCGACTGGGCGGCGATGGTGGCGGCGCTGGACGCCGGCCGGCCCGCCGCGCTGGCCCACCGCGCCGCCGATGCCGCCGAGGATGCCGAACGCGCCGCCGCCCTGACCGAAGGTCGCCGCGCCCGCATTGCCGAGGCGCGCAAGGCCGCCCTGGCCGCCGCCGCCCTGCCTGATGCCGCGCAGGCGGCCTGGAGCGACCTTGTTTCCACCGACGGCGTTGGCCCGGTGCTGGCGCTCTCGCTGTCGGATGCCTTCGCCAACCCCGAAGAGCGCGCCGCGATCGACCGGCTGGCGGAGATGCTGACCATCACGGCCCCGCCGCGCCGCCAGAGTGATACAGCCATCGCCGGCAAGACGCTGGTCTTTACCGGCACGCTGGAAAAGATGAGCCGCGCCGAAGCCAAGGCCCGGGCCGAGGCGATGGGCGCCAAGGTGGCGGGCTCGGTCAGCGCCAAGACCGATCTGCTGATCGCCGGCCCCGGTGCCGGGTCCAAGGCCAAGGACGCCGAACGCCTTGGCATCACGGTGATTGATGAGGACGCCTGGCTGGCGCTTGCCGGCCTGGCATGAGCCGGCCCGAGCCTCTCTTTCCGCTTTTCGCGGAGCTTGAGACGCTGTCGGGCATCGGCCCGAAATCGGCGCAGGCGCTGGCGGGGCTGGGGGTGGTGCGGCCCAAGGACGCGCTGTTCGTCCTGCCGCATTCGGCGGTGGACCGCAGCCGCAAGGCCTCGGTCCGTGAGGTGGTGCCGCCTGCTGTGGTAACGGTTGAGGTCACGGTGGGCGCCCATCTGCCGCCGCGACAGAAGGGGCGGCCTTACCGGGTGCAGGTCCGCGATGCGCAGCTGGAGTTCCAGCTGGTCTTCTTCCACGCCCGCGCCGACTATCTGCAAAAGCTTCTGCCCACCGGCCAGCGCCGCATCGTCTCGGGCCGGATTGAGCTGTTCGACGGCATTGCCCAGATGGCCCATCCTGACCATGTGCTGCGCCCCGAAGAGGCGGGCGATCTGCCGGCGTTCGAGCCGGTCTATCCCCTGACCGCCGGGCTGACGCAGAAACTGGTGGCCAAGGCGGTCGAAGGCGCGATGGCCCGGCTGCCGGCGCTGCCCGAGTGGATCGACGGCCCGCTGCTGGCGCGCGAAGGCTGGCCTGGCTTTGCCGAGGCGCTGCGCGCGGTCCATGCCCCCGAAGGTCCGGCCGATCTGGCCTTTACCGCGCCCGCCCGCCAGAGGCTTGCCTATGATGAGCTTTTTGCCCATCAGCTGACGCTTGCACTGGCCCGCGCCACCCAGCGCCGCGCCAAGGGCCAGCCCACGCGCGGCACCGGCGCCCTGCAGGCAAAGGTGCTGGCCAGCCTGCCCTATGCGCCCACCGGCGCCCAGGCCCGTGCGCTGGCCGAAATCGCGCAGGACATGGAGGCGCCCCTGCGGATGAACCGGCTTCTGCAGGGCGATGTGGGGGCGGGCAAGACGCTGGTCGCGCTGCTGGCGCTTCTGATCGCGGTCGAGGCGGGCGGGCAGGGGGTGATGATGGCGCCCACGGAAATCCTCGCCCGCCAGCATCACGAAGGGCTGGCGCCGCTGGCCGCCGCCGCCGGGGTGCGGCTGGAGATTCTGACGGGCCGCGACAAGGGGGCCGACCGCGCCGCCAAGCTGGCCGATCTGGCCGCGGGGCGGATCGACATTCTGGTCGGCACCCATGCCGTCTTCCAGAAGGACGTGGCCTTTCACGACCTGCGCCTTGCCATCGTCGATGAACAGCACCGCTTCGGCGTGGCGCAACGGATGGAACTGGGCGCCAAGGGGCAGGGGGCCGATGTGCTGGTGATGACCGCCACCCCCATTCCGCGCAGTCTGGCGCTTGCCAGTTATGGCGACATGGATGTGTCGGTGCTGGATGAAAAGCCGCCGGGCCGCCTGCCCATCCGCACCGCTCTTGTCTCGGATGCCCGCATTGATGAGGTGGTGGCCCATCTGCGCCGCGCGCTGGCCGAGGGGCGGCAGGCCTATTGGGTCTGCCCGCTGGTCGAGGAATCGGAACTGGTCGATTACACCAGCGCCGAGGACCGCTTTGCCATGCTGCGCGCAGCCTTGGGCGATGTGGTTGGGCTGGTCCACGGCCAGATGCCCCCGGCCGAGAAAGACGCCGCCATGGCCCGCTTCGTTGCCGGCGAAACCCGTGTTCTGGTGGCGACGACGGTGATCGAAGTGGGGGTGAACGTGCCCAATGCCTCGATCATGGTGGTCGAGCGGGCCGAGATCTTCGGCCTTGCGCAACTGCACCAGCTGCGCGGCCGGGTCGGCCGGGGCACGGCGGCCTCCACCTGCCTCCTGATGTATCAGGCGCCCTTGTCCGAGGCGGGTGAGCGCCGGCTCAAGGTTCTGCGCGACACCGAAGACGGTTTCCGCATCGCCGAGGAAGACCTGGCCATGCGCGGCGCGGGCGATCTGATCGGCACTGCGCAATCGGGCCTGCCGCGCTTTCGCGTGGCCGATATCGAACGGCAGGCCGGCCTGATGGCCGTGGCCCAGACCGACGCCCGCCGCCTTCTGGGCGATGACCCGGCGCTGGCCAGCCCGCGCGGTCAGGCGGTGCGGCTGCTGTTGTGGCTCTTGGATCAGGACCGGGCGATCCGGCTGATCGGGGTCGGCTGAGCCCCTTCATCCTCTCTCATCAAATATCCCGGGGGTGCGGGGGCTGGCCCCCGCCCTCCGGCATCCCCTCCCCCATACGTTCACAAATGTTCTCATAAAGTTCTTGACGATTCGTAAACCGCATGAGAACAATCGGGCAACAAAACAGGAGGATGCCATGCTGGACGAGATCGCCGAAATCCTGAACCGCTCGCGCCCGACGCTGGTCGAGGATGCGCTGGGCGTTGTCTCGCTGTTCGTTCTTCTGTTTGCCGGTCTGTCGCTGACCGGCACTGTCTGACTTCTGCCTGCGGTCTGCCCGACCGGGCCGTCTGCCATGACGCGGCTGTCCCCGCCGCCTGCCCGGTTCAAGACGCACAACTGCCGCCGTCCCGCGTGGACGGCGGTTTTTTCATGCCGCCGCTTCGGCCTCGGCGGCAGCGGCGCAGGCGGCTTCCAGCGCCAGCAGGATCGAGGCGTGGCGGTTGCGGTAATCGCGGGCCGGCAGCAGCACCTCATAACCGTCGAAGGGGGCGGGCGGCACCGGGCCTTCGTCTTTCAGCATCGCCGACAGCGCGGCGCGGGCGGCCTCAAGCTCGGCCCGGCTGCGTCCGATCACCACCGCACCCATGACCGCGGCCGAGGCCTGCCCCAGCGCGCAGGCCTTCACATCCTGCGCGAATTCCGCCACCCGGCCGTCGCGCATCACCAGATCGACGGTCACGGTGGACCCGCAGATGGGGCTGCGCTTGCGCGCCGTCGCCCCCGGCGCCGGCAACCGGCCCAGATGCGGGATCGACGCCGCCAGTTGCAGGATGCGGCCCGAGTACAGCTTGATCAGGTCATTGTCGCTCATGCTTGCCCCAGATCGCCGGTGCTGACGGCTTCCCCTTCCGGCTTTCCCAAGATAAGCCGGGCGCGTTCCCAAGCCAAGGAGGGCACCCATGTCTTTCGACACGGCAAGCCTTAAGTATGATGCCAACGGCCTGATCCCCTGCATCGCGCAGGACGCCGCCTCGGGCGAGGTGCTGATGTTCGCCTGGATGAACGCCGAAAGCGTGGCGCGCACGCTGGAAAGCGGCCGGGTCACCTACTGGAGCCGCTCGCGCGCGGCGTTCTGGGTCAAGGGCGAAAGCTCGGGCCATGTGCAGCGGCTGGTTGAGTTGCGCATCGACTGCGACCGGGACTGCCTTCTGGCGCTTGTCTCACAGGAAGGCCCGGCCTGCCACACCAACCGCCGCACCTGCTTTTACACCGCCATCCGCGGCGGCGAGGAAGTGGAACTGATGAAGCCCATGGCCTGACCGGCCGCCATGCGAAGGGGCGCCCGAAGGCGCCCCAAAATTCTTCGAAGAATTTTGCAAGGATTTTGGAAAATCCTTGGCCCCTGTCAGGCTTTCAGGATGCTGCGGCCGGCGTATTCGGCCGTTTCGCCCAGGATTTCCTCGATGCGGATCAGCTGGTTGTACTTCGCCAGCCGGTCCGAGCGCGACAGCGAGCCGGTCTTGATCTGCCCGCAGTTGGTGGCCACCGCAAGATCGGCAATCGTGCTGTCCTCGGTCTCGCCCGAGCGGTGCGACATCACGTTGGTATAGCGCGCGCGGTGCGCCATCTCGACCGCCTGCAGCGTCTCGGTCAGAGTGCCGATCTGGTTGACCTTGACCAGCATCGAGTTCGCGACGCCCTTCGAAATCCCATCGGCCAGACGGCGCGGGTTGGTGACGAAGAGGTCGTCGCCCACCAGCTGCACCTTCGCGCCCAGACGGTCGGTCAGAAGCTTCCAGCCCTCCCAGTCGTCTTCCGAGCAGCCGTCCTCGATCGAGATGATCGGGTAATCCGCCGCCAGCGCCGCCAGGAAATCGACGTTCTGTTCGATGGTCAGCGACTTGCCTTCGCCCTTCATCTCATACTTGCCACCGCGGAAGTATTCGGTCGCGGCGCAGTCGAGGGCCAGATAGATGTCCTCGCCCGGGCGATACCCGGCCTTCTCGATGGATTTCAGAATGAAATCAAGCGCGTCACGGGCAGAGCTCAGGTTGGGGGCAAAGCCGCCCTCATCGCCGATTCCGGTGTTGTGGCCGGCCTGCTGAAGTTCCTTCTTCAGCGTGTGGAACACTTCCGAACCCATGCGCACGGCTTCGCGGATGTCTTCGGCACCCACCGGCATGATCATGAATTCCTGGATGTCGATCGGGTTGTCGGCATGTTCGCCGCCGTTGATGATGTTCATCATCGGCACCGGCAGCAGGCGGGCCGAGGTGCCGCCGACATAGCGGAACAGCGGCTGGCCGGTGAATTCGGCCGCGGCCTTGGCCACCGCCAGCGAGACGCCGAGGATGGCATTGGCGCCCAGCCGGCCCTTGTTCGGCGTGCCGTCCATCTCGATCATGGTGCGGTCGATGCCGACCTGTTCGGTCGCGTCATAACCCATCAGTTCCTCGGCGATTTCGCCGTTCACGGCTTCAACCGCCTCCAGCACGCCCTTGCCCTTGTAGCGCGCCTTGTCGCCGTCGCGGCGCTCCACCGCCTCATGCGCCCCGGTCGAGGCGCCCGAAGGCACGGCGGCGCGGCCCATCACGCCGCTTTCAAGGATCACGTCCACCTCGACGGTGGGGTTGCCGCGGCTGTCGAGGATTTCGCGGGCGTGGATGTCGATGATCGTGCTCATGGGGGTCTCCCGGGGGGCTGGCATGCTCTCGCAGCCCCTTTAGCGGCAAGTTGTGACAATAGCAAAGCTTCTGGGCGGCGGGACAAGGCGGTTCGGCTTCTTTTCGGACCGGCGCGGGCAGGTGCGCTGCACCACGCACCCTATAACCGCGGCGACCCTGACCCCGGCCATCGCCGGGGTCACGCGCCGCCGGCGCCCGCCCCAAGGCGGGCGCTTCTCGCCCGCCGGGGCAGGCGCCGGCCTATGTCATGGGTTCTGGCTGACGGTCCGGTGGCGGCTTGGTCGCTGCGGGCGGGGGCGAGGCAGCGCCTCGCCTTTTGCCGCCCGGGGTGCCACGAAGGTGCGTGGGAACCACGCACCCTACACCCCGTGATACGCCTTGTGCTTTGGTCGGGTGCGGCGGTGCGGTCCTTGACCGCCCCCCGACGCCGCGCCAGCATGGCCGTGCCCCGGGGAGGAGCCACAAGTGACCGCATTGCCCGCATCCATCGACGATGCCGAAACCCTTCTGTCCGGGCAGGGCTATGTGGCCTCGCGCGCCTTGGCGACGGTGGTCTTCCTGTCGCTGCGCCTTGGCCGCCCGCTGTTTCTGGAAGGCGAGGCCGGCACCGGCAAGACCGAGATCGCCAAGACCCTGGCCGCCGCTCTGGGCCGCCGGCTGATCCGCCTGCAATGCTACGAAGGGCTCGACGCCGCCTCGGCGGTGGCCGAATGGAACTTCGCCGCCCAGATGATCGCCGTCCGCACCGGCGAGGCCGAGGGCCGGGCCAGCCTGTTCACCGAGGAATTCCTGATCGAACGCCCGCTGCTGGCGGCGATGCGCCCGCAGGCCGGCGGCGCCCCTGTGCTGCTGATCGACGAACTTGACCGCACGGATGAACCTTTTGAGGCCTTCCTGCTTGAGGCGCTTTCCGACTTTCAGGTCACCATCCCCGAACTGGGCACGGTAAAGGCGCCCGAGCCGCCCATTGTCATCCTGACCTCGAACCGCACGCGCGAGGTGCATGACGCGCTGAAGCGGCGCTGCCTGTATCACTGGGTCGATTACCCCGATTTCGCGCGTGAGATGGAAATCCTGTCCTCCCGCGTCCCCGAAGCCTCGGACCGGCTGGCGCAGGAAGTGGTGGCCTTCGTGCAGCGGCTGCGCGGCGAGGACCTGTTCAAGCGTCCCGGCGTGGCCGAAACCATCGACTGGGCGAAATGCCTGCTGGCGCTGGACGTGATCGCGCTGTCGCCCGAGGTCATCGCCGACACGCTGGGCGCGATCCTGAAATATCAGGACGACATCCAGAAGATCGCGGGGCTTGAGGCGCAGAAGATCCTTGATGAGGTCCGCAAGGGGCTGGCGGCATGACCGCCCCCCTTCTGCGCGTGACCGAGCCTCAGGCCAATATTCTGGCCTTCTGGGCCGGGCGTGACGGCAGCCGCTTTGCCGAAGGGCCGAACTGGGTCGATGACGGGGCGCTGTCGCTGGGCATCGCGTCCTATGCGCTGATCGGCGGCGACCGGGCGGTGGTCTATGACACCCATATCTCACCCGCCCATGGTCAGGCCATCCGCGATGAACTGACCCGCCGCGGCAT
>Ga0268299_1000626_pt1 | contig 98369 bp, 74 predicted proteins | sample NOBtaG_FD_193484 | JGI IMG/M metagenome (GOLD analysis project Ga0268299, IMG submission 193484) | Activated sludge microbial communities from bioreactor in Nijmegen, Gelderland, Netherland - NOB reactor | ecosystem: Engineered > Bioreactor > Aerobic > Activated sludge | place: Netherlands...
CGATACCAGCGACATCGCGAGCCTCCTTGCTCAGAACGTTGGTCGGTAACACCCAACGAATCGGGCAGGAGGCTCTTTTTTGTTCACTCAGCGCACGCAACCAGTCTCAAAAAATGCGAAAGTCGAATTAAGTATCCGCCACTTGGTCAACATTCGTTCTGCGCACGTGCTTTCTCATTTGAACGCCGTTTCCTTAGTTCTGATATTGGGGCTACCCCCTGTCTTGCTGTGGAGTACAGCGCGCGTCCTTACGTCCGCCTCATCCAGCTCCATCGAATTCGCTTATAGGAAACCACAGTGGCTTCATTGCAGTTTCCTTGGATTGCTCGGTAATCCCATAGTGCTTGTGCTTGTCCTAATTTTAGTAGTCGCTATGTTGCGTAAAGCCATTCTTGAGACAGGGCTACACCTTCAGACCGATGGCAGGGTTTGTTTGAAATGCGGCTATTCTCTTATAGGCTTGCCCAGACCGCGCTGCCCTGAGTGTGGGAATTCGTTTGACGAAATGGAACGAGTAGAGAGTTGAATCCAGTCGGTTGACTCGTCCAGCGGGATGGCGATTGCTTCGCAGAAGGCCGAGTTCTCGGCGCTGAAGGTCGGGTACGACAACAACGCCGACAACGACATCGACGACGGCGGGGACGATCTCGTTGTTAGTAATCCGTTCGGGACGACCAGTATCACGCCGACGCACGACGACAACGGCAACCTGACCTTCGACGGGACGTACAAGTACACGTACGACGCCTGGAACCGGCTGGTTAAAGCCACGCTGGAGGACACGGACGTGGTCATCCAGCAGGCGCAGTTCGACGGGCTGGGGCGGCGGGTCAAGAAAACCGTGACGAATTCGGGTGATTTGGATGGGGTCACGGTGTATCTTTACAATGGGCACCAGATCATCGAGACCCGGGACGGCTCGGGCAACGTGGAGACGCAGGTGTACCACGGCACACGCTACATCGACGAAGTCGTCGGACTGAGGGTGAAAGACCAGGGTCGCGCCTACCTGCACCAGGACGCCAACTGGAACGTGACCGCGATGACCGACCTGACCGGGCGGATCATCGAACGCTACTGGTACAGCCCCTACGGCGAACTCGAAGCGGTCGTCGCGGCGCACCCCTTCGATTACGACGACGACGGCGACGTGGACGATGACGACTACGCCGTAACCACCAACGGCACGTGCTCAGGCGCCGCGGCTGCAACCGGCGACTGCCGGCGCCTGGACGCCAACGCCGACGGCGTGGTCAACGGTGACGATCGCACGGTCATCGCGGCGTATATCGCAACGCTCGACAGCGACACCGAACTGCAACGCATTCCCGCGGCCACGCACAGCCGGCGCGGAAACTTCTTCGCGCACCAGGGGCTCGTCCTCGACCCGGAACTGGCGTCCTACCAGAACCGTGCGCGGCAGTATGCGCCGGGGTCGAAGAGGTTCATACAAAATGACCCGCTAGTAAGGCTTACTCACGCTAGAAGCAATTATCCGGATGGGATGAGTTTATATAGTTACCTAACGAATAGGCCACAAGCGAGGTTAGACCCCCGTGGCATGCGAGTATCAAACGGTTCGAATCAATCTGTGTGGGTTTTGATTGACGGGGTATGGGTCGAACTCCCCCCATATAGTTCAATTGGAAACGGTGATACAGATGCATCGGGACCCTACGATCCGCGTTCCGATGGCAAGGTTCTAAAGACAAATGATTGTTTCGATATAAACGTTCATGAAGACGGAAGCATGGGAACTTCGTACAATCCTCATGGAGGCAGCACGACTGAACGAAGATGTTGTTGTCGCATCGCACATTGCGCCGCAGTTGACCAGTGGCTAAATGGTGGATGGGTCGATCCTCAAGGCGAATTTGGTTCAAAGCCACCAAACTACCCATAGGTTGGTTCCGTTTCGACACATTCGGTCTATACTAAGATTGAGTAGGGTATGGGATCAGCATCCACTTTATTATGTCGATTCCCGTGGTTAGCAGTGTTTTTTATCAATATTCTGTTTCTACTATGCGTCAACATCTTGTATCTATGTACACTCGATTATTCAATAATAGGATCATGGATAGAATGGCAAGGTCTAACATGGCTGAGCATTGCATACTTGGGATGGATGTACGTTGGCCTGCCGGTAATACTTGGTTTGGCGTTATGGAATCAGCGGTTTCGAATTGCTTCGCCTCGCCAGTTCTGCATCTTGATTGGAGTAGTGGCGGGACTTTGGGCAAATGCACTGCTTGTCGCCGTTCCCTATCTCGGTGTGCTTCCAAGTTCACTTAGTACAATGCTTGTTCATTTTGTCGGAGGGGGTGAATGGAGTGTTCGCTTGCGCCTTCTGGCTGTTTATGGTACTAACCTATTGATCTTTTCAATTATGGGCGTGTGTGGCAGCATCTGGGTCGGCCAGAGGAATCCAACGCACATGTGTAAGGAATGCGCTTACGATCTCACAGGTAATGTGTCCGGTGTTTGCCCTGAATGTGGCACATGGATCGAATCAGTGTGACGACCTCAACCGGCTGGTGAGCCAGGACGAGGGCATCGTGGTCGGCGGGTCGATCGCGCTGAGCGAACTGGAACGCAGCTACAACATGGACCTGCTGGGCAACCTGGTCGCGTCGGCCGGGGGCTTCAAGCAGAACAGCGGCAGTTCGACGTTCACGCACGCGGTGAACGCGACGAACGAGCTCACCACGATCACGCGGGGGAATCCCGCGGGGCGTTCGCGGCTGGTGCTGGACGATTTTGCGTCGAGCCTGTCGGCGATCTGGTCGCAGGAGGACGGTGACTGGAGCATCTCCGGCGGGAAGGTGAACGTGGATGCGAAGGACGGGTTCCCGATCTCGGTGTACATGACCCGGCTGATGGGATCAGCCGTGGCGGACGACGGCAGCCTCGAGGTGAAAACCACGCTGCCCTCGGGCGGAGGGAACGCGGGTCTGATCTTCAGCAAGGCGGGGAACATCTTCTGGGGCGTTAGCATCGCCGACGGATCGAGCAATAACATCCTGCTTGAATACTTCGGCAGCAGCGGTCTCGGACAGGTCAAAGCATCTACCTCGGCGACGATCAGCGTCAGCACGGAATACACTATCCGCGTGGTGCGCATCCAGCGGCACGTGGACATCACCATCTTCGACGGCGCGTCGGTCATCGCTTCACTGGCGTACGATTCGCCGACGGACTTCGGCGACGGCACGTTCGGGATGTGGTCCACCGCGGTGGACGCGCAGTTCGACGACTTCAGCTTCACCCGGCTGGACCAGGTGCACGCGCCGGCGGCGCCGCGGTTCGCTTCGACGGCGCAGACCGCGCAGGGACTCTGCATCCGGCAGCAGCGGGTTGACCATGGTCCGGACTCCATTCCGGAACGTGCGGATTCCTCCATGAATCCGCCCTTACATGATCGTAGCACGCCACTTTCGCCAAATGTGCGGGAGAACCGTTTTGAGCGCCTCCTGACATGCAGACCATTCGCGACAACTTCGCTACTCCGAAGAGGGCCAGTTCGATCTGGCCGCCGAGTTGGCCGGGAAAGAGATGAGAATCGTCGTACTAAGCGTTTACCTTGTGACGCTCGGCATCGTGATACCTTTACGCAGTCCACGGGGTCTTCATCGACTTGCGCACAATATCATTCTCGTGGTGGTCAAAGTTGCGCTGAGGACAGATGAAGTGAATTATTGATGAAACTGTACTGCTTCACACCAAGTGAGACATTCGGCTCCCATGCGTAACTGACGGGTCGAGCGGGCGGCTGAGGGGGAACCAGAGTTCCCAGGTTCCACCTCAGACTCCCCCTCCTTCCTTCATTCCCCTCCTGGCGAGGAACGGCGAGGCTCACCCGGTATCATGGCGTTGTCGCCGGAGACATCGTCATGAGCAAACGCAAACGTCGCAAATGGACGGCTGAGCAGAAGCTCCGCATCGTCGTCGAGACCCTGCAGTCCGACCAGCAGCTCGCGGAGATCTGCCGCCGCGAAGGGCTCAGCCCGACCCAGGTTTACGCTTGGCGCAAGCACCTGCTGGCTTCGGCTGATACGGTCTTTGCGGCCCAGCGCGAGCGCAGCGAAGACCGCCGAGTCGAGAAGCTCGCAGCCGAGAACACGCGGATGAAGAACGTGATCGCCGAGATCACCGCGGAGAACTTGGATCTAAAAAAAACGCTCTCGGACTGAGCGATCATGCCCAGTTGCCGGCTGAGCTGCAGCAGGAAGTGAGCAACATCGTGCAGCAGACCAAGACGCGCAGCCGCTGGCCGATCCAGCGGACGTTGGCGGCGCTGGGCATCGCCCCGGCCAGCTATTACCGCTGGTGTAAACGGGCCTCGGTCGCAGCACCAGGTGAGGCGCCGGCGCGAATGACCCACGGTTCCTACTACGCGTTGCTGCCGAACGAGCGACAGGCGATCATGGCCTATGCCCTGGCTCACCCCGAGGTGCGGCACCGCGAATTGGCCTGGAAAATGCTCGATGACGAGGTGTGCGCCGTCTCGTCGTCGAGCGTATATCGCGTGCTCAGCGAGGCCCAGCTGATGTGCACCTGGCAGCCGAAGCGCAAAGTGAAAGGGTCCGGCCGGCCGGATGCGCCCACCCGCCCGGACCAGCTCTGGCAGACCGACATCCGCTACACCAAGGTGGCGGGGCGCAACTACTACCTGCTGAGCTTCCTGGACGTCTACAGCCGTTACATCGTCTATCATGAGTTACTGCGGAACATGGACGGGCTGAGCGTGTCGATCGCAGCGGCAGCGGCGCTGGCGACGCTGCCCGCCGGGGTAAAGCCGACTATTCAGAGTGACCATGGGTCGGGGTTCATCGCCAAGGAGTTTGCCGGCGTGCTGGCGGAGAACGACGTAACCCACCAGTTGATCCGTCCGCACACGCCGACGGACAACGCGGAGATCGAGCGCTGCCAGCGGACCATCGGCGAACGGCTGGATGAGCATGTATTTGAAGATTGCGCTGCGGCCACCAGCGTGGTGGACGGCGTGATCGGGTACTACAACCACCAGCGGCTGCACTCCGCGTTGAACTTCCTGCGGCCGGTGGATTACTATCGCGGGAAACCGGCGGCCTTGCTGGCCGAGCGCCGCCGGAAACTGAGCATGGCCAGGGACCTGCGCAGGCAGGAAAACCTGCGCTTGCGACAACGCCTGATATCGTGGCCTGAGCCGGAAACCGTAGCTTACGCGCAGCGGCGAACTGTCTCACTTTGAGTGAAACAAATCAAAACCACTTGCAGCGACCAGCGTGGATATGGTAAAAAGGTGTGAGGCCGCAGCATGGATCGCCGCGGCCTCAGAAAAAAGGTGCTAGGATGGCAAACATATCTGCTGGGTTTCAGCACGTCAAGATTGAATCTCTTCGCGCGGACGAAAATCAGCCCCGGCGAAAGTTTGACAAAGAGCAGATCCGCGAGTTGGCGGATTCGCTCATGCGCGATGGCATTTGGCAGCCGATCGTTTGCAGGCAGACGTCAGTTGGGTTGACCATCGTCTGCGGCGAGCGGCGCTATCGAGCTGCCCAACTCGCCGGGCTGAAAGAAGTGCCCGCAATCGTCCATGAAAACATGGACGACGAGACCGCTCTCGTCGCGCAGCTCACAGAAAACATCCAGCGTGCGGATTTGTTGCCCCTCGAGCGCGCGGAGGCATTCGCCAAGCTGCTAAGTGGCGGCATGACACAGGCCGATCTGGCAGCGAAATTGGGGATATCCCGTTCGAGCGTTGCCAACACGATGCGGATGCTGGACGTTCCGAGCAGTTGGAATTTCGCGATGGAGCGGCCGCATCCGTCCGGAGCGCCGGCGGCATCCGAAGCGGCCGTCCTGCAACTGCTCAGACTGCGGATCCTCGACGAAATCGCAACCTGCCCGTTTACAAAGTGGCAGCCATATCACCCGGCGAAGAGCTGGGCTGAGTGGTGGGGAATTCATGCGCTCTATACGGAGCGCCCCGTTTGTCGCACTGCTGCCGAGTGCAAGCAGTGGGCTGACCGCGTGCTCGCCTGGACGTTCTGCGCGGTCCTGATCGGACGCTTAGGAGCCCCCCGCAATGCTTGGCTGTGGCTGCTCGATGATGGAATGGGCCCCGACGCCGAAGACGCGCTCTGCGTTGCGCACGTTCACGAATTCCTGCAGCCGCGGCTCAAAAAACTGACGGACGCTCAATGGAAGCGTCTACAGGACGCATCAGATCGCATCGACCTGGCCGCAACTCCGCGCGGTGGTGATGAGTTCAGCGAATTCGTGATGTGGGAGCGAGACGGTCTTTTCGAGAAATACCCCAATGCTCGTCGCGAGCGGATTCTGCAGCCGGCCCTGTGGCTACAAAAACTCAACGCCAATGCGGCGTGAAGATGCGGAAGAAGTGTTTAGCGCTAAACATTGAAGTGAACCAGCGCCGGGCAGAACGTCCAGCGCTTAATGGACGGCAGCGGGCCGATCCTTGGAGAAACCGCTGCGGACAATCGAGCTGCTGACGTCCTGGTCAGCGTGCATGGCCCCGAGGGGCATCAGGACCGCAGTAGTCCAGCGTTCTGAGGACCCAGAGCCCGAGCGGGATTGACGGGACCATAGCCGCCAGTGCTCTGTACCTGAGGATGCCCGGTCGGCGACCGACACACTGCCGGGCCACAACACCGCAGGCGGGCTGGGTGAAAGCCAGCGATGCCCGAACCAAATACGCTGGACGGTAAATGCCGACCGACCGACGGTGCGCCGGCAATCGTTACATCGACCCCCCTCGCGTAGGGGTCGGTGCGCCTCCCTCCCTCTGGTGTCCGGCAGGGGGCGTGACGAATGACAGCAATGGAAGAAGAAGGGATAGGGAACTCAGCCCTGGCGTGCTCCGCGCGCGGGACGCCGAGAAAAAAGCGGAAAAAACGGCCCGACTCGATCGGGTCTTTTATTGCGCCGACGCGGTGAAATAATTGGAAGTGGGTAGACCATCGCCACGGTGTAACTGCGTCCGCCGAATTGCAGCGAAAAGAAACCGTGCGGCGGATACGAAGTCCGCCTCAGTTATCGCCACAGCGCACGCGCCAACGGTCTCGTATTAGTCGAAGCCGCATTTCGTACGCGGCAAACCGGGCGCGGCGGTTCTCGTCGGCGATGTGACGCGTGTTGCTCATCAGGTACAAGATCGCCGCCTCGATCGTGGGCAGGTACACCTGCACTAGGTCGGGGCGGCGTTCGGCTTTTTCGACCATCCCTTTGAGCACTGACTCGTTCATTGCAAGGATCGCTTATACCGCCGTTCCGCATTCCGGGCACCGTCCCGATGTGTTGCCCGTGAGATCGTAGCCACAGAATCGACAGGCATGGGTTGGCCGGAGCGGGCGGTGGGCAATCGCCAAGGCAATAAGGACGGCGGGAGCGGCGATCATGACCGCATGCCCGGCTCGATACACACGTACGACCCAGTCCAGGTCACCATCCCGATCGATGACTTGCTTTACGGTAGCTGACGAGGCCTCCCACAACTGCTTGTTGGCAAAAGCCGCGAGCAGGGCCGAGGTGACGAGGCCGGCGAGGATGGCGAGGGCGTACCGAGTTTTCATATTCAAGACCCGCGTATCTTCACGCAATCTTAACTGTAGTCACATCTAGCCTTTACAGGCTAGGTATACGCTGCTTGTGGACTGGTGGTCGGAGGGGAAAAGCCGATCGCCAGGACGGCACATCGATTCGGGCAAGGCAGCCCATCCACTTCACCATTTTGCGAGAAAGGAGGCGTTTTGGACAAATTTGTGAAATGCGTCTGTCTACGTTGGTAAATAGAAGCGCGCCCGACAGGTGTATCCACCTGCCGGGCGCGGCAAAGCTCTTCGAGCAGAAAAGCTTGGAACCTTAACCTGCTCGAGGGCCTTGGAGATCAATCATGATGAAGTTCAGATGGAAAGGTACAAGGTCGCGCAAGTCCTCGATTTCAGTAGACCTTCTCGGCAATCCGGTCCAGCGGCCGGATAGCTGGGTTCGGACCGCCTTGGCGATCCTAGTGGCCATCTTGATAGTCACTATGCTCTTCAAGGGCCTAACCGTAGTCGATTGCAGCGGGCCTACTTTCAATCTTCACTTGTGATTGCTGCCTGCGAGTATTGACTACGTCGAGTGAGTGCGGCACCATGCTATAAAGCTCATTGCTCGATTGCAAGACCCAAGATCTGGTAACTCGAAAGCCACGATCTTGAATAAGTTGTGTCTGCATCCCTGTACGGGGGCCATTTAGGGTGGCCATTGTCCTCTAAATAGCCCCCGAACAGGGTCTGTGGGTAAGAGGTCGATAGGTCAGTCCGCCCGCGACGACCGTCACTGCGCATAAGGGCGTGCACGCGCCAGTCTCATCGCATACGGCATGAACTCAGTTATGGCTGATTCAGTTCGACAAACGGGCGCAGCTCGTCTGCCATGTCCTTGAGGCTCAATGCGAAGTTATAAGCCTCCGAGTTGGTCGTTACCCAGGTGTTGATGCCAATGACTTGACAGGAGGTCGTGAGCAACGGACCGCCACTATTGCCGGGTGTGACAACCGCATCCGTCTGAACTTGCTCTTGATCATCGATGTCGCGAACTGCGCTGACGACACCGCGTGTGATGGTGACTTCGTATGCCGCATCTGTAATTGATAACATGCTCACATCGGCGTCACGCTTATCGAGCTCAGTAGATGCGCGCCGGATGATCTCAGCGACGTTCTGTTCAGCAACAACGTCATTAACCAGACCGGGATACCCCGCCGCGTAGGCGTCATCGCCTGGCGACCATTCGTTCGCCACCTGCAGATATCGTGGGAACGCCTTGTCGATCTTCAGAACGGCGACATCCCGATAGGGGCTCTCGTACGTCAGCTTGGCTTCATACTGCTGCGCTTCATCGGGACCGAAGCAGACCTTGATCTTCCACCATTCGAGTTTCGCACGCAGCTGGCCGTCGTCACAGCGCAGTTCGGGGGGAGCATCGTTGCGGGCATGCGTGACGTGCCGATTGGTCAGCAGGTGGCCATCGCGGCTGATTGCAAAGCAGGATCCGGTGGCGATCGGCACGGTGACGCTCTGCCCGTTCAGGTAGAGGTACTTGGTCGAGACAACCACTAGGCCAACGTTTTCCCGCACGCGCTTGAAATCCAGCTTGGTTGCCGCCGGTGCTGGTTTCCGTCCGGGTAGTGGGATCACCTCGGCGTAGATCAGCGCTGCGAGCAGAAGGCTGACGCCGAGTAGCGATCCTACGACGGCGGGCCAGCGCCTTCGACCCGACATTGATTTCCGCGCAGTTGTCGGTCCAAGTGCGCGGATGGCAGCCGCGGCTTGACCGTTCCCGGCGCCCTCACAGAGTTCTGCCAGTTCGCCCAGGTGCAGATCCACGTCCGGGTCCAGCTCCAACGCCTGGCGAGCCCTGGCGACGGCGTCATCGCCGCGGCCCATCATGGCCGAAGCCCGCGCCTGCAGTGCATAGACCTCGGCAAGGGCGATGGCGTCATCGCGTGCGAGCATCCTCGCCTGCTCGAGCAGGCGCGCTGCTTCCGCCGGTTCGCGCGATTTCAGAAACGCCCGCGCCTGGTGTACGAGAGTGTTCAGATGCTGATGCGCCATGTTCTTAAGCCTTACGGTGTGCCCGCACCTGGGGAAGGTGAAGGGGTACCGCCAATGACTTTCTTGTAGCGATCTGATGCGCTCATCAGTTCGCCCATCAGCGACGCGGCGCGAACGTGAACCCGGTCCGCCATCTCGCGATCAAAGCCACGAATGACGTCGACATTCTTGAGCCAATACTCCATTGCTCGTTGCAGGACGTTGATGGCCGGCGCCGGGTTGGGCAGTGCGTTGCCGACACCATTCGTTCCCACGCCGGAAGGCTGGCTCGTTTCGGTGTCCCAGATCTGTTGCGCGTGATCAACTTCCCCCTGGAAGTAGTCCATAGCGAGCGACGATGCCTTGCCCATCCATGCGCGGACCGCGATTCTCTTGGCGAGTACATCTTCCTCGTCCGGCCACTTGTCGAGCGCTTTGTCGAACAGGTCTAAGCAGTCGGTTGCCGCTTTCCAGGGATCATCCAGATCAGTCGGTCGTGTGGGTTCGAAATAAAGACTCTTGGCCTCAAATAGCTTATTGCCCCGTGTGGCGAGTTTCTCAAACGCGGCCTTCATCTCCGTGGCCCATTGATCCCAGACGGCGCTCAGGTCTTCGACACGATTGAGTGATGCGCGAAGTTCCACGATAGCCGCGCCGATCGTGTCGATGTTGACGGGTTCGCTCTGGCCGGTTGGAACAGATTCAGGTGGCAAGACCTGCTTGATTCGCTCCATTTCGGCGCGGTACGATTCCCACTCCGCGAGAGCTTTCTTGGTCAGCTGGCCCGGTGGGCGCTGCTGCAGTGCTTGTTCAAGTACCGCCAGCGATTCAGCGCATTTCTGAATAAGCGACTGAAGATTGTTTTGCCATTGCATAATGCGTGCAAGCGCTGTGGCGATCCGCTCGGGATATGGCCCACCAATCTCTGCTGCCCTGGCCGCCGATTCCGCAAGGCGCCGGTTCCAGCCATGTACGCCGGCGCGTACCTTGTCATCCGGCACTCTGTCCACATCTCCGGGGCGAGACAGGCCCAACGGTTCGCAGAATGTCTCGAAACCGGCCAAAAGCTCATCGAGCGTTCCGTATTCCTCTGCACGAACACCTGCATGTGCGAGCCATTCTTTGAACTGGTCACCGATGGCCTGCTGCCGATCGGCGCGCGATGAATCCTGGAGTGACGCGACCTGCGATGCATGAAGTTCCGCTTGCGCGATCAGCTCTTGGCGGGCGCTCCCGCTTGAAGGCAGGAGCGCCGGATCCGCGTGGGCACCCAGAAACTCAGCCGCGGCTGTCAGCGTCGCCTCGGCGTGACGCCGCGTCCGCACGGTGCGGTTGACGACGAATCCGGTGGCCGAGAGCACCATCAGGACCAGGACGACCCAATACAAATACGGCGGGATGCGCAGCTTGCTCCGCCTGGGTGCGCGTGCCGGACGTACCGGGATCGCCGGCGTTGCAGTACCCGCGGTGTTGTCCACGCCTTCCCAGGTTGGCAGCAGTTTGCCGAAGGCCTTGCAGTTCTCCACAAACTGCCAGGGCGGTGATTCGCCCGGCGTCCAGAAGTGCGACAGGCCCGACGCATACTTCGCGCCAACCAGCCCGCGTGACGGCGTCCATCGGACGATCTTGCGTCGTGACTTGCCGCGCGAAGCCGGCGGCGCCAGGTAATTCAGCTGCACCGGCAACGACTCGCTGAGGCTCCGGACCGCGTAGGAGAATCGCGGTCGATACCAAACCGGAAGCAGCGCGCAGACCATCGCCAACTCGTCCGTGGTCAGATCGCGCTCCTCAAGAACGATTGATGAGTTTTCTGAGTCGCTAAGGGATTCGATCAGCCCCAGCAACGAGAGAATCCTCTGTTGTTGATCGGGGCTCGGACGTACCCTGGCTGGTTTTGAAACCCGGATTTCCTCCCGGGGCAGTCGTTGTTCACCCTTCCAGCTCCAAACCTGGTGAACGCCCAACAGCGGTGCGTCTTCACCATTCAGCGACCGCAGCCAGTCATTGGTGTGGACCACGACAGTGATGAACAGAAGCGACTGACGGCCCTTGTCGTCCGCAGGCCCGGCAAGCACACGGGTAATCGCCCGTCGTCCCGAGGAGAGCTGACGGGACCAGTAAGCCGGGGTGCTCTTCAGCGTCGCTAGGTAGTCGAGGTTGTCGGTCTGCCCAAACGCGAATGATTCGAGATCGGCAACTTCCTCAGACGTGAGATCATCGCTCGCCCCGAGCGTGCGATATCCCTGATCGCTGCCAAAAACATGTCGGGAGATCTTCACGATCACGATTTGAACGCCCAAGCCAACGCCACGACGCACACGGCGAGAATGACCAGCGTCACGACGACGCCGGTGACGACTCGATTAGTCCGCCGCCTGGATTGCTGGTCGGCAAAATGCACCGCCTCACGGGCACGGCGCTGCGATTCGAGGAACTCGCGCTGGCGAACGAGTTCCCTCTGCATTTCCATCTGCTCAAGGCAGTGGCGCAGCGGCAAATCGATTTGCCAGGGGACGAAGTCCTTTTGGGGGATCGGCTTTCCGTTTGGACCGGAGGCCACCTGCACCGCAGACACCTGGTAGATCGCGGCTCGCTGCAATGTACGTGCGAGGGCGGGCAGTCGCCTTTTCACGAACTTCTCAAGGCCGCCCTCTGCCGCAATGAGCTTTCGGTTCTGATCCGCCTTCGTGAAAGCAAGCACCACGGGGATCTCTTTGCCGCCGGGCCAGTTGCGTATACGCATGACCGCCTGCGTCATCCCGAAGTCATCGTCGATCGCGGCATCGACGTCCGTTCCGACCACGACCGAAGCGTCGATCAGAATGATCACGGCCGCCGCCGAATCGATGTGGCGGACCAGTTCACGGGTCTCCGGCGAGTTCGTGTTGTCCTCGACGAACGCCCTGCGAAACAGTTCGCCCGCGTAATCCAGGGCGACAAGCAAGTGTCGATCGCCCTTGTACTCGATCTCAAGATCGCAGTGCTGCGTTTCGAGGGTCGCCGCTGGCCATCGCCCGCTGCGCAATCCGTCGACAATGCGAATGCAGTCCGAATGCACCTGGCCACTCACGGCCTTCATCGTCAAGCCGTCGAGCGAGCGCCAGTACATCTCATAGAGCACCGACAGGTAAATCGTCTTGCCGGAAGCGCGGCGGCCGAGCACGACGATGCGATCGCGGATCGTGGGCGCTTGCAGCTCGTCGTCTTCAAACACCGTCTCGGCAAGCGGCAGCTCGGCCGGATCGACGCCTGTGCTGGGATTGTTTTCCTCTATCGAATCCAAGGAGCGTACCTATCTACCTGCCCGTTCTTGCCGCGGAGATTCGCGCCAGGAATTCCAGGCCATGTGCAGAAACCAGAAGCGTCAACCCAGTTAGCGCAACAGCACCTGCCGGAAGAAACGTCGCGGCGAATGTCGGTATAGCCAGTTCTGCGGGGAGCTTCGCGAGTGAGCGCCATTCCGTCATGATGATCACGTAGGTCTCGATGGCGATGGCGATGATGAAGAGAATCCGCGCCACAAGGCTGGCCACCTGGGCCAATGCCGAATGCGTATAGGCCATTCGGGACCGAGTTACGGCTGCCAGTGCTGCGCGCCGGTCTGACTGCTGTACCGCGGCCGCGACGTTGATGACTTCATCGCTGAATGTCGCTTGCGCAGTCGCTGGAGGTTCAGAGGTTGCCTCAAAGCGCGCACCGGCGGTTTCTTGGGCACGCGCGAACGCGGCCTCACTGATTGCATTGACTGCCCCGCAATGGGGGCACCGGACCTTTTTGCCCGCCTGGCTGGAGATGACCCGAAATGCATCACTGCAGCGGCTGCAGGGTATTGCGATGGCAGCCACAGCAAACATACCTCCTCTCATGAACTGAAGAGGGAATTCTACAGGGTAAGCGTGGCGAATTGAAGAGCTTAGTGTCCCCTACCTCAGAAGCCTCGTGGCCATCGGATATCCGCCCGATTACCGTTACGGTAAGAAGCCCGTGCGAATTTGCCAGCTATGCCGGCCCCCCCTGAGTCCCATCGCAACAAAGGCAGTGGGTTTGCGGGTTCAGTGTGGCTCAAGCACAATTCGCCCCTTATCGCGAGAATACACATATACGGCGATCTGGGGCTTCTGCGACAAATTGCCCCCCAGTATGATTAAGATGCACTCCGAACATTGCATTGCGGGATCCCTGGCCAACTCCCGTTGGCCGGCCCAGTCAATCGAGCTCGGTTGCGGAGGTGCGTCCGGATGGCTATGCCATTCACCCACATAATGGCGTCGGCCGCGACTCCGTGCGAAGAGATCCCTGAAGAAGTCCACGAGTCCGACGATTCCCCGCAGGAACGAAGTCTGCGTGCCACGCGAATCGGGCGGAACGGGCGTCGAACCGAAGACCAACGCTCGCCGACCATCGCTCGAGTACGTGCCGAATAGTGAGCTGCCGATCTCCTTTGGTGCATGATTGCGTGCAGTGCGCAGCATGTCGGTTAGACACTGCTTGCGGAGCCACACTGAGTACTGCCCGCAACGCGAACGCCAGCGAACCGGAACGTTTGTGCTCATCGATACGCTTTCAACCAGGCAATTTCGAGGAGCGGCCTTGGCCCCGCAATATCCACGTCGGTCGGGCTCCGCCGGATCAGAACGCCGAGACCATCGGTACACAACGGTTTCGCCAGGTACGGAATGAGCACGTTCACGGCGGCGGCGGCCAGCATCCATACGTGACTGCCCGCTGCCGGAAACGTCGGATGCCAACAGCCTGCTCCTGGCAACACGTATTCGTTCTGCGGGGGCCGGACATCCCACTGGTCTTCCGCGACGGGCGTCTGACCTGTTTGAATGTCCTTGTACAGCAGTTCGCAGACTCGCTTGCAGGACGTAGTCTTCCCTGATGCGCAGAGTGTCAGCATAGTCGCACCGAAGTTGAAGAAGATAGAAACCAGACGCTTGTGGTGAGTCCGCGCGAACTGATCCAGCCAGAGGAAGGCGCCCTCATCGGTGGTGCAATCGATTAGTAGATCTGCATCACACAATCGCGCCCAGATCGCATCAAGTTGTCGCGGGATCGTCGGGGGCAGGGGGATGGATACTTCGTAACTCTTGATGTCCGCAAGCGGATTAGTGGTCGCAAGTCGTCCGGCCAAGCGACCAGCCTTGTTCCAGCGAACATCGGTACCAGCAAGGGTATGTCGGCAGAGGTTGCCGATTTCCAGCGGCTCCTTGTCGCATAGCGTCAAGTTTGCGGCGCCACCGCGGACCAGCAGTTCAGCAACTGCACTGCCAACAGCACCGCAACCGCAGAGCACCGTCTTTGCCGTCAGCGACTTTTGATGTCCCGTGCGTGCGAATAGTCGCTCACCAGCAACATTCGTGCTCTTGCCCCAAGGCAGCGGTTTCGTGGGGGCGAAAGTGCCTCGAACTGAAATCTGCCGAAACAAATCCTGCTTGGACTGGTGTCCCGACGACTTCTGCTTCTTGTCCTGCCTCCATGTATTGAAGATGAGCGGCTGCCAGTGGATCTCGCAAGGCTCGGCACCGACAACCCGTGGTATGGGAAAACCGACAAGCAGCACGCCGAATTCCTGGTTGTCTACTTCCCACGGTGGACGCAGCACCAGGTCGAAGCTTACGTTATGGCGATTGCACAGCTCACGCATTTCAGCGTACGTCTGCGCCGGCCGATGCCTGAAGTGGCGTATATTCGGGAGGAGCAGCCAGCGGCCACAAAGCTGTTTTTTCTCCAGCAAGGATTCGTTGAACGGCGGCTCGTAGGGTAACGCTTCATCTGGGAATCGGAACGAAACGGCAGCAAGGGCGGGCGTTTCCTTGAGAGCCTGCAACGTGACATCGCCGCACTGACCCGCCCACGGTCGCCAGAGATCAAAGCTTGCGGCCGATTCAACGAAATACACCGACTTCTCGGTCGGAAGCCTTTGATCTCTTCGGCTGAAGTCCGGTAACTCATAGGGATCGCCGGGTGCGAGTAAAGTGCCCTGTGCGGCCTCGCGCAGCCAGTCAATAGCCCATGCGATGTAGCACTGAAGTCGTGTGATATCCCAGGGGGCCTCCGCCCCCGGCCGGAGACAGAGTTTGCCGGTCTCTGCGTCCTGATGGGGAAACCCTCTTACTGACTCTTCGACGGGATAGACGTCAATGACGGCCAGGGGGAACGCGGCCGGAACCACGACGCGCAGGCTCACCTGCGGCGGGAGATTCTCGAGGTTCGGATGCGGCACGCATACTCGGCAGCGAAACTCGGCGTCTCCTGTGTCGCTTGCTCCCGTGGCGGGTCGCAGCGCCTCCACAATCCCAACGATGTTGGCCGCGCACAAGACATCGTAGGCCTGCTGCGTGGTCGGCGGGATGAGTTCGCGGGCAGGCATCACCCGAACTTCTTCGGCGCCTTGGGCTGGGCATGCGCATTTGGCGCGGCGAATGGACCTGCTGCTCTGTCGTTTCCACCGTCGTCGTCGCTTTCCTCCTCCAGGGCGTATTCCACGGCCAGTTCGCCGCTGTCATCGTAAACGCCGCTGTGTTCACCGCTTCGGTAGATGTCGAAGATATAGCAGTTGCGCTCCTCACCTGTGTGCAGTACGTTCTCGTTTCCGACCTTCTCGGCATACAGTTTCACCGCATCATCATGTGGATGGCAGTGCGGGCTCTCCTCCTGGGTGGGTGCTGAGATGATGACAAAGTCGGGATCAATTGCGTTAAGCCCGTCACGGTAGGGTTTGTCCTCCTCGTTGTCCTTGAAGAACGTGCGCGAGCCGTGGTGTGATGCGGCGAGGAATGTCGCGCCCATTCGCTCCCGGTGGTATCTAGTGATGTGATTCTCGAATGCGGCACGATCAGCGTCGCCGGGTATCATCGCCCACACAGAGTGCTTGCCGAACTTCAGCACAGAACATTGCTCGTGTATTCGCGCACGCCTTTGCTCTGGTTCTTCGTCATTTACGTCGTCGGTGACGTATTCTGCGGGCGCAAGCACGTAGTACTCGGCTTCGCCGAGCTCTTTAGCAGTGCGCGAACCTTCCAAGACAACTTCAGCTTGGGCTCCGTACTTCTTCGTGACCTTGTCGATCACTTTCTTGAGGTCTTTATAGCGGCTACCATACTTCTCACTCGGCTTATGGCCAGAATGCCAAACTTCTAGAATGTCCACCGCGTCGGAAAGTTCTTCGGTGCCGCAGAGGTGATCATCGTGTGGGTGGGTGTTGACGAACGCTGCGAGTGATTGCTTATCGAGAAGATCTTTCATTAACCGTGGCACATCGATGCCGCCCCGCTTGCAATCCAGATTAATGTCGACCAGCAGCACTTTGTACTTCGCCCCATCTGCCGCGAGCACGATTGCACTTGCCCCCTGCCCCACATGCAGGACGACCACCCGCACAAGCACGTCGGCGTTAGCGGGCCAGAGGATTTCTCTTGCAACGTTTCTTGCCATTATCATTCCTTCCGCTGTTGCGAGGAGTTTGATGCTTGTGGTTCGAGTCCGAGGAATTGTACGAAGAGCTCACGCGCGTAGTGCACCCCGAAACGGTGCATGCGGTACACGGCCATCACCGTGCCCAGCAAAAGGAGCAGTTCCGCCCGCCAAGGGTGCATACCCTGGGTTAGAACTACGACCACAAGGACCGCGAGCAACGCTGCCGCAAGTCCGCGATTCAGCCCGTAGTTCCCGTTGAAGATATCCACGCGTTGGGCAGCGCTTCCCGCTGCGACTTTCGCGTAAACCTGCCGCACCACACTGTACCAGTCCCTAGCCGGAAGCCCCTGAAGGCTGCTTTTTATGGGCAGTCCGAGTTTCGACTTGATTTGTTCATCGAGCAGGCTGATCTGCCCCGCGGCGATCAGGTGGTGCTTTCCTGATCTTGGCCAGTCTGAAGGCATTCCGCCCCACGCGCGCCACCAACCCTTTTCGATTAGATTCCCCAATGCGGCAAGCAACTGGCCAAGGCCGTAGGCCAGAATCAATGAAATAGCCGCCTCGCCGACAGAGAGGTCCTGATCGAAGGCGGCCTGCTTTACAGCAGGAATGCAAAGTGCCGCACCGGCCAAGACGACGGTGCCCGGAACGATGATGCCTGTGAATTCATAGAAATCAAATTGCCGCATGAAACTACCTCAGTCTGCGCGCACCACGAACCCACCTTGCGCGGGTGCCGATCAGAAATGCATACGGATCAGGCGGGCCGCGACGATATGGCAGTGACCTAAGCAATATGCGTGCCGCTGTCAAATTGGTGGTTGCGAGTCTCTTGGGGTCGCTTGACACCGCGCTTGATCGGCTTTCGGTCGAAATGGCAGTCAACATCCGCTGAATGGCAGTTGCCCCACCGAAGCGCGGAGCGCTCCGCGTTTTACTTGAATTTGGGCGGTTTTTGCGGTATAGTTGGGTTCGAAAATAGGCCTTGGCGCTAGCGCCAGGCCGATCTGGTAATCTGGGAAGTCGTCTCTTAATCAGCGGGTCGAAGGTTCGAGTCCTTCGCGGTCCAGTTCCCACCCCAAACCACCTACCCTTTCGCATGGGTCGCGGTGCGCGTAAAGAGTCGGCTGCGTCAAGTTGCGGACCAGCGCTTGACCCCTTTTGGCTGAGCCAGATCTACGGGTACACCGTGCCGAGCATGCGTGCGAAGGGGATCGTCTCGCGGATGTGCTTGAGGCCGCAGATCCAGGCGAGGGTGCGTTCGACGCCGAGACCGAAGCCGCCGTGGGGGACGCTGCCGTAGCGGCGCAGGTCAAGGTACCACTCGTAGGGCTCGCGATCGAGGCCCTCCTCCTGCATGCGGGCGACCAGGCGATCGCAGTCCTCTTCGCGGGCGGAGCCGCCGATAATCTCGCCGAAACCTTCGGGCGCGAGCAGGTCGAAGTTCTCGACCAACTTGGGATTTTCACGATTCTGGCGCATGTAGAACGCCTTCACCTCACGGGGGTAGTGGGTGACGAAGACGGGACGGTCGTGCAGACGCGAGATGATGGTTTCGTCCGAGCCGCCGAGGTCGCCCCCGACTTCGAAATTCGCCGCAAGCTGCATATGGTGCGGGATGTTCGCAGCCTGTTCCTGAAGTTCGTGGAGTTCCTCGCGGCAGGCAACGACCTGTTGGGCGGCCTTCTCCTTCTGCCAGGCCTTCGCGCCGGAGCGGGACTCTTCGTCAAGTGAGGGGATGAGTTTTTCCAGTTCGGCGATGCGCATCGACTTGGCGGCAAGATCGCGTTCGAGCAACTCACGAGCCCGCGGGCCGCGCAGGATCTCCGCGGCCTCGAGGTACTTCAGGCGGTAGAACGGCTTGCGAATGCGCTCAAGCTCGGCAAGGTCGCGCTCCAGCTCGACAAGATCCGCGCGATGATCGCGCAGTACGCGATCAATCAGGCTGCACACGAAATCCTCGGCAACGTCGATGACATCGGTCAGTTCGGCGAAGGCGATCTCTGGCTCGACCATCCAGAACTCGGTGAGGTGGCGCCGGGTCTTGGATTTTTCCGCGCGAAACGTCGGTCCGAAGCAGTAAACCTTGCCGTGTGACATGCACGCGGCCTCGACGTAGAGCTGGCCGGTCTGGGCGAGGTAGACAGGCTCACCGAAATAATCGACCTGGAAAAGCGTCTGCGCGCCTTCGCCGGCGGATGGCGCGAAGATCGGCGTATCAATCAGTGTGAATCCGTTCGTGTTGAAGAACTGGCGGATTGCGTCGACCAGCGTGGCGCGGATCTTGAGGATGAGAAACTGGCGCCGCGAACGGAACCACAGGTGCCGGTGCTTCATCAGGAATTCGACACCGTGCGGCTTGGGCGTGATCGGGTAATCACGCGCTTCGTGAACAACGTCCACGCCGGTGACCAGCAATTCACATCCGCCGACGGCGCGCTCGTCCGCGCGCACCGTGCCGCGCACGTGCAGCGATGTTTCCTGCGTGAGACGCTTGGCAGTCTCGAAGAACGGCTCGGTGGCGTCAGTTCGCTCGATGACGCATTGACACAGGCCGGTGCCGTCGCGCACGGTCAGAAAGATCAGTTTGCCGGTAGGCCGAGCCTTGTAGACCCAACCGGACAGGCGCACTTCCTTGCCCACGTGGCCGGGCAGTTCGCAGATGGGTGTCGTGGAGTTCATGCCGCGATTTATAGGCGTGACATCGAAAGCGTGCAAGGCGACCTAGGCGCGTGGGAATGTGTGAAGGTGCGAAAGCACGAAAGCAAGAAGGCGCGAACATGAAACATTGCAGACGTTTTTGCCCGAACGGGGATTGGATCCGTATGGCTCCACTGCGAGGAGTTGAACTGCTGCATGGTCGCACGGCGAGCGGACCTGACAGGGCGCGAGGGTGATCGGACGAACGCAAGCGCGCGCGAACAAGCGTGGGAATGGGCACGGAGGTCAGTGCTTCATGGGGAAAGTAGCGCGGTGCAGGGCCATTTCGCGGTAGACTTCGACCGTCTGCGCAACCATCGCAGACATGGTGTGGTGCGTCTTCATGTGCTGAATCGCGCCGGAAGCCACTTGGCGCGCAAGCTCGTGATCGTCGAGCAGCCGGGCGATCGCATCGGCAAGGGTGCCGGGGTTCTGGCGCTCGATGATCAGCGCGGTCTTGTCGGGGATGAACGCGTCGTGTACGCCGCCGCGCACGCCGATGACCGCCATACCCTGTCCAAGCGCCTGCAGCGATCGGGCTGATATCGCCTGCTCAGCGCCGGGCTGGACGAAGATGTCGGCACCGACCATCGCCTTGAGCGTGGCGCCCTCCGGCTGGGCAAAGACGACGCTGGTCGCGAGTCCGCGTTCCTTGGCCAGTTGCCGCAGGCGATGTTCTTCCGGTCCCTCGCCAAGCAAGAATGTGAGAAATCGGTAACGCCGGCTGTGGAGGAGGTGAATTGCCTCGATCAACCGATCGACGCCGGTGTCGGCACGTAGGTCGGCCGTGGTCAACACTGTGGCGTCGCGGTCGGGCACGGAGAAGCACGTCGGCTGGTCGGTGCAAACGACGCCCGGACGAATAAGGCGGACCTGTTCAGCCGGTACGCTGGTGGTGGTGACCAGGCGATCGCGCAGGGGAGCGCTGGCGCAGATCACGCGGCGCTCGCCGCGGTGCGTGGAAAGCGCGAGCGCTTCGATGTCTTCAATCGCGGTGATCTGGTAAATGAGGTCGGAGTCGTACTCCGTGGCGATGGCCTCAGCGATGGCGTACGAACCAGCCGACATGGCGTGAACGACTGTGGGCGGTCGATCAGCCAGCAGATCGAGAACGCGGCGCAGCCGCCGCGCGCGCACGGGCCAGTGCAGTTCGTCATAGACCGTGACCTGGACCGGTCCAAGCGACAGGGCCAGCGCTTCGGTGGCGGAAGTGACCAGGCGCATCGCGGCAACTTCGTCGATGAGCCCGACGCAGAGATGGCGAAGCACCGCGCGATAGCGGTGATAGACGCCGGCGTCCAGGCAGATCGCCGCGTGTATGGGCTTGGTGCCGGGTTGGGTTGAACTGTCCTGCACAACACGGACAGTATGACCGGAAAAGCGCATGCATGCCATCAGAAATCGGCACGGGCGGGCTGCGCCGGGCGTTGATTGCATTGCCAGACGTGTCGGGCGTTCGTATCCTGCGGCTGGCATGCGTGGATCGCCGTACGCATCGTGGCAGGCTGGATCGCGCCGCATACGATGAGTGAACGGGAGGTAACTTGAAGGTCGTCGAGGGACTCAGTGGAGTAGACGTCAAAGCCGCGCCGTCAGTGCTGACGGTCGGCAACTTCGACGGCGTGCATCGCGGGCACCAGGCCATCATCCGTACGGCCCGATCGCTGGCGGACGCTTCTGGGTTGCCCGTCGCGGCGCTGACGTTTGAGCCGCACCCGATCAGCGTACTGCGTCCGGATGTCGCGCCGCAGCGGCTGGGCACCGTGGCGCAAAAGCTCGCGGCGCTGGCGGCGGCAGGCGTGGATGTGGCGGTAGTCGCGGAGAGTACGCCGGCCCTGTTCGCCATCGAGGCGGAGACGTTTTTGCGCGAAGTGCTGGTTCGGCGGTTTGAGCCGCGATTCATCGTGGAGGGCAACAATTTTCGTTTTGGGCACGATCGTGCGGGCGACATCGCGACTTTAGAACGCCATGCGGCAGATGGGGGATACCGGGTGCGCGTGGTCGATCCGGTGATGCAGCGGCTGGCGGACGGGCGCGAGGAGCGGATTTCCAGTTCGCTGGTGCGGCGGTTGATCGCGGAGGGTCAGGTGGAGTGGGCTGCCGAGGCGCTGGGCCGAGCGTACCTGTTGAGCGGCCGCGTGGTGCGCGGCGCCGCGCGCGGTCGGAGGTTGGGATTTCCAACAGCCAATGTGGAGGTCGCCGGCGTGCTCGTGCCGGCCGATGGGGTGTATGCTGGGTGGGCTGACTTTTCCGGCGTGCGTCGGCCGGCGGCGATCAGCATCGGGCGCACGCCGACATTTGCCGGAGATGTCCGTCAGGTGGAAGCGCATCTGCTCGATTTCGACGGGGATCTGTACGGCAACACGGTGGGGCTACACGTGGCGCACCGGCTGCGCGGGCAGCGGCGGTTTGAGACGGTGGACGCGCTGGTGGCGCAGGTGCGGGCGGACATTGTCCGCGTGCGGGAGCTGATGCGATGACGACGGAACCTGGGGCGCCCACCGCTCGGGACTATCGCGCGGCCGCGGATGAGTTGGCCGGCTGGCGACATCCACTGCTTCTGACGCACGAACGGCCGGATGGGGACGCGCTGGGATGTTTGCTGGCGGTCTACGATGTGCTGCGTTCGCGCGGGGTCGATGCGTGTGCAATGCTGTTTGAGCCACTGCCGGCGCGGTACGCCTTCATGTCCGGCGTGGAGGCGCTGCACGTCTTGACCGGTGCGGACGACCCGGTGCTGGCGCGGGCGGACGGCGTGCTGGTGATGGACACGTGTGCGCTGGGCCAGCTCACGCCGGTGGCTGATTTCCTTCGACAAACAGCCGCGCCGATCATTGCGTTGGATCACCATCGGACACGCGACCTGTCGGCGGGGCGGTACTTGGTCGATGCGGACGCCGCGGCGGCGTCGCTGCTGGTGTACGATTGGGCCGCGGCAGCCGGCTGGGAATTATCGAATGGCGCGCGAGAGGCGCTGTTCGTGGGGATTGCGACGGATACCGGCTGGTTTCGCTTCAGCAATACGTCCGCGGCGTGCCTGCGGGCGGCGGCGGACTTGGTCGAGCGGGGCGTAAACGTCGACCGGCTGCACCAGGCGCTGTACCTGTCGGATTCCACGCAGGTGCTGCGGGCGCGGGCGCTGGCGCAGGCTAGCCTAGAACTGCACCGCGACGGTCGGGTGGCGGTGATGATGGTGAGCGAGGAAGCGCTGGTGCGGGTGGGGGCGAACGCCGGGGACCTCGAGGATTCGGTGAACTCGCCGATGAGCGCGGCGGCGGTGGAAGTGAGCATGCTGCTGGTGGAGCGGAAGGACGGCGTCACCAAGTGCAGCCTGCGGAGCAAGGGTGCGGTCGATGTCGCGCGGGTCGCGGCGCGGTTCGGGGGTGGCGGGCACGTTCGGGCGGCGGGTGTGCGCATTGAGAAATCCATGTCAGCGGCGCGCGATGCGCTCCTTGCGGCGATTCTGCTCTAACGGAAAACACTATTCCGCAAGTTCAAAGAGATAAACGGCGGATTCGTCGAGGTTGGTGACGGCGATGCGGTCGCCGCCGGAGACGATGCGGCCGATCGCGCCCTGGTTCGGCACGTCGGCGATGGAGATGGGTTCGTCGGCGAGAAACGGCGCCGCGGTCTGGACAGCCACCACGGTGGTGTCGAGATTGGCGACCATAGCGACGCGGGCGCCGGCGAAGTGGGCGACGTCGAGCGCGCGGCGTGCGCCGATGCCCGGAAGATCCTGGGTGTTCAGCACGGCGAGCGTGCGCGCGTCGATGACCGCGAAGTCAATATCGCCGACGGAATCGTCGACCGCGACTGCCAGGACTTCACCATCGCCACTGAGCGCGAGCGCGACGGGGTCGTCACCGGCGCCGGCGCTGATGTCGATGCGGGTGATGTTGTAGGGCGAAGCGGTATCCACCGCGAGGACCGCGCCGGCACCGGCGAGGAAGATGCGATTGCCCGCCGCGGAATACACCAGCTCACGGGCGAAGGCGGTTCCCCCGGCGCGGGTGGTCAGGTTGATCGGCGGGATGACGAACGCGCCCGTCGAAAGTGTGACAAAAGAGAGCAGGTCGGCTTCCCCTTCCGGAGCATCGTCGCTGAGCAACACGGCGAGCTGCGCGCCGTCCGGGCTGCGGCGCACGTGCACCGCGGTCGCGCCGACGGGCGTGAAGAGGCGGCGCTGGATGTCGGGCAGGGCGGCGTTGTCGGTGCGCACCAGGTTCACGCGATTGGCGAACTGGCTGGACGAGCCCGGCACGTACGCGACCGAGCCGTCGAGGGCGAAGTCGATGATGTCGCCGGTGTAGACGAGGGAGTCGGGCGTTTCCGTGGAGGTGCGCAGGGAAATCCCTGTTTCCAGGTTGTAGGTTACGACGCGCGGCGGTGTATCCGTGGCCAGAGCCAGTCGGTTCTGGAGCAGGGATAATCCCAGGGCGGCTGCACGATCGCCGGAAACGCCGGGGGGAATGATCAGCGCCTCCGTCCCGAATGGGTCGCTGGTGTCGAAGCGCAGGGCGGCGAGCCGGTCTGCGTTGGTGACCACGCCCGCGCCGCTGTCGGGCAGGGCGACGAGATCGGGGACAAAGTTCTCCGGCAGCACGACTTTGCCGGTGCGCGTGACCAACGACGGGACTTCGCTCGCGGTCAAGGTCAGCGTGCCATAGATGAAATCGCCGCGTTCGCCGCAAGTGGCCGAAGTATGGCGGTGGCGGCGCACGGCGACCGCGAGGAAATCGCCGGACAGGTCGCGCGTTGCGGGGTCGCGCGTGAGATTCTCCAGCCGGGCGACGGTCTGGTCGCACGCTGGCGCGTTCGTGCGCGCCAGCGTGCAGAACCCGATGGATCCGGCGTTGCTTTCGAGAAAGAACTCGACGCTGCCGCCGAAACCGCTGCGGGTGATCGAGCCGGCGCGCTGGTTGGTCAGCGTGACCGTGCCGTCCTCGGTGTCGCCCACGTCGGAGTCATCCGGATCGAACGTGGTCTCCTGATCGAGCGCGTAAATCCCTTCCAGGTCGCTGCGTTCGCTGCCCAGCGGCACGCGGAATTGGATGCCGTTGCTGTTCAGCGCGGCCAGCGCCTCCTGCACTTCCGGGATGGCGAGCACTTCGCTGCAACTGCGCGCCACCACCGGCGGCGCGGGGACAAACGTCAGTTCGATGGCGGCAACCGTGAGGGTTACATCCTGGTCGGCTGTGGCGACCAGGCAGAGGCCGAATGTTCCCGTGTTGATTGTGGGAAAATCATCATCGGCGACGGGGGCCGACTCGGGAGAAACGGTCGCGACGCCGGCGGTGTTCACCGCGATGTTGAAGAGCGCGAAGTTCGGCGACGATCGACAGGGGTCGGTTTCGCCTGGCTGGGTGACGAAGACGAGCAGGGTGACGCTCACCCCGTTGGCGTCGGCGCCGGTGGTGCCGAAGTCGACGGTGACGTCGGCTGGGTCGATCGCGAACGTTGCAGAGTCGCGGTCGCCGGCTGGCAGGTTAGCGCGGATGTCGAAAAACGCGCCCTGCTGAATTCCGGCGGTGATGCCGTCGCCGAACTGGCCGGCTGATCCGAGTGCGACGCGCACTGCGGTCGGGTCGTTCGGACCGTTGGGCGGATTGCAGGCGAAAGATTGCAGGAACAGGCAGATCAGGCTGCCTCCGATGGCGATGCGCATGGTGCGTCTCCTGGGGATCCTGGATCCACAAACCGTGGGTGAATCATACGGCGAACGGAGTGGACGGTTAGTACTGATCCCGGTGTGCGCTTGGCTTCATTCCTGATAGCGCCAGAGGCACCTGCGTTTTTTGGGCGAAAAACGCCAAAGCCTATTGAAAGTGTGGCTTGAAGGGAGGGTGCCCGCGATTCTGGGTCGTGGCGCGGGGTGACCTGCGTTCTTGGTAGCGCCCGGCGTTGAAGTGGTACTGGCAATAGGGTTTGGTGCGCGATTTTTTTTTGAACCACCAAGTTTCCAATGCACCAAGAACGGCACGGTTGATGTCAATGGCCACAAAAACGCAAATAACACAGAGACCACATGGCGCAATATCTTTGACACCAAAGCTCCAGGGCACGGAGGCACCAAGGGGCGGAGTGCTGAGTGATAAGTGATGAGTGACGAGTGAATGGGGGAAGGGCAATGAGGTCTGGGTGTCAGGCATAAGGCACCAAGCGTTTAGCATTGGGCATCGGGTCCTTGTCTATTGGGGTTAACGCGCGGGGTGTACTGCGGAAAGTTTGGATTGCGCGCGGGGGAGGTATGGTATGCTCACGCGGAGGCGTGAAGGACGCAGCGGGCTACTCGACGGGTCGTTTGGCGGCTGGGGTCGGGGACATGTGGGCTGAACCGCCGCTGCAAAGCAGTGGTCCTGAACTCGGTAAGTAAGCCTGACCCCCTTCGAGATTGACCCCCTTCGGGATTCCAACATGATGCGCTACTACGTCGGAGCGGTACTGGTCGGCATATTTCTGGTCATCGTGGGTATCGCAGGCGCTCGCCGGCGCGCCAACTACAATGCTGAGCCACAGGATATCACTTGTGCTGAACTCGTCAGTAACGGGTTTGGAAACAATTCTCACGTGCGGTTGAAAGATTTTTACCTGTGCGACTTCGCGTTTGTCTATGAGGAGACCCTGTCTGTCTGGACCAAGGCATGGGTGCCCGCTGTTCCCCGTGGCAGTGAAGTGCACCTCGCAGCCGAGGCGGCATTGAACTCCGGCAAGCAAGCGGCTGATCTGTTGCCGTCACGCGACATACGCCTCATCGTGCTTTTGCCCAACGCAAGGAGCGCTGAAGATGTCAAGCGCGCTGGCGAGCTACAAGAGATCGAAGGGATGATCGGAAGCATTGTGCGGGTCATCGATACCGAGACCAAGCAACTCATGGAAGAGAACTACCCCGGACTGGAATACAACAATTGTTACCTGCTTATCAAGGGCGGCAGCCCGCCTTCTGAAATGAAGAACACCCTTACATTGTTGGTGGGCGCTCTCGCCGCATTGGCGGGGGCATATCTTGCATTTCGAGAATGGCGGAAGAGCCGAGAAAGCGAATGGCAAGTCGTGTCAAGGCCGCGCTAGACTACCGCCAGGCTACTCGGACTGAATGGGGAATAACGCAACGTATGACGCGCGAGTGGGCAGGCATTGGGTCAAGGCAACGAGCGGCGCCGACCTTGACGTGGATTGTGTGCAGGCTGATTAACTGCATCGCGATCGCGCTTTGCGTTCTGGTGCTGCTGAGTTGCCGGGCGAGTGACCAGCCCACGCGAAGCATGTCGACGGAGCGACGCGCGGATGGGTGTGCTTCGGCAGGTGAGGAGGCGAGTTCAGCGTCTGCGTGCGCGGGCCTTAGCGATGTGTTCGCCATCGAAATCGCCAAGGCGTACCTGGAGCAGAACTGGGGTGCGAACCTCGCAGACCAGGCTACATATGAGGCTGACGTGTTGTGTTATGAAGGAAGGTGGATGGTGACCATTTACGGACTGCCACGAGCACCAGGCCGCCACACGATGGTCATCGTTGGCATGTCGGGAGAGGTTGAAGGTGTGATTCCAGGGCGGTGAGCAATTGCCTGATCCATTGGGAATAATGGCACTAAGTAAGCCTGACCCCCTTCAGGATCCATTCTGCAGGGTTCCACACTCTGGGCAACGATTGCATACGCCTCCTCGAAGATTGTATCCGCAACGTTGGCACAATCCCTGTGCGTAGACTCGCCTCGGCTTGGCCATCAGTACTGGAATGAGTATTGCGCAATAAGAGCCAATGAAAAAGGCGCTGCCCCAATGGTTCAGCAAGAACCAGAACGCAAGAAATAACAAAGTCGCCCCAACCAAAGCTACGAGCAATTGGCCAACGCGAACATCGATACGGTACAAAGTCCCGCAAGTGGCGCAAACACGCGTCGCGGTGCGATGGGGGCCGACAAACTTCGGCGATCCACAGGTAGGGCATTCATACATTCAGTTGCTGTCTCCCAATAACCGTCAATCCGCTGAATTAACTGGGGACTCAATCGGGGGGCTGCAACCGGGACGCCGGTTGTCGCTTCGTTTCTCGCATGTTACGGTCGCGGTAGATCAAGTTGTCGCCTTCAAGACTCGACCCCCATTCCATTTAAGCGGCAGCGACGCTGCAGAAGATGATCGCCAGTAACGGGAGGAGTAACCAGCACGCGCTTGCCAGATAGACTTTCTTAAGTTCAGGAGAATCGAAAACACCCATCCGCCCCATCGATGCGACCAGGACACGCTTAACGAGTATTATATGGTATACAGCGCCAGCCGCGCTGGTAATGAGCAGAGCGTCCTGAACATTTCGCGAAACACGTCCAAACGCTGCGATCAGGACGACCACTGACAGCCCTATTGAGTATATCCAATTCCATTTTGCGGCTTTATAGACGTCATTTTCGGTCATTTTGGCACCCACTGAAGCGCGTATGGTGTCTGATATCCGTCCAGATGTCGCAAGGACCAGCTTGTCCTCCGAACAATATGTCAATATACAGTTTAAACGGCGCGCGTCGTAGAGCGCCGCATCGCGCAGTGCGATTTGCATGAGAGACCTTCCCCTGCCCCTTCGGCCTCACCCGCCTTTGGCGGGTTCGCAAGTGTTTCCTCCTTGATCCTCCCGCATTGGTCGGCGTCGGAAATACCTCTCCAAGAGGGAGGGGGTCAGCTGCAGAATACCCTCCACCTGCCCCCTCCTTGGTAGGGAGGGGGGTTGGGGATTCACGTACCGGCTGGGTTGATTCCGGTCGCCCCTGCCTGGGCTTGATGTGGGGAAAACCATGACATGAAGTCCCAGGGCTTCCGCCCTGGGCTATTTTCGGTCGTCGCTCTGCGACTGGCGCGGGAATGAATTCTTGCGGACGCGGGTGCGAGACCCCTGACGCAAAGAAACAGGTCAAGGGCGGGGGGGATTCACGCACCAGCACGCCTTCGGCGAGACAGGAGAGCGTGGAGAGGTGAGCAGGAGACGCGCAGGCTAGATTCTTGACACGTGCGGCCGCGTCGAGGGCGGGGGGGATTCACGCACCAGCGGTTTGTGGGCTCCTTTAGGCCTTGATACGACGGGAGCGAGTTTGGATTTGTTTGGTGGTCATGGCAGGTCGTATGAGAGCGCCCTTTCAGGGCTTGGGAGTTCTTGGATGGTGGTAAACCCAGGGCGGTGCCCTGGGGTGTCTTAGGGCGCCCCGTTGGGGCTTGCCGGCCCCCCACTTGCGTGGGGGGTTCTGAAACTGCTTGGCGGCTGACGGCGCGGGCTCACGCTGGGCCTCACTTGCGTGGGGGGTTCTGAGACTGCTTGGCGGCTGACGGCGCGGGTGAACGCCGGCCCCCCACTTCCGTAGGGGGTTCTGATTGGCGCTCTTACTGATTGGCGCTTCTAATTCCTGGCGGCTGCCAGTTGCGCGGGGTTGCTTGTCTGTTGGGGGTGGAGGAACCAGGCGACCATTTGCAGTTCCATGGGCAGGCCCGGGGCCTCGTCGAGTTCTACGACTACTTCCTGGACGCGGGTGTCCTGGCGTTCGGTGGGGCGCTGGGTGCGGAAGTTCTTGCGGCCCAGGGTCGGCTCGATGTGGACGACGCGGCCGGTGAAGCGGCGGTCGCCGTAGGCCACGGCGGTTGCGTACACTTGCTGGCCGAGCGCCACCTTGTTGACGTCCATCTCGTCGACGTCGACGCGCACGCGGGTGGCGGAGCAGTCGCCGACGCTGAGCACCGGGGTGCTCAGGCCGGTGGGCAGGGCCTCGCCGGGCTCGCTGTGGCGGCTGATGACCATGCCGTCGATCGGGCTGCGGATGAAGGTTTTCTCAAGGACAGCCTGGGTGGTCTTGAGCTTGGCCTCGGCCTCGCGCACCGCGGCGCGGGCGTAGGCGAGATCTTCCTCGCGCGCTCCCGCACAGGACAGCCGCCAGCGGCCCGCGGCTGCCTCGCGGCGGGCCTTGGCCAGGGCCAGGGTGCTTGCAACTTCCGCGACTTCGCGATCGGACACCGCCTGCTGGCGATTCATTTCGGCGATGCGATTCGCTTCGAACTCGGCGAGGCGCAGGTTGGCTTCGGCTTCGTCCAGTCCGGCGCGGGTGACGGCGCGTTCATCCTCGCGGTCGCCCTGTTCGAGTCGGCGCAGGTCCGCGCGGGTGCGTTCGAGGACGGCTTCGGCCATTTCGACGCTCAGTTTCTGGATATCGTTGTCGAGTTCGGCGAGCACCTGGCCCTGCCTTACGCGATCGCCGGCCTGCACGTGGATTGCGCGCAGGTAGCCGCCGAGTTCGCTGGCGAGCTGGATGGTGCGTGAACGCGGCTCAGTGACGCCGGGGGCGACGAGTTGCACGTTGGCGGCTGCGGTGATGGGTGCGCCGTCGCGCCAGGCATCGGCGTACGCCGTGCGGTCGGGGTCTTCCGGCCAGAGCAGAATGGACAAGACGGTCGCGATGACCAGTCCGGTGGTCGTGGTCCAGATGGGATGCGCTCTCATGTTCTTTCCTCCATACCGTCGGCTGTGATCGTGCCGTTTTCGATTTCGACGATGCGGTCCGCATAAGCGGTCATGCGTGGATCGTGGGTGACGACGATGACGGCGCGGCTGTCCACGTGGGCCAGTTCGCGAAGCAGTTCGCTGACTTGCAGGGCGTTGCGTTCGTCCAGGTTCGCCGTGGGTTCGTCGGCGAGCAGCAGCGGGGCGGGCGACGCGAGCGCGCGGGCGATGGCCACGCGCTGCTGCTGTCCGCAGCTCAACTGCCGGGGGCGATGGTGCTCGCGGTCGGACAGCCCGACGCGTTCGAGAAGTTCGAGTGCGCCGAGTTCCGCGTCGCGGCCTGCGACGCCCTGCATGGCGAGGCCGACGCGGACGTTTTCCGCGGCGGTGAGCGAGGACAGCAGGTTGAAGCCCTGGAAGATGAAGCTGACGTGTCCGCGGCGGCACGCGGTCAGGTCCGACTCGCTGCGTTCGGACATGACGCGGTCGCAGATTTCGACGGCGCCGCGCGTCGGGCGCAGCAGCAGTCCGAGGATCGACAGCAGCGTGGTTTTTCCGGAGCCGGAGTGGCCCTTGATCATGGTCAACTGGCGGCTGTGGATGTCGAGGTTGATTTCGCGCAGGACTTCGAGCAGGTGCGGCGGCTTGCCGTAGGTGTGCGAGACACCGCGGAGGCGGGCGACGCACGGGCCGCGGCTGATCACGGGAATCGATTTTGGATGGCAGGCGACCATATCCATTGTCCCCAAAGCAATCAGGCATTTCCAAAAACGGCGGCGGGGGAGAGGCGCAGCACCTTTCCGACGCTGGTCAGACTCGCCAAGGCGCAAACGATCAATGTGACGCCGAGCATCGCGGCGTACATCCACGCGGGAACCAGGATGCTCAGGCTGCCGCCGGCGGTGCGCTGCGCGATGACCGTGCAGATGGTCATGCCGATGACGTAGCTGAACACGCCGAGGAGCAGGGCCTGCTCGAGCACGATGCGGCACAGTCCGACGTTGCCCAGGCCGAGGGCTTTCAGCGTGGCGTACTCGGACAGGCGGTTCATGGTGGAGGCGTAGATCGTCTGGCTGACCATGACGCTCCCGACAGCCAGGCCGAGCGCCGCGGCGAAGACCAGGCTGGTGCCGATGCCGGTGCGGAATAACCAGTATCGCCGGGTCATGGACGCGAACTTGTCGGTGGTGAGCACGTCGACGTCCGGGATGTCCTGCTGCAGGCGCGCCTGCACGCGCTGCAGGTCAGCCCGCGGATCGACCTTGACGAGCACGTAGGTGGTCGATTGTTCGGAGATTCCGGTGTAGTGCTGGGCGCGGCTGTGGTCGGTGAACACGTAGGGCACCGCGGTGAAGCTGCCGATGCCTTTGGTGAATGCCGCGACGGTTGCGCGGCGGCCGAAGATCTCCGCGCGTTCGCCGGTGGACAGTTCCTCGCCGGCTTCGCCGAAGCGGGCGCGTTCGCGTTCGTCGATGACGACGGCGTGGGGCATGCGCATCGCGGAGCGCGTACCCGGTGATTCGCCCCAGGGAATATTCAACTGGCTATCGGGTTCAATGCCGACGATCTGGGCGACTTCGCGTCGGCCGTCTGGCAGGCGCCACTCGGAGAACTTGACGAGCAGGGGTTCGGCCCAGAGGACGCCGGGGGTGGCCATGGCCTGGTAGCGGCGGCGCAGGCTGATCGATTCGCCGCGATCCACGCAGGAAGTGCTGGGGGCGACGAGCCAGAGATCGGCGCCGGCCTGGTCGACGAGGCCGCTGGCATGCCGGCTGCTGGCGAGGTACAGCCCGCCCAGGCAGGTCACGAGCACGACGGAGACGACGACGCCGACCACGGCGGTGGCGAGGCGCAGGCCGTCGTGCATGAGGTTGCGGATGGCAATCGAGACCAAGGCTTCACCGTCCGATCATGACGCTTGGCGCCGCGTTGCACTTCACGAAGCGCGCGGTCGGGACATTGCCTGCGCAATGGGCGTCAGGCTGTCCCCGGATTAACGCGATGAATGGTCCGGCCATCCGCAAATGGGGCTTTTACGTGCAAATGTGGGAGGAGCGGGGGGCTGGATCGGCTTTGGCGGGCTCTGTGAAGAGTTGCGGTGGTTGCCGATTCGTCAGGGATGGGCCGGATCGTCAGGGGTTGGAGGGCGCGGCGTCCGCGGTCACTTGTGCGAGGCGTACGCGCCATTCAGCCGCTTGGGTGTCGTGGCCAGCGTCGGGTTCGGCGGCGTGCCACGCGTCGTAGAGTTTGACCAGTCCGCCGGGCAGATCTTCCGGGCTCCATTTTGGCGAGACGCCGGGTCGGCTCAGAATTTCGTGTGCTTCGAGGAAGTCCTCCTCGGCTGCGGCGAAATCACCGGCGTCGGTGCGGATATCGCCAAGGATGATGAGCAGGCGCGCGAGGCGCAGCGGATCTGAGCCGGTGGGTTCATTTCGAAGCTTGTGTTCGACCTCGGTCAACAGCGCGATGGCCTCATCGAAGCGCGCCAGACCCTGGAGGAAGTAACTGAAGGCAACGGTCTGGCGAAGCGTGTTGATGTGCGTTTCGCCAAGGGTGCGATGGTAGCCGGCGAGGGCCTCGCGGTAGTGCGCTTCCGCCTCGGTCAAGCGGCCCAGCCTTTCCAGGAGCGCGCCAACGTTGTGGATGGAGTACAGAGTGTCAGGGTGAGCATCGCCGAGCAGTCGCCGGCGACTCTCCAGGGCCTCGCGTGCAAGGGGTTCGGCCTCGTCGTAGCGCTTCAGGTTGAACAGCAGCGCGCCCATGTTGGCGATCGAGTTCAACGTGTGCGGATGATCGTCGCCGAGCACGCGGCGGCGGATTTCCAGCGCCTCGCGGTAGTACGGTTCGGCCTCGGCATAGCGTTCCTGGGCCTCGATGACGTTGCCGAGGTTGTTGAGCGATTGCAGGGTCTGCGGGTGCTCTTCGCCGAGCACGCGGCGGCGTTTTTCGAGCGCTTCGCGGTACAGCGGCTCGGCTTCGGAGAACCGTCGCTGTTCCTGCAGCGCGGCGGCCATGTTATTGATGGCGAAAAGCGTGTGGGGGTGATCTTCGCCGAGGACGCGGCGGCGCTTTTCCAGCGCATCGTGGTAATAGGGTTCGGCCAGATCGGGTCGTCCCTGGGCGGTGAGCAGATAACCCATGGCGCTGACGCTGGTGAGCGTGTCCGGGTGGTCGTCGCCGAAGATGCGGCGGCGCTGTTCGAGGGCTTCGCGATAGAGTGGTTCGGCTTCCGCGAGTTTGCCCTGCGCCTGGTACAGCGCGGCCAGGTTGTTCAGCGAGCGAAGCGTATCGGGGTCTTCGTCGCCGAGGACGCGGCGGCGGCCGGCGAGTGCTTCGTGGCAGAAGCGTTCTGACTCGGCGTTTCTTCCCTGGGCGCGAAGCAACAGGCCCATTTCAGAAATCGAATAAAGCGTGTCGACATGATCATTGCCCAGCAGTTCGCGGCGGATCGCCAGCGCTTCCTCCTGCGGGGGGAGCGCGGCTTCGAGTAATCCCAATTCCTGCAGGGTGGAGGCCACCGTCTGCATCAGGCGGGCGGCGACGAGCGGCTGATCGGCGAACTGTTCGTCGATCGCGGCCAGCGCCGGCTTGAAGAAGTCATCCGCGAGGGCCTGGCGGGCGAGGCCGGTGAAGTCGCCATCGGCGGTGAGTTCTTCCATTTCCGCGACGCGGGCAGCGATTTCTTCCGGCGACAGTTGCCGGCGCTCAGCGGCGGAGCGCACGTTCGCCAGCAGGTTTTCGCGAATGCGCCGGCCCATGGCCTGCGCGTCGATGCCGGCGAGTTGTTCCTGCTGGAAGCCGGCGACCAGTTCCAGTTCGGCGGCGCGGGTTTCGGCGGTTTGCTCGGCGGACTCGGCGCGGGCTTGCGCGAACTTCGCGGTGTCGCGCTGCTGCGCCGCGCGCAGGCCGAAGGCCACAGACACGACGGTGGCGAGCACGAGCGCGGAAGCCGTGACCGCGCCGGCCAGGACCATACCGCGGTTGCGCTGGACGAACTTGCGCAGGCGGTAGCCGGCGCTGGGCGACGTGGCCGAGACCGGTTCGTGCGCCAGGTAGTGGCGGATGTCGCGGACCAGTTCGCCGGCGCTCTGGTAACGCCTTTCCGGTTCCTTGGCCAGGCATTTCAGCACGATGAGTTCGACGTCGTGGTCCAGTTCCGGGCGGGCCAGGGTCGGCCGCGCGGGGCTGGTGTGGGCGATGTGCCGCACCACGTCGTCGATGCGTCCGACGACGGGATAGGGAAAACGCCTGGTCAGCAACTGGTAGAGGATGACGCCCAGCGCGTAGATATCCGTGCGCACGTCGATGCGGTCGGAACGACCTTCGGCCTGCTCCGGACTGGACCAGGGCAGCGAGCCGACGAATTGCCCGGTCAGCGTCATGCCGCGCGCGGACGAGGCCTCCGCCGCGTCCTGCGCCAGCTTGGCCAGGCCGAAATCGAGGATGCGCGGTTCGCCGCTTTCGTCGACGCGGATGTTGCCGGGCTTGAGGTCGCGATGGATGACGCCGCGCAGGTGCGCGACGTTCACCGCGTCGCAGACCTTGGCGAACAGGCGGAGGATTTCATCAACAGGCAGGTCGGCGCCCGCGACGTACGCGTCAATGGATCGGCCCGCGACGTAATCCATGACATAGTACGCGTGACCCGCGGACAGGCCGCGGTCATGGATGGCGACGATGTGCGGATGGTCGAGCCGGCTGAGTACGTCGATTTCCCGTTCGAAGCGCGCCAGCTCGACGCGGTCGGCGAACGGTCCTTCCTTGAGCACCTTGATGGCGAGTTTGCGCTGCGTGGACTCCTGGATGGCCTGGTAGACCACGCCTTGGCCGCCGCGGTGAATCTCGCCGAGCACGCGGTAGCCGCTGACTTTGAATGATCGCGATGAGTCAGAAACGTCCGCATCTTCGGCGGTGCCTGCGCGAATGCGTTCATACTGGGCCCAGGCAGCACGAATCAGCCGGTGTTCACCGTCGTCGGCGGATTCGGCGATGTGCGCGGGGTCCCGGTTCATGCCTTGGCTCCAATGGGAAGACGATCTTTCCGGGGCCGACTCACTGCGAACCGGTAAAAAATTGCGAGGCGTTGCCCAGGTCGCGGCGGAGGCGGTCGTGGGCGCGGCCGCGCAGCATGTGTACGGCGCCGACGGAGCGACCCATCGCGCCAGCCACCTCGGTGATTGCCTTACCTTCCAGATCGCACAGCCGCACAGCTTTCTGATAGTCATCAGGCAGGCGGTTGATCGCGGCTTCGAGGATGCCCGCGACGTCGATTCGCGCGGTTTCCCGGCTGGGGGTGGTGGTGGTGACGCCGAGGCAGTCGAGCAGGCCCACGTAGGAATCCGCGGACGAGGGCAGGGCGACTCGTCGGGCGGGATCGGGCCGTTTCTGGCGGGTGAGTCCGCGCACGGCGTCGCGCAATGAATTTTCCGCGATGCGCGTCAGCCAGGACAGAAAGGAAATGGAGTCGCGCGCGGTGAGCTGATCGATGTGCAGGAAGGCCTCAAGATAGGCGACCTGCATGACGTCATCTTCGTCGAGCAGGGCCCGCCAGCGTGGCTCGATGCGGCCGTGGATGCGCTTGCGGACCTCGCCGCCGAAGCGTTCCAGAAGTGTGCGCAGGGCGGTTGCGTCGCCTTCGACCGCGCGCTGCAGCAGCACTGCGTCGGCATCCACCATGGAATCCGTCCGTTCGGTACTCCCGGCCCAACCGGTACGAGTTACGCCTACCCAGTTTATCAAACTCAGGCTGCGCGTGAAAGTTGGCGGGAAAGATCGTCCATGTCGCAGAGAGGATTCTGGCCAAACCGCCCGGATTGTCCCCGAAGCTGCGGCCCGCTTGAAAGGAAATGAAGATGAAGCCGAAGTATGCGATCCCCGCAATCACCTGGTGCGTGTTGATCGTTCAAGCCGTCCATGGGAGCACGCCACTGAGCACAGCTTTCACGTATCAGGGCCGGCTGCACGAGGCGGGTGTGCCGCTGAATGGCACGGCGGATCTCGAGTTTCGGCTCTTTGGTTCGTCGCAAGGAGGCACGCCGATCGGCAGCATCGTCCAGGTCAACAGCGTTGAGGTCCTGGACGGCCTGTTCACGGCCACACTGAACTTCGGCGCTGACACCTTCAACGACGCCCAGCGCTGGCTGGAGATTTCCGTACGCAGTCCCGCCGGCGGCGGCGATTTTACGATCCTTTCGCCGCGCCAGCCGGTTCGGGCGGCTCCGGTCGCGCTTTATGCGTTGTCCGGGGCATGGGAGGTGGACGGCGACGACGTTTACAATACGAACATTGGGAATGTCGGTATTGGGACCACGGCGCCGGTCATGCCGTTGCACGTGTACAACGATGCCCCGGTTCTACTCCTGCAGGATTCCGGCAGCAATTCAACGCAGGCAGGCTATCTGGGATTCTGGAACGGTACTGGGTCGGAGACGGGTTGGCTCGGATTCGGTTCGCCGGGCAGCCCTGACTTCGGTATTGCGAACGCACGCTCCGGCGGGGACATCTACCTGTCGCCCGGCCCCGGCGGAAACGTTGGCATCGGAACGAACGCGCCACTCGCCAAGCTCGACGTACGTGGCAGCATCCGACTGGGAAACAGTGGTGAGCTTTCCGCGGCGTCTGGCCCGGAGAATCTGCGCCTGCTGCGCGGCAACATCGACGGGGCGACAGGGAATATCCTGGCCGGCTCGGGATTCACGTGCAGCCGCGTCCTCGCAGGTCTCTACCTGATTCAGTTCAATCAGTCCTTCAGCGGGACGCCGTCAGTCACGGCGACGGCCTGGGCGACGATCACGCAGCAGGCCCGATGGGCCAACGTCGATTCGCAATTCATCACCAGCAGCCTGGTGCGAATTGAAATGAGGGACGCAGCGACGAATGCGCTTGCGGATACGCGGTTTTCATTCTGTGTGATCGGGCCGCGCTGACGCCAGGCACTCGCACGGCACCTGGAGGTTGAGATGTGCCGGACGAACCAAGAAGGAGCACGATGATGTCACGATGCGCCGTCATACTGATCGGGAGCGTACTCTCCTTTGGCGCCGCGCACGCCATCGAACTGGACTGGTTCACCGTCGATGGGGGCGGAGACTACAGCGCGGGAGGCAGCTTTGAGCTTGAAGGCACGATCGGTCAGCCGGATGCCGGCACGATGTCGGGCGGGACGTTTTCACTGACCGGCGGATTCTGGAGCGTGGCCCAGGCCGGGCCGTCCGCGCCCGGCGATTGCGACGCCGACGGCGACACCGATCTCGACGATTACGCAGCTTTCACAGCCTGCTTGGACGGCCCCGGCGGCGGTGCAGAGGGCGGTTGCGAATGCACCGACTTCGACGCAGACGGTGACGCGGACCTGGCCGACTGGGCCGAATTCCAGATTGCCTTTACGGCGCCGTAGTTTTCCATGACCGCGCCCGGATTGCGATAGGAGTGCGAGTGCAGTTCGCCGAACGGCGCCATTTCAGCGGAGAGTACCGATGAAGCTCAAGAATGTCGCAATGATCCTGCTCATTCTGGGTATTGAGTCGTTATTTTGCGCGCGTTCGCTTCGCGCCCAGGTTTGGGACGGCGGCGGGGCAAACTTCAACTGGACCACGGCCGACAACTGGTCGCCGAATGGCGCGCCGGTCAACAACGGGACCGCCAGCATCATCTTTGCGGGTACGACTCGGCTCACGCCGGTGCTGGATGTCAATTACGATGTCGCATCGGTCACGTTTGCCAGCGGTGCGGGCGCCTTTACCCTCATCATGGGGACCAACTATCTGCTGGTTCACGGCGGGATCACCAATCTCGATGACGACACACAGACCATAGGTCTTGATGGTAACTCCGATCTGTCGTGCTTTCCGCAAACCTGGAATGCGGCGGCCGGTCCGCTGGTCATCAACGCGCGGCTGGTCAGCGGTGCGTTGACGATCACAGGCGGGTTCGAAACCACGCTGAACGGCCCGGCCATCCTGAGTTCAAGCCCGCTGACGAAAAACGGTGCCGGGGTCTTGACCATCGGCGGCGCCTTTCGGGCGGGCGGGGGCGGGATTTTCATCAACGAGGGCACGGTGCGGTTGGGCGCCGCGGATGTGCTGATCAATAGTCAGGTTGTCACCGTCAATGGCGGAACGCTCGACCTGCAGGGGTTCAGCGACACGATAGGTGCGCTCACCCTCATCAGCGGCTCAGTCGGCGGCACGGGCACGCTCACCGGCAGTTCCTTTGGCGCACAGAGCGGGATGATCAGCGCACCTCTCGGCGGAACTGCGGGCATGACCAAGACGACCGCGGGGACGCTGACGCTCGCAGGCGCCAATACCTACACCGGCGACACCACGGTGAACGGCGGCACCCTGGAACTTTCCGGCGCTGGTTCCTTCGCCCTCAGTGACACGATCACGCTGAGCGGCGCAAGCACACTGGATGTCGCGAGTATCACCGGCGGACTGAATTTCGACGGTACGAGCTTCGTGCTGGCGGCCGGGCAGACGCTGGGGGGAGACGGGATAGTCGTCGGCGACGTAGGCATCAGCCCCGGGTCGGCGATATCGATCGGAGCGGGTCAGAATCTCGATTTTTTCAGTAACCTGAGAAACGAGGCGGGAGCGATCACGGTGCAGGGCGGTGGCCTTTCGGCGTACAACATCGTCAACAATGGCGCGCTGCTGATCACTTCCGGCGCGATCACGACACCGGGCGTGCTGGGCGCAGGCAACGACGGCACGCTTGCTGGCGGGTCGGCAACCGGAAACATCGACATCTCCGGCGGGAGTGTATCAGCCGGCGCCGTGCTGCTCGGCTCGGCTGTCGGCGGCTCAGCCGATCTGTTCGTCAGCGGTGATGGCGAGTTAACCACCGGCAGACTCGTAGGCAATGACGTCATGGTGGATGGCGGCACGCTCACCGTGCTCAATCAAGTGGGCGATCCGCCCGATCCGGTGCTGGATGCCTCGATGGTGGGAGGTTATCTCCGCGACGGCGCCTTCTTTGTGGAACAGGGCACGGTGACGACGCCGAACATCAAGCTGGGCGTCACATCCGGGAAGACGGGCATTTACGAGCAGACCGGCGGCACGCTGGACGCAGGCTCCATCTTCGTAGGCAGCAGCGCGGGCGGCATCGGCGAGTTCCGTTGGAGCGGAGGAACACTGCAGGCGCAGGCGCTGACCATGTCCGGCCCGGCGACGCTCGGGATTACTCTCGCCGGCACCGAGCTTGGCAGCGGCTACACGCATCTTGAGGTCAGCGGCAACGCCGCGCTGGCTGGTACGCTCGAAGTGACTCTACTTAAAGGCTTTGCTCCACTGGTGGGCTCTTCGTTTGATGTGCTCACGGCTGCTTTTATCACTGGAACTTTCACAACTGTTAATGTCCCGCCGCTGACCAACCGCGTCTGGCAAGTGGATTACCTTGCCGACCGGGTTCGGCTCACAGTTACCTGCGGGCCGGACGAAGACGGCGATGGCGTGGGCGACGCCTGTGACATTTGCCCTGCTGCCTTCAATCCAAGCCAGGACACTACGGATTGCAACAGCAATGGCACGCCCGACGAATGTGATATCGTGGGCGATTCCAGCCAGGATTGTCAACCGAACGGCATACCGGACGAGTGTGAGTTGAGCAGCGGCCCCACCGAGCAAATCCACACCATCCTCTTGGCGCCGCCGCGGCCGATATCGAACACTTTGCCTCCGACGACGCACATTTTCAACGTGCCGGCGGCCGGCGCGATCCAGGACGTCGACATGGACATCTTCATTGTGCACACCTGGGTCTCAGACCTGCAGATCAAAGTGGAGCACGTCGGCACGGAGGTGGTACTCTTTAACCACCAGTGCGGCAGTGAAGACAACTTCGCCGGCACGGTGTGGGACGACGAGTCCGGCGGCCCGATCGCCTGTGTCGCCGGACACGTGGGCACGTATCGGCCATTCAGTCCGTTATCGGCGTTCGACGGCCTGGATGCGGCCGGCCTGTGGACTATCACCGTGACAGACACGGTCTCAGGCGACACCGGAGAGTTGTACGAATGGTCGCTGTACCTTACCACAGGAGTACCAGACAACGACGCCGACGATGACATCTCGCTTGATGAGTGTGACAACTGCCCGACAAGCCCCAACGGTGATCAAGCCGATGCCGACGCGGACGGGCTGGGAGACGTGTGTGACAACTGTCCTGGCGATCTCGATCCTGATCAAACCGACAACGACGAGGACGGTTATGGCGACCAATGTGATTTCTGCCCAGGGCTGCCCGACGGTGAATTCGAGACGTTCAGTCTTTGCCTGGTCGGGCCGGATGAACCTTTGCCGCCGGTCTGCGGATGTGCTGATTTCGACGGCGACGGCGATGCGGACCTGGCCGACTTCGCCGAGTTTCAGGCTGTGTTCGCTGAATAAGGGAATCATAAGACGTGGTTTTCTGTCCGACTGGCAAAGGAGATACGACATACGGCGAATTCGTAGTTTCACCTTCGCGACGATCTGGGGGCCCCCGCGGACTGCTTGACCGGGCCGGGATTGAAGCCGGGACTCGATTGCGAACGTGCCGACGTGGACGGAGACAGCGATGTTGTCCACATGGATTTCGCGGAGTTCCAGGTTGCCTTCGAATAGCCGTTTCCAGTCCCGATTCGACGAGTTTCACAATGTTTAAAAAATCCAATATTTCCTTGTCGCGGCCGAGGTTGCTTGAGCCGCAATGAGAGTGCGAATCGGCCGTCCGGAACGGACCGCACGGCCTGCCCCAACAAACAGGGACGCACTTGTGCGTCCCTGTAAATTGAAAGGATGGGTCAAGATGACAATTCAAGCACAATCCACTCCAACCGCCGCAACACTCTGGAGACGCGGTGCGCTTCTCACTTTCGGCGCGGCGCTGTCGCTCTGCACGGTGGGCAACGCCGGTTGTCAGATTTTCTTTCCGCTTAACGAAAAGGTTGCGTCGGAAAAGAACGCCCTGGAAGCTCGGATTACGGCGACGGGAAGGGTCCAAGGTCAGGACGAAGAACTCGTGAAGAGTTTTCGCGTCTGTATGCCGGAGGATCTGAACCCGAATCAGAACGGCGGGATCGAACCGACCCACGCGCAGTTGACAGACTACTGCAATGCCGTGCTGCTGCCCATCGCCAAGCAGATGTTGCAGGAGTGTGCGGCCCAGGAGCTGAAGAACTTCACATACCTGTGCGATGTGACTCCCGCGACCTTCCTGGACGTCGCCTGCGAAGAGACGTGTAACATTGTTACTTTGAACAGCGATTGCAGTAATCTCGACACCGCCACGGCTGTGTTCGGCCTGGCGGAGGCGGCCTGCCTTGCGGAACAAGATCCTCAAGCCGACGGACCGCGGCCCATCGGCGGCGGTATGGCTAAGCGCAGCACCGTCGAGGCCACGGCGGCGCTGGGCAGCACTGTCACCATTGTCCGCGGGGGCAGTGCACAGACCCAGCCGGCCGACGGACACATCGAACTCACCGGCGACCTCTTCCCCGGCTCACCAATCAGCTTTCTGACGGCTCTGAGTCATGTGGACGATTTCCATTTCGACGCCTTGGGAGGGCTCGCGGACGCCACGCTGACGAATGTTTTCGCAGCAAGTTCCAACACAGCAACTGCGGTCCTCGGTGATTCCGGCCAAGCTGTATTCGGACCGTCCACGACCCTGACTACCGGCGGAGGCAAGCTGAGAATCCCCATCTCTCCAGATGATTCGGCCCAATTCGCGGTGGGGAATGCGGAAGACGTTGTCGCCACGATCGATCTGGCGAACAAGCTCTGTACGCTCGACAGCACCGCCGTCGGAGACGACGACGGCACAACCGTCGAAGTGATCACTCACCTGGTCGGGACCCTCGTCAATCAGCCTCCCCAGGCGGATGCGGGGGCCGACGAGGTGGTGGAGTGTACCTCGGCGGACGGGGCGTCGTTTGTCTTGGACTGCGGCGGAAGCACCGACCCGGATGGAAACATCGTCGCACATCAGTGGCGCGTGGCATCCAGGACCGGCGATGAGCTGGGGATCTTTGACAGTATGGTGACCACGAGTCTGGCGCTGGACGCCACCGAGGAGTACTACTGCAACGTGGTAGATGCGTTCGCCCAGATGGCCACGGACTCGAAGCATGTGACCGTGGCGGACTCCACCGCTCCGACGATTTCCTGTAATGCGCCGGCAACTATCCTGCCTTCGCAAGCGCCGATTTCATTCATGGCCAACGCGGAGGACACGTGCGATCCGACTGCCGGCGGAACGGTCTCGGTCATCGGCTTTGACTGCTTCCTGGAGCACAAGGGAAAGTTCATCAAGAAGACCGAATCCTGCGTGGTCGGCGTGGACGGCGCAACCTTCACCATCCTCGATTCGGGCGGCGTGAAGACCAAAATCACCTGGACCGTCACCGCCAGCGACAGCAGCGGCAACATCGGCGTCCAGGAGTGCGGGGTGATCATCGCGAAGCCGGGCGCGTAGCGCGGTCGGCGAAGTCGACCCCAGGAACTCGGATGCGGTTTGCGCGGCCCCCGCCCGTTGGGCGGGGGCACCGGCGGGTGCGCGTTCTTGCCCTGCCGCCGCTCTGACTCTGACGCCTCGCCCGGCAAGCGGAACCCACACCAACCGCCCATGCGCGGCGCCGAAGGGGACCATTGATCAACCAAGTAGGGTAAAACCATATTGAAGAGACTATCAATTGCGTTGGTGGGCAACAAGTTTGCCAGCACGTTGACTGGCGTAAGGGGCCAGATGCCTCTGGGCATGGACAATACTTTTCAGGGCCAACTCAAGGAATCCGGCATACCGCAGAGCAGAACGGTAGACTTTCAGTTCGCGTTGTTCGATGACGAAGTGGGGGGCGCGCAGGCTGGATCGACACTGTCGCGGGACAGCGTCGACCTCGTGGACGGACTCTTTGCGGTCTCGCTCGACTTCGACGCGGCCGCTTTCAACGGCGAAGCCCGCTGAATCGAAGTCGCCGTCCGCAGACCGGCTGGGTCGGGCAACTCACGACGCTCAACCCTTCCGCAGATCAAACGCGAATTGCGCGTGAGGGCAAGCCGCGATTCATCGTCCAGAACCCAGAAGGAGGCTTGCCATGTTACACCCAAGAGGTGGAAGACGATCATGGATCACGGCATTGGTCGGACTCGCGGTAGCGGGCTTGCCGCATGCTGCCCGGGCCCAGACCTGGGACGGCGGGGCGAACAACAGCGATCAGTGGACGACCCCGGCCAATTGGAACCCCAACGTGGTGCCCGCCAACAACGGGACTGCACACATCATTTTCGGCGGCAATTCCCGGCTGACCCCCGAGGTCAACGAGACGCAAAGCATCCAGTCACTGACGTTCAACAGCACGGCTGGTGTCTTCTTCATCATTCCCGGATTTTCGATCCCCAACCAAGGACTCGTCGTTGGCACGGGGGGAGTGACCAACAACGACGCCGATAGGCAATGGGTCATCTGCACCATCGAGCTGGCGGCGGCGCAGACGTGGCGGGCGCTTAGCGGCCCGCTTGAGTTCACGTACGTGGTCGGCAATGGGTTTCCCCTAACCATCGACGGTTCGTTCGGCGTAACGATCTATGGGGTCGCCGACGCGTCGCCCACGTCGATCATCAAGACCGGTTCCGGCATCCTGAAGCTTGAGAGCGAGAGCCATTACACCGGCACCACCGCGGTCAACGCGGGAACCCTGTTCGCCGCCAACTCCACGGGATCGGCCACCGGTTCGGGGGCGGTCACGGTGGCGAGCGATGGCATGCTTGGCGGCATGGGCATCATCGGTGGGGCGGTCCACAACCAGGGCATCATCGCTCCGGCGATTTCGGTCGCTCCGGGGACATCCGTGGGAATTCTGACTTTCCAGGACGACTACCTGCAAGACACGAACGGCATCCTGGACGTGGAGATTGGCGGAACCATGGCGGGTGTGGAGCACGATCGCCTGGTGGTCTCCGGCGCGGCTGAGCTGGACGGAGTCCTGTACGTCACGTTGATCGGTGGCTACGAACCGGCGCACGGAGACACGTTTGACGTGTTGATTGCTGGTTCGATCCTCGGTGAGTTCGCGAGTGTCGAGGTTCCGCCGCTCACGAGTCCGAAAGTCTGGCGGGTCGAGTATCTCCCGACGATGGTTCGACTGCGCGTCACCTTCGACTGCGACCCGACCGACACCGACGGCGACGGGGTGGGCGACAGTTGTGATAATTGCCCATTCGCTTTCAACGACGAGCAAGCCGACGCGGACAACGACTCCGTCGGTGACGCGTGCGATGCGTGTACAGATACGGATGACGATGGCTTCGGTGACCCTGGTTTTCCGGTCAACACTTGCGCGACCGATATCTGCCCTGATGAATTCAACCCCGATCAGAGCGACTTCGACGGCGACGGGTATGGCGACGCCTGCGACAACTGCCCGAGCATCTACAACCCCGATCAGGCCGACACCGACGAGGACGGCGAGGGTGATGCATGTCCATGTGTGGCGCCGATCTGGATGCGCGGGCCGCTGGTCGACCAGGGACCGGATTTCAGCGGAAGCGTGTTCTCCTCCGCGCTATGGAGCAATGGACCGACGTTTCTGGTCGTGGGCGGATCGTTCAGCGCGGCGGGCGGTGTGGCGGTGAACAATATCGCGGCCTGGGACGGCGCGTCGTGGAGAGCGCTGGGCGCAGGTTTCAACGGCTCGGTGTACTACATCGCCGTCTACAACGGTCAGCTTTACGCCACGGGCGATTTCACGCAGTCGGGCGGCGTCACGGTCAACAACATTGCGCGCTTCGACGGCTCGGCATGGCAGCCGCTTGGCGATGGTCTGACTGATGCCGGTGATGGTTCAACGACCGAGGGCCGCGCGCTGTTCGTCTTCGAAGGCGCTCTCGCCGTCGGCGGACGGTTCAGCCATGCCGGCGGCGTGTCGGCCATGAACATCGCCCGGTGGAACGGATCGAGCTTCAGCGCGCTCGGCGCCGGCGTGGGGACCGCGGCCAACACCGTGCGCGCGCTGCGCGAACACGACGGCGCGCTCTATATCGGCGGGCAATTCAGCACCGCGGGCGGTTTCAGCGCGAACAACATCGCCAAGTTCGCCGGCGGCGGATACTCGGCGCTCTCCAGCGGAACCACGGGTGCGGTGCTGGCCCTGCACTCTTGGAACGGCGACCTGGTCGTCGCCGGGACGTTCACCGCGGCAGGCGGCGCGGCTGCCAGCCGCATCGCCCGCTGGACGCCCGTCGAAACCTGGGGCACTTACGGCCCGGGATTGGGCGCGGTGAGCGGTGAAGGCGTGTGGGCGCTGCAACCCTTCAACGGCCAACTCGTGGCTGCCGGAAACTTTGTCGAGGGCGTGCGCGCGTGGAACGGCTCGGCCTGGGTCACGCTCGCCGGCGGAATGACCGGCGGCGTGCTGTTCACGCTAAACGTGTTCAACAGTCAACTCATCGCCGGCGGAACATTCACCACCGCGGGCGGGTCTGCGATCGGGAAGATCGCGCAGTGGAACACCGTGTTCTGGAGCGAGCTTAACGTTCCTGGTCCGCAGATCACGAGCTTCGAGACGCTGGGGGCGCGGATCATCGCGGGCGGGATCTTCACGCATTCGACGACCCAGTTTGCGCCGACCACGAACATTATCGCGTGGAACGGCGCGACGCTCGCGTCGCTGTCCACGGGCGTGAACGGCCCGGTGCGCGCGCTCAAGAGCATCCCCGGCGCGGGCGGAAATTCGCTTGTCGTGGGCGGAGAGTTCACCGTCGCCGACGGGCTTGCGGCGAACCGCATCGCGCTCTGGACCGAGCCGCTGGTGTTCGGCGCGTCGTGGTCCGCGATGGGTTCGGGATTCAACAGTTCGGTGTATACCGTCGAGCGGCACAACAATGTCACTTACGCCGGCGGTGCGTTCACGCTGTCCGGAGCAACGTCGGTGAATCGCGTCGCGAGTTTCAACGGCACGTCGTGGGTGGCGCTGGGCACCGGCATGAACGGCGTCGTGCACGCGCTCAAGAGCTACGGCGGATTCCTCTACGCGGGCGGTTCCTTCACGACCGCGGGGGGCGTGACCACCGGCGGCCTGGCGCGGTGGAACGGCACAACCTGGGCGGGACCCACCGGCGGCAATTTCGTCGGTACGGTGTACGCGCTGGAGGTTCATGACAACGAGTTGATCATTGGCGGCGACTTCGCCGGCCTGAACATCATCAAGTTCAATGGCACGTCCTTCAGCACGCTCGGCGGCTTCAACACCAACAACCCGGTGACCGCGCTGAAGTCCGACGGCAACTGGGTGTACCTCGCGGGCGGGTTTACCCAGGCGGGCGGCATGAGCGCGAAACATCTCGCCCGCTGGGATGCGACGAACGGCTGGGACAAGCTGGGCGGCGGTACGGGGGAAACCGCCCAGGCGCTGGGCGCGTACAAAGGCGAGATTCACGTCGGGTTGGGAATTACGTTAACCCGCGATGGGGAGCGCGGGATCGAGGCGCCGGAGCCGGGGTACGGCTGGGTGCGCTTCTCCGAAGCCGGTGTGCCTTGGATTGCGACGCATCCGCTGGCGCAAAACGTGACGTGCGGCGCGACCGCGAGTTTCTCCATGCAGGCGGCGCCCGGCTACACCACCGCGATCTACGCCTGGCGCAGGGACGGAGTTTTTCTGCAGGACGGGTCGACGGGCAACGGCTCGTTCATCTCCGGCGCGCAAGCGTCGACGCTCACAATTCTGAATCCGGATTACGCCGACATGGGGAGTTATGACTGCGTGCTGGCCAACGGCTGTGGCAGCGCGATCAGCTTGGCGCGCACGTTGACCGTCACGAATTGCCCCGGCGACTGCGACGGCGACGGCGACATCGACGCGGACGACTTCGCCAACTTTGACGGCTGCATGGGCGGCCCGATGCTGGGGACAAATCAAGGGTGCGGCTGCCTCGACGTCAACGACGACGGCGGTGTGGACTTGGAAGATTGGGCCGGGTTCCAGCGGGACTATACCGGGCCATAACGCATTGAAAGGGACGTACCCATGAGAGTAACGATGATCGCAGTTTGCGCGCTCTTGATCGCGTACAACCGTACGCCCGGCGCGCAGGCGCAGAGCTGGGACCGTGAAGAGATGAACGCCACGGCGACCGGGGCTGATGCCGCGATTGATCAGGCGGGCGTTGACGACGGCGAACCGGAACGCGCTGGCAGTTGCGTATTCGACCTGCTGGAAACCGCCAAGCTTACCGCCCTCGATGCGGAAGCGTTTGACCAGTTCGGATGGTCGGTCGCGCTTTCGGGCGAAACGCTGGTGGTCGGCGGCTTGGGGGATGACGACGCCGGCAGTGGCGCAGGTGCGGCGTATGCGCTCGTGCGCGACCCCGGCGATCCGGGGAACTGGATCGAACAGGACAAACTGATCGCGCTCGACGGCGCAGCCGGGGACATCTTCGGTCTCACGGTCGCGCTCGACGGCGATACCGCCGTGGTTGGGGCGCCTGGCGACAACAGCAACGCCGGTTCGGCGTACGTGTTCGTCCGCTCGGGTGCAACGTGGACGCAGCAGGCAAAGCTCACTGCGTCGGCCGCGGCTACGGACGCCGGGTTCGGCGGGTCGGTGTCCATATCCGGCGATACCGTGGTGATTGGGGCGAGCAGCGACGACGGCGTCCCATTCAACTCGGGCTCGGCGTTTGTCTTTGTCCGATCCGGAACCACCTGGAGTCAACAGGCCAAAATCACTGCGGCGGATGCAGCCGGGGGTGATCGCTTCGGATACGCGGTCTCGGTCGCGGGCAATACGGCGCTGATCAGCGCCTGGGGCGACGACGACGGAGGCAGCAACGCGGGCTCGGTGTACGTGTTTGTGCGCAGCGGCGTGGTCTGGTCCCAGCAGGCGAAGTTGCTCGCGCTGGATGCCGCGGCTGCCGACGAGTTCGGCGGAACGGTCAGTATCTCCGGTGAAACGGCGATCGTCGGCGCCCGCGCTGACGATGATGCCGGCAGCGGTTCAGGATCAGCATACGTGTTCCATCGGACGGGCACGACCTGGGCCCAACAAGCCAAGCTGACCGCGCTGGACGCGGCCGGGGGAGATTTCTTTGGCGCCTCAGTAGTCGTCGTGGGTGACGCCGCGGTTGTCGGCTCCATTGGCGATGACGACGACGGAACCAATTCGGGCTCGGCGTATCTGTTCATCCGCAGCGGGACGATCTGGACTCAGGAATCCAAAATGACCGCTTCGGATGCCGAGGCGCAGGAAGGTTTTGGATTCGCAGTGGCTGTACTGGATAACACGGTCGTAGTCGGCGTGGCGAATGACGATGACTCCGGCACCAGTTCGGGCGCGGCGTTCGTGTTCGAGTACGCGGACGCGGACAACGACAGCATCCCCGACAACTGCGACAATTGCCCGGACCATGCGAATGGCGGTCAGGAGGACGTCGACGGCAATGGGCCGGGCGACGCGTGCGACAACTGTCCGCTGCTGGTCAACGTTGATCAGGCCGACACCGACACGGACGGGTTTGGTGATGTGTGCGACAACTGTCCGTTCGATCCGAATAGCGACCAGGCGGATGAGGACCAGGACGGCGTGGGTGACGTCTGCGATACCTGCACGGACAGCGACGGCGACGGGTTCGGCGATCTGGGTTTTCCGGAAAATGCCTGCGCGACGGACAATTGTCCGTACATCGCCAACCCGGACCAGGACGACACGGACAATGATGGCGTAGGGGACGTGTGTGAGTGTCCACTGGGGTCTGCGGAGTTTGACGAATTAATCGCGTCAGACGCTGCCGCGGCTGACGAGTTTGGCCGCCGGTTGGCGATCGACGGCGACACGAGTGTGGTCGGAGCGGCGTTCAATGACGACGCGGGGTCAAACTCTGGTTCAGCGTACGTGTTCATTCGATCCGGCGCGGTCTGGATTGAGCAGGCGAAGCTGACTGCTTTGGATCCCGCAGCCGACGACCAGTTCGGCCTGGGTGTCGCCATCTCCAATGACACGGTGATTGTCGCCGCTCCCGGCGACGACGATTTCGGAAGCGGATCGGGTTCGGCGTATGTGTTCGTGCGTTCCGGGCTGGTCTGGACGCAGCAGGCCAAGCTCACCGCGCTCGACGCGGCGGCGAACGACCAGTTCGGATCGTGGGTGGCGATTTTGGGCGACACGGCTGTGGTCGGCGCCACAGGCGACGACGATGGCGGGGAGTCGTCTGGTTCCGCGTATGTGTTCGTTCGATCCGGGAGCACCTGGACGCAGCAGGCGAAACTCACCGCGGCGGACGGCGCTGCGGCCGACCAGTTTGGCACCGCGGTTTCCATCTCAAGCGAAACCGTCGTGGTCTCGGCGCGTTTTGATGATGGCGTCGCCGGGGTAGACTCCGGCTCTGTTTATGTTTTCACCCGTTCCGGCACGGTGTGGTCGCCGCAAGCGAAACTCACCGCGCTCGACGGGGCCGCAGGTGACGAGTTCGGTACTTCGGTCTCGCTCTCGGGCAACACGGTGATCGTCGGCGCGCGCTTCGATGATGACGCCGGGGATCGCTCGGGATCGGCGTATGTGTTCGTTCGGTCCGGAACCACCTGGAGCCAGCAGACGAAACTGACCGCCTTGGATGCGGTCGCGTTCAATTCTTTTGGGGTTTCGGTGGCCCTCTCCGGCAACACGGCAGTGGTCGGGGCCTTTGAATCCAGCGACGCGGGTACCAGTTCGGGTTCGGCCTACTTCTTCGTTCGCACAGGCTCGATCTGGTCCGAGCATGAAAAGATAACCGCATCCGATGCCGAGGCGGGCGATCTGTTCGGAAATTCGTGTTCGGTGTCGGGTGATACGATTCTGATTGGCGCGCGTTCCAACATTCCTCAGAATCCGGGTTCGGCATACGTATTCGAGATCGGGATTTTTGACGTCGACGGCGACGAGGTCGCCGACCTGTGCGACAACTGCCGATTCGACGCCAACGGCGACCAAGCCGATTCCGACCTCGACGGCATCGGCGATGCGTGCGACAACTGCCCGATCGACGCCAACACCGATCAGGCCGACGATGATGCAGACGGAGTGGGCGACGCGTGCGATCCTTGCCCGCTGCCGGTCTACGCCGCGAATACCTGTGGAAACGCGCTGGAGAACATTTCGGCAACGGGTACGCTGGCGCCGAATGCAAGCAATACCGACGATACGCCTGATCTCAACATTCCCATGGGATTCAGCTTTCCGTTCTTCATCAACTCGTATTCCACGATTCACATCTCCCCCAACGGATGCGTTGGTTTCAGCCAATCCGGCTTTGGCTCGTTCTTCAACGTCTTGATGCCCAACCCTGGGTCTCCGAACGACATGGTGTGCCCGCTGTGGGACGATTTTGTTCCAAACGTGGCCGGCGATGTTTACTACCAGACATTGGCCAATCCGACGCGCTTCGTCGTCCAGTGGAACAACATGCGTCGGATCGGTGCAGCGTCGGGGGCGAACACGTTTCAGGCCATCCTGTTCGCCAGCGGGGAAATCGAGTTTCGCTATGGCGCGCTGGAAGGTTCGCCGCCGCTGACCGCCAACGCGGGCATCGAGAACAGCACGGGCGAGTTCGGCGTTGCAGTCGATCCAGCCGAGATCGGCACGGGTAACACGTGTCGATTGGTCGAGGCCGCTTTTTTGTCATGTGGCGCTTGCTGTCTGACATCGGGCGAGTGTGAAGTTCGGATAGAAGAAGAGTGCCCGCCGGAACTCGGTCAATACCACGGCGAAGGCACGACGTGCGGCGACGGGGAAGGCGACGGCGTGGCTGACCTGTGCGACAACTGCCCGCAGGATTTCAACAGCGACCAGGCGGACGCCGATGCCGATGGACTGGGCGACGCGTGCGACAACTGTCCGGACGACCCAGACCCTGACCAGGCAGACAGCGACAGCGATGGTTACGGCAACCTGTGCGACTTGTGTCCCGGTCTGCCCGATGGCGAAGTCGAAACGTTTGCTTTGTGCATGGAGGGGCCCGACGAATCCCTGCCGTTCATCTGCCAGTGTGCCGACCTCGACGGGGATGGCGACGCCGACCTGGCTGACTTCGCGGAACTGCAATCTGCAATCGGGGAGTAGGGCTGGCGTTACGCTAGGTTGGCACGGTCGGCGTGGGATGCTCACACCAGCGAGCGCAGGCCAATTCGGGGCTGATCGAACAGGGGCGGGCGGCGTGTGGAATCGGCTTGCAAATACTCTGGCGGCAATAGTTTACGTGATTGGAGCCAGCGAGACTCGAACTCGCGACCTCTTGCATGCCATTCGCCTCAGGCTCCAACGATCAACACCGTAACCGTCGTTTTTGACGCTACCTCGGCGGTTCGCGCGAGTCAAGCAGATTATCTGGTTTTACCCTATTCCGTCCCATTTCGTGCCGTTTTGGGTAGAGTACCCAGTACTCACGACCTGTTGCGTTCTACCCGGGGTGACCGTCGGTTTGGATCATCTCCACGTAGCGGAGACCGCGTGGGGTTATCGCCACCCCCTTGCGCCGCGTGCCCGGCGGTCGCGCAGCCAGGCCGAGTTCAATCAGGCGATCGACCGCATTACGTGTGGCTTCCTTGCCGTACCCGGATGCGTCAACCAGCTCGTCGCGACCAAACGCTTTATTGGGTTTCCTCGCGAGCGCCTTCAGTACGCTGCCCTCGACATCGGTCAGCACGATGGCACGCAGCGCGGCCTCACTATCGGGGTCGGTGACTGATGTACCGGCGCCGCGTGCCGCGGTAATGGGAATTTGCACGAGCCGATCCCAGTCCACGACCAGACCGGCGGCGGTCAACGTCGCGATCTCTGTCAGGGCAGCCGTGGCGGGGACGACCTTCGGCCATTGTTCCACTTCGGGGATGTCCGCCGGAACCAGCAGCGCCGGCACTGTACAGGCGGCCAGGCGTTCGGATTGTGCGACAACATCGCCGGCGTCGGGCCAGGTCAGCCCTCGCGCTAGAAACACCTCCCGGTAAACGCCGTCGCGGTACAGCGGCCCAAGCCGCCAGCAGCGCTGCGGTACGAGCACGGTCGCCTTCCCAGCGGTTATCGCATTGGCAAGATGGTTCGCCAAGCCGTCGCCATGCACGCCCCACTGCCGCAGGCGGTCGAGCGAGAACTGCACGCGGCCGCAGGTCGGGCACTTGGCCACAGCCACTTCTCCGATGTCGGGATACGCGCAGATGTCCGGCTCGAGCACATGGCCCTCGTCGCAATTGTTGCAGGCGATCAGCTCCGCGGGCTCGATCTCGTGCAGCAAGCCAATCGAGACAAGCCGGTCCAGCAGATCCGTCGGCCAGCGCTGGATTTCGTCGAACGCGAAGACCGGCTGCTCACTGCGATCAAAAAGGCGCAGAATGCGCGCGACCTGCTCAATCACGGGCAATACCCCAGACCTTCAGGTACCGGCGGGCAATCTGGTCGTAGCGATCGTCCTTCAGCGTGCAGCGGTCGGGATAGGTGACCTCGAACGTCAGCCGCTTGCCGCGCTTGCCGTCGCGCGGCCGGAAGACAAACGTGAGCTTCGCCTGCGCGAGCAGTACGTCCTTGAGCTTGATTCGCTTGAGATCGATCGCATCACCGAGCAGCATATACACCGCGTTCGGCGCGGTGCGTAGCGACGTAGCCGAGAGCGTGATGCGCCGACTGGTGCCCTTCTTCGGATCCGTGGGCAGGTCCAGCCGCAGCAGCTTCAGCTCGACCGTCTCGATGCCGTCGCGCGGCCTGGTCGGGAATCGGAAACTGGTGTCCTTTAGGGGGCTCAAGTCGTACGGCGTCGTGTCGCCCTCTTCGGGCAGGCCCTTGAGGCCCAGGATGGTCACGCAAAATGCGCGGGCGAGGTCCTCCTCAAGCGTCTTGCCACCGTCGGCGTGCACTTCCACAACGCCGGACTCGGGTCGATAGACGAAGATCACCTCCAGCGCCGAGCGCCGCGGCCGGCGGCTGAAATTACCGTCCTCCGAATAGCCGATGTCGGACGTCGCCATGTCCTCTGGATAGGCGAAGAAGCAGTTGCGAACCGGCGCCCGCCGCTGATACCGATCGACCTTGCAGAACCGCCCGCGGCCCTGCGGCCGGTAGATCGCCTTGAGTTCGTCGCTGAACGCCTCCAGTGTCTTGCGGTCGGTCTTGGGTTCGAGCCTCTTGCCCACGAAGCGCCGCCACCAGCCGCCGAAGCGATCCATTTGATGAAAGGCGCCCGCGGCATAGAAGTACTCGGGCTTGTTGACGAAGGTCCAGAATGCGCGGGCGTAGTGATTTTCGAGCGCGTCGAACTGCTCGGCTAGATCGTCCTTGCGCTGCTTGGCCTCTTCGAGCATGGCCAACGTGCCAGGCAGGAAGGCCAGTTCGTTGATCTCGGTAAAGTCACTTTCGACGGTGCCGCGCTGGCGATCGTCCAGCATCTCGATCGCGTCGAAGACGGGTTCGGCATCGGTGTCGCCGATCTCGTCCCAATTCACGGGCAGTTCGATCAGCACGCCGTTGAAGTATTGTCTGAGCAGTTCGTTGGGTACGTTGCGGATGAAGGTCTTCGCGGAATACTGTCGCGCCATCGCATTTCCTCACCCCCCTCCGACCTCTTTCTCAGCCCAGTTCGAAAACATCGGCGGTGGCAGCCAATTTACCCAGTCTTCCATGAAACGCCAGCACCATTTTGCCAATGCGGTGCGCTAGCCTGGGGCACTTTCGCTCCACCTGTTAGTCCGCACCCTGCCCACTCCCGGATTTGGTCGTGCAGAGCGCCACACTCGCGCCTTGCGGCGCGAGCGGGTCAGATTCCGGGGCCCTCGGACCGCCGGTCCGGAAGTGATGAATCTCCTGGGTCCGGACGGCAGCCAGTTCGCGCAGCCGCTCATGGGGCTTGAGCAGGGCGGGATCGTCGAATTCGTGGCGCAAGGGCGTGGTCCTCCGCGTCCCCCGCGACGCCAAAGCATCCGGGTACGGCCCACGCCGACGTGCGCCTCGCGCTCGGTCAGGCGTCTGGCTGGTTGATCAGGCCGCCGCATCGATGCGGCGGCCCTCTATTGGTTATATACGCGAACAGACTTCGAAATGTGGGTGGGGTACGAAAGAATCCGCAGGTCGACCAAGATATCGGAGCAACGGACGGCGTGTTCTCGAATACAACCGTGCCTTCAAAGTTGCCCAAGCCCTCAGCGAAATGCGGTGAATTCCGATGGCAAGAGGTCAAGCAGTTCCCCCGCTGTGAGACCATGCAAGTCAATCGTGCAGTCCAGTTGCATCAAGATATCCGCGAGACGGAACACGCTCCCTGGATGCCCATACGTCTGCGAATTGCGCTTCAGCGCGCGAGTCGCGCTATCGTAGTAGAGTTCAGTTACGACTTCGACAATTGCTTTGCAAGTAATGAGCTGTTGGCGCGCCGCAATCTGGTAGTAAATATGCCCCAAGGTGTGCGGCCGTTGACAAAGGAAGGCAAGCGCACGCTCAGGCCGGTCTGCATTCATCGAAAAGACCAAATAGCGACCGAGAATCAGATGACGATAGTAGCGGAATGCTTCATCGAGAGCCGGAATCCAGTGTGCTTGTTCGCCCGGAGCGTGAGAGCCTTGACGGTCCCTCGCGCAGACATCATCAAACCAAAAGCAGGCGAGCCAAGCCCAGAGACCTTTGTCGCGCTCCGGGCTCGGCAGTTGGGTAGCCGCGACGCATTCGTATGCACATTTCGCAACTTCGAACGCCGTAGCGAACGTGCGGCGTTCAACCTGCACTGATGTTGGAAGCGACTCAATGAGATTTGAATCAGTAATTAGGTCTTTTGGATTCGATGTCGGTGCGTTTGCCGAAAGCGCAGACAAGAATGCCGAAAACTCTTGAATGCCCTTTTCATTGAAGCGAGCCAGCTTCATTTCGGCGCCTCTTCTGTCCACCATTTGGCGAATCGAATTCTCAAATCGATGCGCTTCGCGAAAGCCGACACCGCCACATCGATCCAATCGTCGAGAGCAGCCGCATCATCTCTTGATGGCATTACGCTCATGTCTGGCAACTCGCGCGCGAGGCGAATCCACAGCATTTGCCATTCCTCTGCACCTTCGTGAACGTCGTATTGGTCAACTAGTAGAATCCGCACAAGTATGGCGCGAAAGAGTTCCGGGGCGACGAGACAGATGAATTCCGGTGATCTAACGAACGCATCGCGATCGGTAACCTGATAACTACTAACTCTCAACAAGGGTTCGGCATCTTCGCCGAACTCAAGACGGTACGGTATGTGGCGATATTCCTCATCGTTCCCCCACTCTACGGCGAGCAGCGACTCGGTTGCCGCTTTTCCTTTGGTCTCCTGTTGCGGCCGAATCTGATCCGCTCCGGCCAGTATAACCGCAGGAAGCGTTGCTTCGCCGTCGTCCCGCTTCTCGACGATCTTGACGCGAAATCGCACACCCTCCCCGCTTCCAAAAGCGCGCAGCGAACAATCCGTTGGTGGTTCAAGCGCCGAAACGCGGCCGAAGTGAAAGCGTCGCCAAGTCGTCTGTCGGTATGCCTCAATGAAGACCACAGCATCAGGAGGAAGCTGATACCGCGCCAAGCTAAGGTCGGCGGCAAAAGTACGTGAGCCTTCGGCGTTCGCATCTAGCAAAGCAATGCGCGCATCCTCTCGTCGAATGCGCTTTCGGCCCGTGTAGTTCAATCGTCGGATCATGCCTGGCTGGCCTAGCGGACACTTACATAGACATCGCGTTTGGCGTCAAACCCCACTATTTCTAGCACGAATGTTCGAGCATCGAGAATCTCTAGCTCGATCGTGTTGGCCGCCATCGATCCTATCCTCCCGCCGACCAGTTTCCTCTGCATTTCCGAAAGCTCAAAATCGCTGGAATGGTATCGGCGAAGCGGATTACCGCGGCTACGGTCGTAGGCTACTTGAATCTGCGCTTTCGGTGGGCATTTGGCCTCGGGAGAAGAGGCAGTCACCCTGAAGCCACCATCTATCCGAGATACCTGAAATGGAACGGGCAACTTGTCGGGAGGTGGCATCGGTTTTTCGGGCTTCATACCGTCATCTGGGACGGGATCATCTCCGACTGGATTGCCTTCGTCGTGCGGTGGCCGCGGAAACAAGTCGGCAAGCAACAGCCGGTCCTGTTGTTCATACCGCCGGCTAAGTAGTTCAGCCAGTTGGCGTGGGGCATCACTGACAAAATCGAGGATGGCTTTGCCATGTTGATACTTTCCTTTGAAGTTGCGGGTTTCGTGAGACCAGTGCGTGTGTGCAGGTGTTTCAGCATCGCCTAACAACGTTGCCAATGGCTTGTCATTTATGATAACCAATGCCAAGAGTCGATGGCCCTTAATGATTCTCTTCTTTACCTCTGGGATTCGAATACCGCCTCTCACAAAAATCGGGGGGTAACCGCGTTCATTCACGTCTACCTGAACAAAGACATCGAAATGGGTTAATTCCGCATCGGCCCCACTTCGCGATACTCTCAACGGAACCCGAAAGGCGAGCTTCTCACCCTTCTTATAGGCCTCGGCCACGTCCGATGCGATGTCATCAGACAGGTTCCGATCAGACCAGACGGGTGGACTAATATCAACGTTTGCGCCAACTACGTGGAATTGGCTGTCAGCAACATTCCGCGCCCATACAGCAAGCTCAACGACATTGGCGAGCCCAGCAGCGCTTCCGTGTGTCTGTTCCCGGGCCCATTCGCTAACCGTTTCGTCGTTGATGTCGCCTATCTTCGAGAGCAGGTCGGGGCCGCGAACGCGAACGGTCAGCTTACGCGCTAAGATTGGGTAGAAATACTCTCGGATCACGGCGGACATGACGTCGGAAGTCGAGATATCGTTGTCGAAGTAAGGCACAACCACGGATAGTCCAGGTTCTGTGGCTGAACGATGGAGACCAAAATCGGAACGGAAACGCTCTATCACTGCCGAGTCGTCAATAGGCATCACGAGCCGCTGTCCGGAACCAAGGTTGCCGTAGAATCCATCAGGAGCGAAGCAGCGGTTTTCAAGATAATGATAAAACAGCACTGAACGTCCCAGGAGCATCTGTCGCTCGTCATCCGCTCGGACAGTCAACGCGAAGAATGAACTGATGTCACTCGAACGTGGAAAAACCGTCTTGCCGATGCCCCACCGACCACCCTGCTCGCCCGTTTTCTCCGATACTCCCTCAGCGCGAAAAAAGGAGAAGAACCGGTTCGTCGTATTGTCGCGCGGCGGATCACACTCCGCGGGATCGCCATTGAGCCCAATAGTGCCAAAATCCTCAATCACGAGGAATGGGCATCGACCTGCTGTCCGTGGCACGCCTCGCAGCCCGTTTCCCCTAGCAGTCAGGTGGCCCCATGCTCCTCCGAACCAGTGTCGCGCACAATCAGCGTCGAGTGCCTTTTCAGCGCCTGACAGGCAGAACCGGACCGAGACCGGACACGTGCTATCCCTCGCGGCGTCGAGCGAGTTTTGGATGGCTTCACGTACAAGAGCCTGCGCTGGCAGTTCAATCGCCTCATCTGAAAAATGCTCACCCTGTACGGGATTGCGCACCGTCTCGTCGGGCTGCTTTTCGCGGAAGTGCCAGCCGATCATGATATGCTGCTTTTACCACGCTGCGATTGGCGAGTCGAGAGGGCTTGGCGACCCCTGCGGGGCGCCCGGGAATCGTGAGTTGCGAAGCGATGAACACTCTTGCTTTGCCGGAAAGGAACTTCTGCGGTGCAGTCGTTTCCGCAGTGATTGGACTTGCGAGAGTGTCAGTGGATATTCGGGACTGTCGATGATTCGAGCCCCACAAACGGTCCAAACGCAACCGTCCTGTCAACAAACTCGGCCTGTTAAGCGCGAGAGGGGGAGAGTTCGAGAGTTTTTCGCGAGGGGTCGATGGCAACCGGCACGGTTGCCTTCGGGGTGACGATGATGGCGGTAAAAACCGAGAGCGCAGCCGATTTCGGCAGTTCGCGTAACCGGTTGGTTTTACCGCAACTTACGGCGCTTCCGCGACCAGCCCGAATCGGCCCCGCCCTGCAAACAAAGAAGGCCCGCGAAACACGCTCGCGGGCCTGATCTCCCCAAACGCAACCGGTTCGAAAATCTGCTGATTCATCATCGACCTCAAATCACGGACTCCACCCGTTAACACCGAATGGCTCGCCATTCTCCGGCATTGGGTAGCTTTCTATCCGGCCTCGAATCACTGCCAGCCATCCAGGCGCCGGGGAGGCCATCGCCTCCTGCTCCAGGGCGGAAGTAACGCGCCCCCGGTCACTGCAAAGCGTTGGGCTGTCGCCGCATCGCATCTTCTATCAAGCTCGCTCTCGCGGCGTTGCCACACCGGAGCATAGCTGGCACCCCATATCCCGCCTTCCTGGTTGGGCTTAGGCACTCTGCCTTTCTTTCACGGACATCCTGGTCGGTCAGCAAAGTACCTCCGCACGCGACAAAAATCCGCCTCGACTCCATAGCCACATTGGCGTATGAATGTCAATGGGAACCATCTCCGTTGTAGCGAGGATCTCCTTCCACCGCTCACTCACGATCACCCTAGCATTGGGCTTCTCAATATCCTCTGGGCTTATCAGTCCAAGAGCCACGCTCGCTTGAAGAACATGCGTGTCGGGAGCTACAGAAATCTCCTGTCGATTCCGAAGCACGGTGTCCGTGTATCGTTCGAGAACGTGAAGCCAGTAGTTAAATATCTTCTCGCCAGACAAATAGGGAAATCGCCGTTTGTGCTCCTGCTGCATCAACGTCCTGATCCTGCATACATCGTGACCGGCCCCGCTTAGGAGCAATCGGACATCCCCATCGCACAAATCAACCAGACTCTCGCACAGTGTTCGCCAAGTACTCACGTGCCTTTGCGGTTGCAGCGCAACACGATGCCTCACGAGCGACTCGCGCAGCTCATCAATGGAACGTCGCATTACCTCATTAGGGACGAACACCCACTGCGCCGCTTGGTCGTCGTATGCCTTAGTCGCAGCTTTCCACAGCGAGTACGAATTCCGTTGGTAGTTTAGCGCCATGCAAAGCGTAAAATAATGGAAGTTGTCGCTAGAGCCGCGATCCAGCTCCGGCCGGGCATCCTCGGGCATGGTTTCTCCACCAAGCTGACCCGCCCGATGAAGCGTGATCAATCGCCTGACCGAAACCAGTACTTCCGCTTGACTTCGCGCCAGCCAAGTCGTCCTCAACTCGAGTCCCGGGAGCATCGGCGAACTATTACTTGACATCAAACGCCTTCCTAAGAGCCGGTGACAGCTTCTGGTATTCTGTTTCCTCTACGGCAACACCCATTCGTCGCTTGGCGCCAATCGTGAGAGCCCTTAGCATCTCTCTCCAATACGGGTCAAGTGCAATCAGCAAGTCGTCCGTTTCAGCGTCAGCCCTCCCCATTAATCGGCGTCGAAGCTCATTCTCACCTTCAAAAACCGCACTGTCCGCTAGAGGCGAGATTGTCATCGAGAGCATTGCTTCGCTGCCGTCAGCCGTCGCAGTTTCATTCCTAATTTTCTCAGCCAGACCGATCTCGTCTTCGTATAAATGCGCAGATCCACAGACGTGGTGGTACTCACCGATCTCTAGCTGGAGTTCGAGGGCCACGACCTCCTGGATCATTGTGAAAAGAAATAGGTCATATGGCAGCACCATGGCGGCCGATTGCGATCGCATGAACGTGATCGCCGTCAATCGCTTGTCTCGGATCAAAAACTGCATTGCAATACTACAGGGGACATCACGGCTCGATCGGCTTAGGTCACTGAGGCCGAAGATTGGCACGACAGCTCTTCGACTCGCGGTGTCCTCCTTCAGGCGATCAATCGCTCGCCGAATCGGACAGCTGTCATCACACCTGAACAGTCGCCTGCCGAGGGCGCCAGCTAACGTGACACCGTCATCCGAGAAACTGGAGGCCCGTTGGTTGTAGAATCCAATCATTTCAATGTCATCGAATCCTCGCAACGTCCACAGTGTATTGGCGATCGCAAAATCGGGATGCATACCTCGTACTTTAGAGGCAATCAATCGTGCCCGAGGATTTGACAGCGAGAATCCGGTACAAATCAGTTCTCGCGTCCCGCGAGGCTGCGTACCAAAGCGAGAGCCGACAGATAGTGGATCGCGAATTGCGGCTGTTTTCGCGCCGTGTTCCAGGATCGCAGCAAGCATACTCCGATATGCTTCGCTAAATGTATTGAAACTCCCGAGTCCAATCACGGTCATTTCTCCGCCCTTCTCGCCACTACCATATTAAGAATTGCCAGATCGTTCAACGGCACTCTTTGCCTCTCCGCGGATAGGGCAATCGCTGGCGCGACGCGTGCATCGCTGGGCAAGTCTGCACCTGTTGCGGTCGCGCAGCGGGCAATCTCGAAGCCACACAACTCCAACAACGTACAGAGCTCTGTCAGTGAGAAGGTGAACGAACAAACACGAGCCTGTTGCCCATCATTGAGCCCAAAGACGGTATAATGGCTGTTGTCAGAATCGCGGATACCGTCCGACCAATGCCTGGCGGGTGCGCTCATCGCGAACAGTCCGCCGGGGCGCATCACTCTCCTCATTTCGCACAGGGCCGCTGGGTAGCAGAAGGGGTCGGCCAAGGAGGCTAAGATTGCGTCGACCGAAGAGGACGCGAGCGGGAGGTTTCGCGCGCTGCCGACCTGAACAACGGCGACTCCTCCGTCTTCGGACGAGCGGTGCGCCATGCCCGGCGAGATGTCGACACCCAGGTACGCTACATTGGGCCATCTGAACTCATTGCGCAGCCAGCCCCAGCCCGGGCCCACTTCAAGGCATGTCCATCCCTCAATTAACGTTTCCGCGATGAGCGAATGAAAAAAGGCCTTCGACAGCAGATGGAAATTCGCCGTCGTAACGCGTCGAGTTTCTGAGAACTCACATGCCACCTGGTCGTACCCCGCACGGTTAACTGCATCGATCATGCCAGGTGCTGGAAACAACGCTCGCGTTGCATGAGTGGCTCGAATGCAACCTCGCAGGAATTCAGAAACGACCTCGAGCGACTCCACCGCACAGATTGGTCGAATCACATCGAATTGCGATAAATCGATATGCGAATAGAACTCCGCGTCAGCGGTCTTGCGGTCCTCACGTGCTCCGACTGTCATGAGGTTCAGATCGTTTGCATCAAATGGAAGCATGATCACGGACACGAGCCCCGGATGGAGCTGTCGAAGCTTGGCATGGTTCGCCGGGTGTACCTCCTTGATTGGATACACGCCGCTACTACCTAGAGTGTCAATCGACTCCGTCGATATTCCATAGAGCTTGCCATAGGCGTCATCAAGATTGGCCAGCGCCCCAGCTTGCCACATTGCTCGCATTTCTTCATCCGACACGTGCAAATATTCACGCCCATCCTCGTCGGGCCGGGGAGCACGCGATGTATACGACAGGGGGCGAGCGTACTCATTCGGATATCGCCGAACTAGATAGTTGATCGCAGAGGTCTTGCCAATTCCGCTTGGACCGCCCACGGCAACGAGCGGACATGGCAATCGAGCTTTCATAACGCGGTCTCGCATTTCAACTCTCCCTTTCAGTGAAGGAAGAATATCACGTTCCCCTTCATGTCCCGGATGCAGTAGCCACACGACGCACAATTTGGGACGTCTTCCGTCTGCTCGGGACAGACAAGATCATCCTCGCCCTTCACAAGCTCGTGTGCTCGTGGGGCGTTGTCGGTGACCAGGCTCAATCGCCAGCCGGCCGGCGCAGGTGGCATGGTAGGGTCCCATGATGCGAACATTTGAACATTAGCCAGCTGCCGTAGTCGCTCTAGTTCGGGAAGTAGCTCCGGTAGTATCCACGATCGTGTGTATGCCCAGAAGTCAACGTCGGGAACCTCAGTCGCAATTCGGTTCCAAAGGGCGATATACTCCGCTGAAAAGAAATCGCCCGATGAGTGAAGTCGCACCGCGGCGCGTCTCTGAGCAGTTTTCAATTGCGTAAGCACCTTGTCTTGAAGCTCCGAGGGCGCGTGCATTACCCAGGCGAAGTTGTCGGCCCAATCGGATACTGGAAACACATCGTCCCTTGGATCGGCGTTGTAGCAATGCCTCAGGCACCAGGCCGAAGCGCCAGGACAGGAACCAACGGAAGGCAAATTCCAGACGAGTACTGATTTGTAAATTGTGCCAGATGTTCCAGTCTTTTTGTTTCCCGGCACCAGGCCAGCGGGTTCTCCGGCAGCATGGGGCTTTGGGATCACCCAGCGCAGCGCATGCAGATATCCTGCACGCCAAGCAAGCACTTCCGACGGCGGTATTGGACGACGAAGACGGATGATGGGTAGCTCTGGCATCATAGCCGCGTCTCGACTGTCGAGCGCAGTCCTCCATGCCGCTTCTGTATACGCTCGGTCACATCTATCAGAAAGCGCAACTCGGCCGTATTCAAACAGTCTAACTGCTCGCGATGACAATCCAACAGCCCTTCATCCATCGAGCCAAGCAGACGGAGACCTTTTTTCGTTATCTTGGCGACGACTGAGCGACGGTTTCCTTCTGGGGTCACCCGCGTCGCCAAGCCCTGCTTTACGAGGTGATCCACCATTCTCGTTACGTCTGGGCATCGCGTTATCAGCCGTCGTCGAATCTCGGACATGACTGACCCCTTTGGATGCTCTCCCCTCAGGATTCGAAGTACGTTGTACTGCTGAGCCGACAGGCCGTGCTTACGAAAAAAGGACTCGTGAATCTGGGACAGCAGGTCCATCGCACGCCAGAGGTTTAAGAGAGTCTCCTGTTCCAACGAGGAGAATGGTCCTCTCTTTTTGATGCAACTCGCCAAGTGGCTTTCCATCGCAATGCCCCGCCACAAGTGAACTGTTGAAGACGGCCAAATCCGCCGACCCGAGTGCCACAGCCATTCTAGTCGTAACGAAATTTGTTTCAACAAATGTATCCGGCCATGATTTGTCGGTTGATGTCGATTAGCCCCGGATGCCGGCCGTGGGTTCCGTCCCCCAGATCGGCGTCTACGCGCGGCACATGGCTAGTAGGGGGATTAAGCTCAGGCACCCTGTGGAGCGGCGAAGGAACACCTTGGCCGCTGGGCCTCTGGAAAGTGAGCCATGCGTGTACGGCCCACATCTAATCGACAAGAAGGAACAGTTAAGGCGCCCCATTTGCGTTTGGGGTGCGGCAGATTGCGGAGGTCGCTGGGCGCGCAAATTGTTGTCGGCAACAGAACCGCCGCTACCGGTCCGTGGGCTGTCGGGATAGCGTCGGCGCATGCCACGGCGACCGCCTGATAAGCTGGGTGACATAAGGGGCCCTATGGGCTGCCGGTGCCCGTAAGGACGGCGCCCGCGGCATCCACCTGATAAACTGGGCAACATAAGAGGCGTTTCCGGACTCGTGCGGCCAGATTGTGGGTAAGCGGCTTCGACAAGCCAGGTCGCAGGACCAGTCGGCGAGCACGCGGGTGACCACTTGGTCCCGCTTGCTGAGCGACGTCAGGCTCTGCGGGTACGCAAGCTGGCAAGGATAACCAAGCCGACGAAGCGCCGAAAGCGGCGGCCCCGCTTGCGTAATGGCAGTCGAGGCTTTTTCTCATCACCCCCTTCGGGCACCCGATCCATGCCTCCAAGAACTCAGGCGGCTGAACGCGACGTCGATAGCTGATGCGCCACACGGAGCCGCGTCCGCTCTAACGGATGGCCGGCTTTCAGGCGCCTGTGTGCGGCTTTTGAGCGCCTGTTGACACGGTGGCAATGAGTTCATTCAACGCGTCGCCAATTCGTGGAATCTCGTCATCACGGAGTGGCCGCGTATCCTCATATCCCTGAAGCAACTCGATCAATCGCTCGACCTTGACTACATGAACATTGCGCTGGGGAATATCAAGGCGGTAGTTGCTGAGGAATGCCTCCGTAAGGCAAATAACGCTTACTACCCATCGGTCCTGTCGGAGAGCCCGCTTGAGGTGGTCCTTGATGAAGAGGGTATTGCGAACGACTTGGTCGACGGCATCGCGTTCGGGCATCCGGCCATCGAACGTAAGCACTCCGGCCTCGATCCCTACTTTGCCTCGGTGTGCCTTGGTTTCGATGACGAAAATACCACGGGGCCCCCAAACGACATGGTCAATATCGTTGCCGTCGGCCTTCAAGATACCGTGCAGCACGTGCCAGCCGCGTTTTTCCAATACTGCCAAGCGATCTTCAACTTTTTCCTCAGCTTCCGCGCCTGCCAGCCAGGTTCTTCTCACCTGCCGAACCTTCGCCCAAAAATCATAGCCCGCCATAGCGAGCAGCACAGGAATTGCGATCAACAACAGCTTCTTGGTGCCCAGCAGCCCCCAGACGGAAAAGTAGATTGCAATGAACACCGCAATCCCAAATAGCACCCAAGGTCGAAGCTCACGCCACGCCTGCGCGCGCAGCCGAGCGCCGGCTGCAACTCGTGATGTTCTTTCTTTAACTGTCATGTGCGTTGTAACTGAGTTCAGACTAGAAGTCTTCGACTGCTCGGTCATACGCAAAACCATCCGATCCTCAAGATGGCCGGCTTTTCACCTGCCCGGCACTAGCCGGTCTTGCCTGCCGATGACAGGCTGGGTAATCTTGCTCATGACGAGATTAGCGAAGCGTATATCGGCTGCCGCGCTCGCCGGCCTGCTTATGGCGTTTGATCGCTCTCGCCTTGGCCAGGTTGGTCAGCGTGGTGTACGCATCCCCGGGCCGACCGGCGGCCTTCCAGACCTTGCTGAGCTGTGCACCAGTTGCGCCCTTTGGCCCCGCCGTCCTGATCGTGGATAGCACCAGCTCGTTGGCGGTCGTCTTAAAGGTGCCGCGCTTTCGGCGCTTCTTGCCGGCCCCGGCAGTTCTCTTCTTCGGCCTTCCGGGGCGCCGACCGCGTTTCATCCGGGGGCCTACCGAAATGCCGAGTCGCGCGAACGCCTCGTCGATCTCTGCGATGGCTGTTCCGTGCTGCGTGCGCTCCTGGTGAAGCTTCTCCACGAGGGCGCTGAGCTCATTGATTGTCGACTTGGCCATGTGCCTTCCTCCATTGTGGCGGTCAAGGTCACCGCCTAGCCCGAGCAAAACCGTGTGTCATTCGCGCATGGTAGACGGGGCCAATGCTGGCGCCGCCGCTGACACCAGCGCCGATCCTCGCCAACTATGCACCGTCCAGGATGCGTTTTCTGGCCGTTCTTTCAATCTCCTCTGCATCAATGCTGCCGTCAAGTCCGTCCTCCGATGTGATCACCCGAGAGAAGTAACCGTTCTTCTCGTACCAGTTTCGCTTTCTCTCCCACTGCTCGCGGTACGAAGGCACCGACAACATCCCCAAGTGTTCCCAATAGAATGTGTCACCCTCGTAGCTAACCGTGAAGTCAGGTAGGCGGAAGTCGCGTGGGTCACTCACCGAGCTTAGCTTCTGCTCGTACTCGTAGCTGATACCCAGGCTCGTAAGAGTGTCCGCAACAATCACCTCGGACTTCGATCGAACCATGACGCCATTGCGAGTACGGTGGATCAGGTGTTCCGAATAATAGCGGTCAACCGATTCGGGGCGCACGGCAAGAACGAACATGTTGGTGTTTCGAAGCAGCGCATCGGAGCACTGGGGATTGCGGAGTCTTTCGAGAACGCTCGTATCCCGTTCAATCAATAGCACCATTTTCTTGCGAAACCGCGTCAGTCCGGTGTAAAGCAGCTCCCGCGAGAGCGTCGTCGCGTTCCTCGGCAAAATCAGAAAAACGATATCAAAGTCGCTGCCCTGCGACTTGTGAACCGTGAGTGCGTACGCAAGCTCCAACTCATTCTCGACCGCAGGCCGGGGGTAGTAGTAAAACGACGTCGGCTGCGTGGAGAACTGAACTCTGATCGAGTCCGACTTGCCTCCAGTTCCCTTGGAGGTCTGGACGACCAGCCCGATTTCACCATTCGCGACATAATCAAGACCACGCTGCGCCTTGGGATACGAAGTCTTCCGACAGTTGACAGTCTGGATTATTTTGTCGGTCCAGACGACCTCCTGCTCGCCAAACGGCTTGACTCCACCGCGCTTCGAATGGTTGAGCATTCCGCCCCTATATGCTGCTTGAATCTTTCGATTAATCTCAGTCGTTCCGTGCTGATGGTTGCGCACGGGACTTAGGATTTGCCAGGACTCCGCGTGTTCAGGCTGACATGCCTTGCAATCTTCTGTAAAACCCAGACTGACGTTGAACGGCACGTATGATCTCGGACCGGCTTTCAGCGATAGATGCCTCTCCATTGAGGCCGCCAATTGTGCTTCCAACTGGATGATGTCCCGCCAATAGCGAACTTCGAGGTCACCGCCCACATCCTCCCGTGCCACGCGGGAGAGCATATCGTCGTCACCTGGCGCTGAGCCCTCCCGCAGATAGCCGTCCGCAAGCAGTAAGGCTTGGCTGTTGTGGTCCTCATGTCTCGCCCTTTCCATGAGCCGCGCGATACAGTGCGCGCGCTCTTCGTCGGCCTCAAGCCATGCAATGATATCCACAAATGGGCGGCCGGGCCCAATGGGCGGAAGCTGGTTTGGGTCGCCGACCAGGATCAGGCGAGTAACTTTGTTCAGGTCGAGCGCCTGAAATAGGACCCCGAGGAGATCCATCGGGATCATGGACGCTTCATCGATAATGACAGTCGGCGCACCGCGTTCCCTGCCGCCCTTGAGGCGGAGCGCGAAGTTGTCCGGGTTGAGCCATTCGTTCCGCATCAAGAACTGATGAATTGTGAGAGCATCTCGCACGCTGCCATCGTTCCGCTTGGTTCGGTCCATCAGGCGAACACGAGCCTTGCCAGTTGGTGCGAGCAATAGGATGGGCTGCTTGCCTTCCAGGTGCTCAAGACCGTTCAGAAAAACCTTGAGCACAGATGTCTTCCCCGTGCCGGCTCGCCCGCACAAAACACTGAATCGGCTCTCAAAGAGCTTCGCGAGCGCCCTGGCTTTCTCGTTCCTGGCGCGCTCCTCGACTTCGGGCGCCAGCTTGGAGGTGCCGGGTTTGAATTCCTCTAACAGTAGCTTTTCCCACCTCCAGCCACACTCTGGAGGCTTATTCTTCCCCTTCGTGCGCCGTGCTAATCGGCTGCAAACTTGGCGCTCGAGCTCAGCCAGCCATTTGAGCGCCATGGTTGGTGGCTCAGCATCGACACGAAAATCAAGCGCCAGCTGATAAAACCCCGCTTGGCCGACCATCAAGTCGCGATCAGGTCGACACGCTCTTCGATCCGGGAATCGCTCGGTCACACGGGTCAACACTTCGGCGAAAGGAAGTAGAGTATCGCCCTGTTGGGATGCTGCTTGCAACACGGAGACGGCCACGCCGCGCACTCGACGGGGGTCATCCTGCGCGCAGCTTTCGGATTTCTCCAGAAACCGAGCGGCTGCGCCTTCCGGCCGCATCCCGCGGTCGATTGTCTCTACGGAAATCAAATCGGACTCGCCATCGCCCTGATCGGTCTCGGATATCAGATATGGGTTGGCAATAAGCTCGTCGTCAGAGGCGAGGATTCCCGCCTGCGCTCGCTGGTCGGGATTTGCGATTCGCCCGACCTGCTGCGGCGACAGCTCGAAGCGAGACAGCAGCGCGAGTAATTGGCGGCGAGGCTCCGGGTACGCCGACCACCGCTCTCCGGCTTGCTTCAACGCCTTTAAGTAGTTCTTTTCTTCGCATTTACGCCGACCTTCAAGAATCGCCTTGACGAACTCCCACGTACTCTCTCCCTTGTTCGCAAGGGGACTTAGCACTTGCCGCTGATAGGCAGTACCGGATTCGCAGCCAAGGTACTGGAGGACACTACCCAAACCAGGAAACGGACCTCGGTTTTGCCACACCTCCGAAAGCACGTCGTTTAGCCATAACAAATGCCTGTCCCACTCGCCTGCCACTTTGTTTTCGTCTTTGACTGCCTGCAACGATTGCAGCAGCCGCTCAAGCGCTCCGACCGCCACATCGTCGCTCACATGTTCACCGACATATGAAAAATTGAGCATCGTCCCTTCAGGCACGACGCAGAGAATGTTCTTCGGATCCAGGCCCGCGTTGAGGTACTCGTGGTAAGGAAGCCGGAAGCCCTGGTTTTCGAAGTCATGAGTGACGCAGCGCGACCAGATCGGATACTTGTCTGGATATTTTGGTGGTTTGCTTCCAAAGTAGAGCTGTGGTCCTATCTGTGAAATGCGACCGGCACCCAATAAAATCCGGTTCAAGCTCTCGTCCAGGGGATTACCATGGTTACAGTAAAAGAAGACCAGCGACTTACCCTTTTCAAACTTGCCCCAGAAGTTATGAAGCAGCTCCATCTGCCGGTCCGGTTCAAAAACCCAACCCGACCCCTTGCCTGGCGTGTCCGATTCCCGAATATCGAGCTTCTCGTCTTCACAGATGCTGCGGAAGTTCTCTTCGCGCAGCCAGCGGTAAGGCGAAGGACAAAGCGAATATGGCGGAACTTCCTCGGTCGTCGAGGGAAGCCGTCGGAACTCTAGCGGATCGTTGTGGGTGATAGTGTACCCCACTGGAGAGAACGCTATTGGATCCCGCGAGCAGGGGGGCTGCCAAGCGTTAAGCTGCGCGAGAGGCATGCCCGCCGCTTGTACTTCTCGTTCTAGCTTCTTCGGATCAGCCAGTGTTTCGCGCACGTGCTGGTGAACGACGCAATACGCATTCTCTTCTGGATGGTTGCAGACGTGCCCATCCCAGGCTCGATCGTGCCATACAAGGCGTGCGGACAAGTGTTGCATCAGTTCACCGTATCAAAGAAAGTCGCCGTCGGTACGGGGCAGCGAGCTACCGATTTTTATAGGCTTGCCTTGACGGCAGAAAGCGCGCGGCAAACAAGTTGCCTTTGTACCGCCGATTGGCTCGCGCTTGTTGTGTGCGGACATCAACCGATTATGTCCCCCTGTAGCGTTTCCAACATCGACTGGATGTACGTGTCCTTATCATCACGCTGAAACAGCACGTGGCAGTCCTGAAGCTCCTGCTTGGTCATTCCTTCACCCCACATGGGGATGTTCCCATATGGCGTCGCGGACAGAATGAACGAATGCAGGATTACGGACGGGTCGGCGAGGCGAGCCTCGATCTCCTTGATCGTGCGGTAGAACTGGACCTTGGGGTTCGATGATCCCTCGTCGAGTTGTCGCAGCCCTTTCGGATCAACGAACGTGACGTATTGCTGCTTGTCGACGAGTAGCCACATGATGAAGTCGGGATAGAAGTTACCTGCCTCGAAGAAACCAATGCCACGCTTGCTTACGTTGCGGAGCAGGTACAGCTCCTTGTTCTTGAAGAAATCCGTGTTCCCGACGTAAAATGTCCGCAAGTCTAGAACGAAGTCGCGCTCGCCGTCGTTCAACGTCACCGGGCTGATCTCAATCAGTTGGCTCTTGCTCAGATGGAGCAGCGGCTGATACAGGTGATTTCCAAACCAATAGGCAGAAAGATTGCCGAACGCCCAGTCCTTCCTGAACGCCTTCTTGTTAATCTCGTCCCGCAGCGATTCGAGGCTTGTCTTGATGGCCTGGGCCGATTGGTCGATCAGCAAGCGGTATTCCTGCACGAAGTTGGGGTCGTCTTCCCGAAGCTCGTGGTATTCCATATGGTCCGCCTCCCACTCCTGCTTGCGATGCTTGTAGTAGCGGTCGATGTACTTCTTGAGGAGGGCAACCGCGATTTCCTCCCACCGCCGCACGCGATCGAACCGCGTAAGCTTCATCTCCGCCGCTGGAATGTACAGCCGGTACCACTTCGAATTGGCCAGCAGTTTCATGATGCTCGCTCGCGGCAGATTCAGATTGTGCCACGATCGCTCGTTCTTGAAATGCTGCAACTGAAAGTAAATTGCATCGACGTCCATGAACGCAAGGTGTTTTTCCTCAAACTCACCGGTTTCAGGCACCGCGAAGTCGTTGCTCGGCGCCACACCCTTGCTTTGCCGTGATTGGATCTTCGGATACCAGTTCAGGGTGACCGGATGCCGCAGCAGTGCCGCCGACGGTTCATCGAGTGTCGGCTTCGGTCCCTGCCGCTTGAAGTCCATGCCTTCCTTCAAGCGGATACTCGTGAGCTTCTTACCGTCCAAGTTCTTGACCACGGGCAGGACGAATTCGATGCGATCCTCGTTGGACGGGAGCCCCTCGTCTTCCAGGTACTCCTTGAACTGCTGCATGTATTGCGCGCGAATACCGAAGATGTTCAGCGTTTCCAGGAGATTGATGTGCGGCGGCTTCGGAACGCCGTCAATCTGGCTGCTCCGCTTCAGGCACATGCCCCAGCCCTTGAGCCGCACGCCGCGGCCGAAGAGCTGGATAATCTCCGAGCCTTCCGACCTGCCGACGTTCATCAGGCCCATCGTGCTCACCCGCCAACTGTTCCAGCCTTCGGTGAATTTCTTCGAACCGATGAGTACGTTGACCGTCGAATCGACGGCGCTCAGCTTCGCAAAGAGCGACCCTGAAAACTCCTTCTCATCCACCGCCATGTCGTCGGGATGCCCGTCGCATAACTTGCACAGGGCGGAGGCGTCGCCGACGCTGATGAGACCGAATGCCTCGTTCTCGCCAAGCCGCAAGGCAATCTCGCCGTCCGCGCCCTTCAGGTTCAACACGTGCAACTTCGCCGGTACCGGCGAGTTGAACAACACCTTCAGAATGTCGCTGAACACGTCCTCGCCGCCGAGGCCGATTTGCTTCAGGTAGCCGAAGGCCGTGGCGAAAATCTCATTGCCCCGCTGATCGTGTAGTCCCGGTTTGCCGCTCAGGAGACGGTCAAGCAGTTTGATCGTGTAGCGTTTGTCCTTCACGAACTCGGACAGGAACAGCAGGATGTCCACCACGTCGGAGACCTTCCTCCTGTTCTCCGACCGCACAGCGTTGACGCTACCACCGACGAACACCCACAACGGGTTCTCCAGCAGGAACGGGCGGAACTCCGCGACTTTGTCGCGATAGAGTCGCTGCTGCTGATAAAACGCAAGCAGGCAGGCCGTGAGGTACAACCGGCGCTTGTTCTCGTCCGAATCATCAGCCAGATTCAGGATGCGATAATCCTTGCCGAATCCGTCGCGATAAAAATACTTGTACGAATAGTCGAAGAGGATGCACTTCGCGTATTCCTGCTCCAGCTCCCGGTTGCTACTCGCCTTCATCGCCTGGCCGAACGTGGCTGAATACTCGAACGAGAAACCCTGCTCGCACAGCCGCCTACGGGCGTCCATCCAGCGTCCAGCTACCTTGCCGCTGGAGCCCCGATGCCCCTCGTCCACAAGCACGAGATTCTTGCCCTCGAAGGCGTCGATGGCGACCGTCGTCTCGCCCATATCCTCCCGCAGCTTGTGGATGTCGATGATCTCGATGGTTTTTCCTGCGAAGAGCGACGCACCGTCCTTGGAAAAGAGCTCCGCCGCCATCCCGGCAGCCTCAAATTCGACAAGATGCTGCTTGGAAAGCCCCTCGTTCGGCGTCAGCAGGATGATCCGGTTCAGTTCCCGCCCGCGACCCTCCTGGGTGAGGTAGTGCTGATACTGGAGGATGTTGACGTGCATCAGCAGCGTCTTGCCGCTGCCGGTCGCGTTCCAGAAGGCGATCTTCCGCAGGTCGAGCGCCTCATACGCAGGAATCCGGTCCTTCTCCAGCTTGTCGACGTTGAACCGTTCGACGAATTGGTTCAGGTCAGCCAAGAGTCGTTCAGGGTCACGAAAGAAGCGATCCAGGTAGACCTCAGTGAAGAGCAGCGACAACCACTGAAAATACTTCCAGCGAATCGGGTCGGGCCGGCATTCGTTGAGCCTCAGCGTGTGCTTGACGATGTTCTGGTCGTAGCCGAGCAGGATGTCGCCCGGAAACGCATCGAACTCCCACAACAGCCTGATCTGCTTTAGGAACTTGTGGTTGTTGTCCTCATCCAGTCCTTCCAACTCGGCCGGCTTGAGCGGTTCGGCCAATTGCTCGAAGCTCCGCCCGTCGAAGAGGCTGAGCATCCACTGGTGCAGTACCAGCTTCTGATCGAATTTCAGCGGCGCCGCTTCAGGAAGCAGCGTCGCCGTGCCGGATTGTGAAGCGCGTCGCCGGGCCATGTTCGCCTCCTACACGTCCTGAACGTCGAACATGAGCCGTTTGAATTCTTCCTCGATCAGCCGCACCTTCCAGGTCTGATCGACGCGGCGGAGGTTTTCGAGGTTGTTATCGCCGTTGACGTAGAAGAGGTCGTACTCCATCTCCCGCGTGTTGTACGCCTGCTTCTCGAACCATTTGTCAAGCGCGTCGTTGTCCATCTTATCGATGTTCCGCCACAGGACGAGAACACGATTCCCGCCCGGGTCCGTGCCCTGGACGACACGCACGCCGCGGATGACGTCGATATGCTTGACGGTCAGCCCCAGCAGCCAATTGAAGGTCTCGACAAGATCGACGTTGACAAGTTGAGATTCACCGTTTCGTTCGACCCGGAGCTTGTACTGGTCCGGATCTCGGAATGCCTCCACGTTCAGCAGCGACTGGCTACCGCGACTTTCCACATCCAGCATATACGACAGCATGTATTGTTCACGGACAGCGGCATCAACATCAATGAGGCTGGCTTGTCGCTCCGTTCTCAGCAAACTCAGATTATTCAATGCGTCTTCGTATGATTCCAGTCGAATGATCTTGATACAGTAACTGAGGCCATCGCGAACTACGGGCCTTCCGCGGTCCCACTGAGACGAATACACACCTTTCAATACTCGCGGGACTAGCACGGTATCGAAGTACGTATTGACTTCTACGAGGATGAACTTAAGTTCCTGAGATTCCTCTCGGTTTGTTCGGATTACCGCATGGGCCGTGCTGCCGGAACCACCAAAGCAGTCAAGCACAATGCTATCATGGTACACCACCTGACGAAGAAACCGACGCACGAAGTTCGTGTGCTTGGGTGCTAGAAAGATCCCGGGGCGTCCGAACAACGCAGAAGTTTCCTTCTCGCCATCCGAATAGTCTGCAAAGACGCTCTTCGCTACATTGGTCTCAACTTCGTGCAAGAAGCGCTTCTGCTGCGGAACTTTGTTTTCGTCAGGTCCAAATGCAATCCTATGGTCTGCGAGCAATGACTCCCAGCTATTTCGCTTTGGATACTTCGGATCGACATATCTCGTTCCCTTCCAGCCCCGAGAAGGCATCGAGCATGGTTTCCCGGTTCGCGGATGCGTGGGCTGGTAGAACCTGTAATTCGGATGATGCGAATCATTGATCGTGTCAGACTGCTTGTCCTCTGACGACATGATAGTCCAGTCGCTTTCGCGGTATACCCACAGCTTCGCATTGTTGATTCTTGCCTGCCCCTCCTCCACATACCGCCCGTTCACATCACGGTACTCAGCAAACTTGTATTGATATATTCCATTCCATGGGTCATTAGTCTTCTCTTCCTCCCAAAGCAGCTCGGCAGTTTCAATAGACTCTTGATAAGCCTTGCGCTTGTCCTTATAGAGTTTCCTGAGAGCAGTTTCGACCACTTCCAGCGACGGAAACGTTGGACCGAGAGTCTCGATAAGCTCGGCAACTTCGACGTAGCCTGGTTTCGGTTCGCGAAACGTCCGTGGATTGGCTTCTGCCGTGGGTTTATGTTTTGCATAGACCTCAACGTATTCGTGATTTGTTGAGTAGGTCGGGGAGCGTCCATCATTGGTATTCTGAATCCAGATAAGCTCCTCTACCTTGTTCTCAGCCCCAAACGCCGAATCTAGTGCAAATTCCACTACCGTGCGTTCGTGCTTGTCGATGCTGACAAATAGAACACCCTGATCGGACAGGAGCGGTCTTAAAAGAGCGGCGCGGTCGTGTATCAACGTTGCGAATGATGAGTGTTTGTAGTTGTTCTTGTATGGAATCGCACTGACTTCGGTGTTGTAGGGCGGATCGATGTATATGCAACGGACTTGGTCTGCAAAGCGTGGGTGCATTAGGCGCAGAGCATGGTAATTGTCCCCATGAACCAAGTGGCCATTGATTGAGTCGTCACAGTCGGAAAAGTTTGCGACAACCTGATCGCGAAAGGCCCGACTAAAGTGGGTCGTATTGATCAACAAGGTTTTGTTGCTAGACAGAAAGTCGAGCGGCAGCGGCGTGCGATATGCCTTAATGGCATCAACTGCAAAAAGGCGCTTCCACTCATCAAGTTGCGCGTCGTTTGCTGCAATTTCAGGATAGAGCTTCTCGGGCACTCGATCTAGCGTGACGCAGTAATCGGTACTGACAACGAATTTCTTCTTCAGCCAGAGTCGCTTCTGGAATGTCTCAAGTTGTTCGAGGAACCGAATAACTTTGTGTCCGATTGTGCGAATCACCAGGATCTGGCTGAGATACTGCTCAACCTTCGGGGCTGATTCATGTTCAATGTCGTCGAGGTGCATCACCTCGTTTTTAATGTAGAAGTCAAGCTCCCGGCACAGAAAGCCGCCGAGGTCTTTATGAACGAAGTAGTCGAAGGTGTTTTTTTTCGTGTAATCGCTGAGGTGCTTTTCCAACACCGTCCGATCCGAATTCTTGTCCGTTGGGGCTAGCCGACTAAGTTCGTTGACCCATCGATCAAATCCCGGTGTCCGAAGAATGGTCTCGATAGCTTTCCTGTTCAGGTCATCCTGTTTATCACTTGATTCGATGAGACGATATTCGAATCGAATAAAGAGCTCGCCGTCCTCTTCTTTCAGTGGCTGGTCAGCACAGAGAACATATCGACGGTCCTTGCCCGAAGCGGGCTTATTGTTGCCCTGCTCTGTCGTGGCTGCCACAAGGTGTACGCGAACCCGCTTTCCTCCGGCGATCCGAAAAGTGTAGTCGCGAAACGTCTCACTGCTCTTGATGTAATACTGGTCGGCGTTTGCCCAATGAAGCTTGACCTCTTCCCCTTCGTACGGGATCGCATAGACGCCCTCCTTGTACCGCCGCAGCGAGATAAAATCCCCCTCGCTGTAGTAGCGGCGAAAGAAGCTGAACAGGTGCGAGAAGACCTCGTTCTCCAACGCCGTCACGTCCACGACCGAGTCCGCGATGCGCTGGCGCAGCTCCTTCACTTTCGGCGAGTCGTCGGGGTTCATCCCCGCGCCCTGAACACTAGCCACGAGCTTGTCGAGTTCCGTTTGCAGAACCGCCTTGTCGGCCGACTTGTACTGCTTGAACGCCTCTTGCACCTGCGGCAGCAGGTCCTTGTCCAGGAAGCGGACGACCTCGTCCCGCTTCTGGTTCATGATGCGGTAGATGCCGAAATCCAAGTCGGCCTGATCCAGTTGGAACAGCTCGCTCAGTAGTTTCTTAAGGCGCTCAAGCTTCTGGCTCATCAAAGAGTTCCAATTGGCGTCCTGGTATATCCGTTGCGGCCGAGCCATCACCGGCTGGCCTTGGTCCAGCCCATTGCGTTGGGCTGCGACTGAGCAGGGCGGCGCGGCGGCGGAGCACGTCCGCCGAAAGGGCGGGCGGGGCCTTCGGCGGATTGTGGCCGAAGAAGCGAAGACGCGAAAGGCGCGTGGTGATGAGATGTGCGAGCCGCTCCTCCGCGGCTTGTTGAAGCTGGCGTACGCGCTCGCGAGTGAGGCCAATCTGCGCGGCGATTTCGGCCAGTATTTCGGGTTCCTCGCCGTCCAGGCCATATCGACGGGTGATGATGAACCGGTCCCGTTCATCCAGCCAGTTCAGCGCTTCCTGGACGACCAGGACCCGCTCCGCCTGCTTAGCGGCCCCATCCGGCGCGCCATCGGGATCAAGCACCTTCAGGATTGCCGGATCGGGTCGCGCAGTTGCCAGGGGATGCAGCCGGAGCAGCTTCCCATACAGCCGGGGTTCGCGTGTCAGCCAGTCGTCACGCCAGTCGAACCAGTCCGCCGCGGACCTGCAGCGGTGCAGTCCGATGCGAAAACGGTGGTAGTCGTGGTACAGATAGGCGGGCAATGGCAGGCCGAAGCGCTCCTTCGTGAGGAAGCGGCGCACTCGCTGCTTCATCCAGTACCACGCGTAGGTTGGGAAAGTAACGTATTGTTTGACCTCGAATTTTTCTATGGCTCGTCGAAGACCAATAACGGCCTCCTGCAGGGCGTCGGCCAGAATGTCTTCGGGTATGGGAAACTGGTTGACGACGCTCAAGGCAAGGCGGACGTACTGAAGCCACAGCCGATTAAACGCGTCGGCGTCGCCGGACTGGGCGCGCTCGAAGAGGCGGGCTTCCTCGAGGTAGCCAAGTGGCTCGGTGCGCGGCAGAATAACAAAATCGTCCGGATCAAATTGGGCCCAGTGATTACGGTGCCGGCGCCTTTGTTGAGCACTGCGCAAGCGCCGCTGGATCCACACCATGTCGGCTGTGGGCGTTTCTGATAGCGGGAAAGCCGCCTCCACGTTGTCTAGACGACGCTCCATCGGATCGTGAAGAGGCGCTTGGCCTCTCTTCGCTGGGCCAGACGGCGTTCGAGGCTCTCGATGAGCTGGTTGCGCCTCTCGGAAATTTCGTCCTCTTTGCGGAAGATATCCTGACGCTGGCGACGCTGCCGCGTTTCAAGCTCGCGCATTCTCTCAAGCAGTGCGTGCTGCTCCTGTAGTGTCGTCGCCTGGCGCGTCTGCCTGCGAATCCCCTTGATCTGCTCCTTGGTGTCCTTCAGCGCCTTTTCCGCCGCGATGATCATGTCATCGGCCCATTTGTCGAGTTGATCGCGGGCCCGGGCAAAGTGTACGTTGTTTTCCTCGAGCGATCGGCTCACGGTGGCTTCAATGTGGCGTTGCGATTCAGCGATTAAGCGTTCATGGACCTGCGGCAGCACGTCGATTTCGTGATCTACGACGGCGGTGCAATTGAAAAGGTGCTCGCACGTCTCCTGATCGATCGATGAACGCTCGTCGGTAAACGCTGAAAACAACAGGTGCTCCTCACGGTCGAACGAGTCGATCGTCAGGTGCGTGAGTGTGAGGTATCCGGATGCGCCGCGCAGCGCTTCCACCATGGCGATTCGCGTGGGATGATTCGTGATGTCAAAGCGCATGTGCACGGCTGGTGTTTCCAGGGTCTTGCCCGTGTCAATCACGTGCTCACCCAGGGGGTGCGACAGGCGATAGAGAAAGTAACCGTATGGATTTGCCTCGCCGTCGCCATCCACGCGCTTCGGCTGCGTTTTGGAAATGAGGTGGTAGCGCCCAGGTCGTATGTCGGGTTTCGGTGGCTCTGTCAGATCAAACGAGAGGGCCCCATCGTCGAATCGTGCGCGTCGATCAAGTATGTAGCGTGTCAGCGTCCAGAACCGCTGGCCAAAATGATCGAGCTGCTGCCGCGCATCTTCGAGGCGTATGCGCAATCGCTGATGCACGTCTTCGTCAAAATGCTCAAAGAGAATCTGACGGGTATCGTCCATGCGTGTGCGGATGCTTTCTTCCAGTTCTTCCCTCAGCCGGTTGAACGCGGCAGTGATCTCCTCCTGTGTTCTGCACTCCTGATAGATTGCCAGGATGCGCTTCTCGAAGTCCACGCCGGATTCGATGGTTCCCAGCACTTCGTCAGATGCGCCGAATATCCCATCAAACAGGCTGAATTTCTCCTGCAAGAGCTCGTGAACGCGCCGATCGGCCTCGTTGCGCTCGTTCAGGAAGTTAATGACCACAACGTCATGCTCCTGCCCGTAGCGGTGACAGCGACCGATGCGCTGCTCGATTCGCTGCGGATTCCATGGCAGGTCGTAATTGACGACCAGCGAGCAGAACTGGAGGTTGACGCCCTCGGCGGCTGCCTCGGTTGCGATCATGATCGTGGCATCGTCATGGAAATACTCAATGAGGGCGGTGCGTACATCGACATCGCGTGAGCTGGACACACGCCCCGTGTCGAGGTTATTCTCGACCCATTGTTTGTAGATGCGCGTGGCTTCGGGGCCGGAGTTCGTTCCGTTGAACAGCACGATCTGGCCTGCGTATCCGTGCGATTCGAGGTAAGTTTTGAGGTAATCCTGCGTCCGCCGAGATTCAGTGAAGATCAGTGCTTTTCGCCGAGCACCTATTTCCGCCATCTTGGCGAAGCCGATCTCCAGGGCCCGAATAAGCGTTTGGGTCTTTGTGTCAACGCCGATACTGCGCGCCCAATTGGCGAGCCTGCCGAGTTCGGCAATTTCCTCGCGCAGTCTCGCCCGGTCGATCTTTGGCTCTTCGGTGCCGGTGATGGTTAGAGCATTGTCGTCAGTATCCGCAAGAATCTCGTCGAGCAATTCGTCCTCAATTTCCTCGTCGGTAATGAGCTGTTCAGCAATTTCATCGCTCACGGGCCGTTTATCGTGCATGGCTTCGAGGCGAGCCTTCATCGTTTCGAGCGTCGCCGCGATTGCTAGCGATGAGGAGGCGAGCAGTTTCCGCAGAATAAGGATCGTCAGATGACGCTGTCGATGAGGGATGGCGTACGTGTCTTCTCTCTTGAGGAAATCAGAAACGGCTTCATACAGCTTGTGTTCATCATCCGTTGGCCTGAAGGTGCGCGTAATCGCGCGGCGAGCGGTGTATCGAATGTACTCAATTACCTGTTTACGGAGCGTACGCTTGCAGAACGTCGCCATTCGATTGCGAAGTTCGCCAAGATCGCTGCCAGCCGCCATGTACTGGGAACGGAAGGATCCGATTTCGCCGAAGAGATACTCATCAATGATCGTGGAAAGCCCATATAGTTCGAGGAGCGAGTTCTGAAGCGGCGTCGCGGTCAGAAGGAGCTTGCTGCGCTCCTCGACCGCCCAGCGGATGCCTTGGCCCATCTTGTTGCTTGGGCGATAGGCGTTTCGCAGCTTGTGCGCCTCGTCAATGACGACAAGGTCCCACGGTATGGATCGAACCTCATCGCGCATCTTGTTGGCGAAGTTGAACGACGTAATAACGATGGCTCGCGTGTCGAACGGCTGTGGGTTGCCGTTCTTCTCGGCATCGCGATACGCTCGGGTTTCCATCACGAAGGCGGGTAAGCTGAATTTCTCCTGAAGCTCGAGCGCCCACTGTTTGCGAATGGACGCTGGGCAGATCACGAGAATCCGGCGTTTGCGTTCCGACCAGCGCTGACAGATGACAATGCCCGCCTCGATCGTCTTTCCTAGCCCTACTTCGTCGGCGAGGATTGTGCCCTTTGAAAGGGGAGAATGTATCGCGAATAATGCTGCGTCGATCTGGTGTGGATTGAGGTCGACGGCTGCGTCAAATAGTGACATCGACAGGCGGTTGAGGTCGCCAGGCGGCGCCTGCCGCGTCAGGTCGTGCGCGAAGTAGCGAGCGTGGTATGCGGTGCTCATGCAAGCGAGCCGCCACAAGGATGAATCTGGAGCGAGTCCTTGCAACCGGCAAAGCAGTTTGATCCGTCAACCTGCCATCCCGCAGTGGCGATCCGGCGAAAGCCGCTGGTACTTGGCTTGGCCTGAAGAGTGATAGCCAGCAGCGCCAAAATAGCGCCCGCCAGCGGCGGTGTCAACCCGAGCACGCCCTGGGCAATGCAAAAGCCAATTCAGGCGAGGTTTGGAAGGCTGTTTGCAATGGTCCAATTGCCTTTCGGACACGCCAGCTCCGCAAATCGCAACTTAACGTCGAGCCGGGCCCGCTTCCAATGCGGGCAGCCGCAAGCGCCGCAGTATTCGTGGCCGTCGTCCTCGCGGCGATGGGGACATGTGCGGCAGATCGCCAGGCGGTGCTGGAACGTGGCGTCATCGACGCGCGGGCCGATGACCGCGGTGAGGAACTGAGCAGCCATATCGACGATGCGCGTGACTGTGCTGCCAGTGTGTGAAGGCGAATTCGGCAGCTTGACGGAGACGCATGGCGTATTGACGCGCTGGTGATTCCATGGGCAGCTCACGATGTGATGGCCTTCGGCTTTGGTGAGCGCGCGGGCGTAGGCTTCCTGATCGAGCCATTTGCATTTGCTGTCCTGGAAGTACGCACACGCCGCGCACAGCCTCGGCTTGAGCGCGATGAACTCCGCCGCCGTTATTGCGTCATTGTTCGCCGTCACACCGGAATCGACGGCTGTCATGATGGGGTCGCCGCTCATCATGGCGGCCACCAGATCTGCACGGTCAGATTCCCCGTGCAGGTGTCCCCCGGCACGGGTGACAGCGTGTGCGTGCCGTCGAACCAGTTGCGGATCGCGGTGCAGGTGTCGTCGATCTCCGGGCCGGTCGTCTCGGCTGAGTACCAGAGTTGGCTGGTACTTCCGAACGCGATACCGCAGGCAAATCCTACCGACGGATCGCAGGGCGGGCTCGCGCCCGATATCAATTGGCGATCCATGTAGCGCACGAACCCGCCCGGGTTGGCGCCCATGTTCACCCATGCGCTGACCGTCGGAGTCACCTTGCCGGCGCTTCCCGGGACCCACGTGCAGCGTACCGCCGCGTGCATGTGCACGATGTACCAGCGAAACGTGTAGCGGTAGACACAGCCGCTGCCGTCCTCGCAAAAATCATCTGCCGTCGGCCCGAGTCCATCGGTGCACGTCGCCGGTCCGGTTTCGAACGCATACCCGTCGGCGCGGCAGTCACCCAGCCCGCCGAATATCGGGCAGAAGATCTTCGTCGCCGCCGCGGCTGACCACGCGCTGGCGTGCCGGTACGTGCTCGGGCAGACTTCATCCACCAGCGGCGCGGAGCCGACGATGTTGGTCAGTCGGCCCATGGTTCCGCTAGCGTCCACTTCCGCCACGAACCCGCGCCCGCAGTCGAAACACCCCGGCCCCTGCCGGCGATAGACGGCTTCAATCGTCATGGTTGCGGGATCGCCCGCGCCGTACGGCCAGATGATCCGCCCCACGCGCGTATTCATCCAGCCGGTGGTGCGTGTGACCGCACCCACCGTCCAGGTGATGCGCTGCTTCTCGAAGAAGTACACCCCGGCCGACGCCGGCCAGGTGGTCTGGAAGCGATGGTCGATGTCCTCAGCCGAGTCCGGCCGGTAGTACAGCCGCTCGGTGGTGTTGCACTTGATCGTGGTGTCGCCGGAACAATCGGCGGATACCGTGACCGTGGGCCCCAGCGTGCTCCCACAGGACACGCAGGTCGCGCCCTCGCAGCACTGCGACGTGGCGACGAGTTCCACCGGGCAGCAGCATTCCAGGCAACTTCCGGTGGGCTGGATGGTTTTGGTTTCGCCGGCCATGTCAGGTGGGGTTCGTCGCGTGGTCCAGTTTAAACAGGTAATACGTCTCGCCTTCGAGGTTCACCGGGTGGAACTCGAACCAGTGGTAGGTGACCACGAACGCGCAGGTGGTGTTGTTCCAGTCCACGTCGTAGACGTAGCGCTGGAAGATCGCGGGCGTGCCCACGGCGAATGCGCCGCCGGAACTGAACACGTAGCGCGTGATCCAGGGCTTGTCGCCTCCGCGCACGCTGCGCACGAGGACGCGCGTGCCGATAGGCAGGTTGTGCGTGCCGTCCTCGGCCAGGTTGGTCGCGGTGACCGTCTTCGCGGCGGCGCCGGTGGCGTCGGTGAAGGACACGAGCTCGTCCTTCGCTCCGGTGTTGTTCACCTTGATGAGTTTCATATCGTAGCGCGCGTCTTCCCATTCCGGCTCGTGGGCCACGATCTCACCGATGAACTCCTGCGCGATGTGCTCAAAGACAAAGCGATCGTTGCCGGCTGAGTCGGTGGTGCGCCAGATGCGTACCAGGATAGGCACGTCGAGTTCGGTATCCTCGTCCTCGCTGCCGTCGGGGATCTCGGTCAGGCCCGCCACGCCCGACTGCGACTCGGTGAGGATGCGATTGATGTCCTCGACGTTGATCGCCCGGCGATCGGGAGCCGGGGTCACGGTGATCTGCCAACGGTTCCAGGTCCAGTCGAAGGACGGCGCGGTGCGCCACCAGACGACGACGTAGAACGGCGTGCCGTCAGCCGGTGCGCCGGTGATGACATCGGTGGTGGCCCCGCCCACATCGTGGTCCGCCAGGTTCCAGGTGGTCGGATCGGTGTTGGGATCCCCGCTGCCGGTGCCTGCAGTGACATAATAATGGGTAGCGCCCGGCGCAGTTGACCACGCGACGGCCAGGTCGGTCAGGTTATCGGCGATGTCGCCGGTGTATTCGCCGCTGATGGGCGTGGTGAGCAGCGCGCCCTCGGCATCGTTGATTTCATGCTCGGTGACTTCGACTGCATCGACCGGCGCGCCGTTCAGGCCTACCTGCACGATGTAGATGTTGTGGTTGATACCGGCGCCGCTGGTGGTAGTGATCACGCGGATATAGACGTCGGTCGCGAGCGGCACGCCGCTGACCAGGAACGTGGGCGGCGCACCCGGCGACAGTTCGCCCGAATCGCCGTACGTCGCGCGCAGCAGCGGACCCAGCCCGGTGCCCACCTGGATGCGGTAGCTGGTAACCGTGTGCGTGGTGTCTTCGGTGCCGGTGATGCGGAAGGTCATGGTGGAATTCACCGCATCGTGCACCGCATCGGTGAGGTTCCCGTCGAGCGCGGGATCCGCCAGCACACTAAACGTACTGTTCTCCGTATGCTCCACCAGGCTGTCGCAGCTGGGCTTGGTCTTGCTGCCGATGCCGAGGGGTTTTTCGATGGCGGCGCCGTCACTGTTGATCTGCGCTTCCTTCCAGTGGTACGCGGGCAGGTCGGGATTGGACTCGTTGAAGCGCTGCACGCCGGTGAGCAGCGCGAGGATGAAACGCTCGTCGAAGTTGCTTCCGCTACCGCCGGCGACACCGCCGCCGAAGCGGATCAGGGCCCAGGCGATCGCGGGATCCACGCGCTGCGCGACCGGCTCGACCCAGAGCAGGGATGCTGCGCCGGAATCACCGCTGGAAAGCTGCCCCGTGTCACCATCATCCACATCGGCGGTCGTGTGGGCTTCATCCTGCATGCGCACGCGCGCCAGGCACGCGCCGGACACGTACGCGCGCCCGATCCCGCCGTCGGGAAGCGCATCCACGAGCACCACGAACCGGCCCGCGTGTGCCGTCGTCGGCGTCTCGCCGCGGAGCGCGATGCGCGACTGGAACGAAGCGACATTGTCCGCGCGGGTGATGATCGGGCCGATGATGCCCAGGATGTCGAACCGTGACCGGTCCGCGCCGCTTTCGTTGCGCACCAGCACGACGTTGGCCGGCTCGCGGTCGCGCAGTGCGTCCGCGGTCGTGCTCAATTGCCGGCGCTGATGGTCCAGCGCTGCGTCCACGAAGGCGTTGTATGCTTTCGCGGGGATCTGCAGCGGCGTGCCGGGCTGGACTTTGCGCAGGGTTTCAGTCATGACGCCAACGGGCCTACAATGCCCCCATGAAGATCAACCTGGCCAGCGCCTTCGAAAAGATCACGGACCATTGGTCGCCCCGCATCGTGGCGGACCTGAACGGGCAGCAGGTCAAGCTCGTGAAGTTCCAGGGCGAGTTTGTCTGGCATCACCATGCCCACGAAGACGAGATGTTCCTGGTGCACCGCGGCGCGTTCGTTATGGAGTTCCGCGACCGCCGCGTCGAACTGAGCGCCGGTGAATTCCTCGTCGTGCCCCGCGGCGTGGAACATCGCCCGATCGCCGCCGAGGAGGTCGAAGTCCTGCTGTTCGAACCCGCGGGCACGTTGAACACCGGCAACGTCGAGAACGAACGCACCGTGCGCACGCCCAAGCCCCTGTGAACTCCGGCGCGTGCCATCGCAGGCTGGCGTAATCTGCAAGCGCATGCTCAGATCCCCAGGTCATTCAGGTCCGCGCGGGCGTACACCCGCTCGACGTACGCCGCCGCCGGCACCTTGACCAGCGCCTTCGCCGCCGCGTCCTCCGCATCGAGGTAGCGCACCCACAGATAATCCCAGCCCTCCTTGCTGATCCCGGTGATCGGCCCGACCGCCAGGCCGGTGACGTTGGGGCTGGCGGCGAAGCGGTAGCTGATCTCCCAGTCGCCGCCGCCGCGCAGCGCGCCGGACGCGCCGAGGAACAGCACCTCGCCGGCACTGAATCCCTTGAACGCAGCGCTGTTCACCTTGCCGGTGAGGAAGAACAGTGTCGCCTTGTACGCCGGCGTGACGAATGTCGCGGGCAGGTAGTGTGTCTCGGAGAATTGGTACAGCGGCACCACGATGTCGGCGCCCTCGACGCCGTCTGCAGTTGCGCCAATCGCGCCGTTGAAGTCCGGCGCGATCAGCCACTGTGTGGGATTCGTGTGCGTCGCGATGGTCGAGAGGCTCTGGGTGACGTGCGCGGTCCCGCCGCCCGTGTCGAAGCTGAAGGTGCTTTCGTTGGTCGGCCGCACAGTCGAGTAGCGGACCACGCCGTGCCACTGTTCCTCGCCGACCGGCTCCATGTCGATCGACTGCCGCCAAACCAGCACGGTGCCGTCGAAATAGAGATCGACGACCACCGGCGAGTCACCCTGCACCGCCAGGCGCGCGGCGAACTCATCATCGGTACCCAGCACGGCGTAGTGCCGCTCCTGCGCCGGGTCCACACCGGTACTGGTGTAGCGGGAATCAAACTTCTCGAAGGTCTCGATCGCCATGACTCACGCAAACGTCGGGCGGAATGCGCGCTGGTTGCGCGCGATGGTTCTCAACAGGTCCCGCTGCTCAGTACCCAGCCGCACGAGTTGATCGCTGCCGCCCGACAGGCTGCGGATCGCCGCGGGGTTGAACGTGCCGGTGACGCTGACCCGCTCCTTCACGCCTTCGACGGCGGCGCTGAGCAGGTCCTCGAACTCGCCGGCTGGTCCTTTGCTGCGCGGGATGCCGCCATCGAGGTCGGCACGCGCGCGGGCGGAGGCGGCATCGCGCCGCGCCTGGGTGAATTCCTCCTGCGCCTTGCGCAGCTCGTCGGCGGCGTTCGCGATGGACTGGTTGCGCTGGGCCAGCGCGCCGGCGATCGCATCCTGCTTGCGGGCTTCGGCCGCGGCGTCCTCCAGGGCGTGCTCGGCCGCAGCTTCCTCGGGCGAGCGCTGCTGCTTGCGCATGGCCTCCTGCACGCGCGCCGTGTGCGCCGCTTCTATGTTCTCCAGGTCGGCGCGCAGCTCCTGCTCGTTCAAGTCGAGCATGCCCTGCACGTCCACCGTCTCGTCGAAGAAGCCCCAGATCTTGATGACCTGGTCGGTGAGCCACTTCTGGAACTTGGCCCAGGTGTTCTTCAGCGCGAACACCATGCTCGACCAGGTCTCGACGATCGCGGCGGTGAGATTCGGGAAGGTGGACTCCATGAACTGCCGGAACGACCGGAACGCGCCGGTGATGTGCGACCAGACTTCGATGCCCGCAATCTTCACGCTTGACCAGAATTTGGCCCATATCTCCTGAAGGGGTTTGGTGCCCGTCTCCCATGCCACACGCAGCGCCGTCCACATGACGTTCGCGGCTGCGCGGATGTCGCCCGCAGCCAGAGCATCACTGATCCCGCCGACCACATCGCCGACGAAACGCCAGAGCGCCCGGAACCGTTCGCCCAGCCAGGTGACCGCGGCGCCGCCGAACTTGGTGTACTTCACAATCGCTACGCCCAGTGCCGCGATCGCCACCAGCGCCAGACCCGCCGGTGTGATCATCGCCGCGATGGCCGTGCCGATCGCGCCGACGATTGTGGCCACGCCGCCGAGGCCGATACCCAGCGCGCTGATCGTCGCGCCCAGCGCAATGAGGCCCGCGCCGGCTGCACCCACGGCAGCCGCGACCTTGAACACGGTGACGATGATCTGCCGGTTCAGCTGCACCCACTTGATGGCGCGGGTGACGAACTTCGTGACCGCCGACGCCGCATCGACCACGGTGCCCGACAGTGCCGCGCCGATCTGAAACACCACCTGCTGCAGCGAGCGCTTCAAGATGTCGAGCGTATCGTTGAGCAACTCCGCGTCGGCTGCCGTCTCAGTCGAGATGGTGAGTCCCAGCGCCCGGGCCTGATCCTGCAGCGCTTCGATGCCGGCAGCGCCCTCATCCATCAGCGGAATCAGCTGCGTACCCGCGCGCCCGAAGATCTCCTGGGCCAGCGCCGCCTTCTTCGACGCATCCGTGATCTGCGAGAACGCCTGGGCCAGCGTCTTGAACTGCTGTTCGGGCGACATCTGCTGCAGCGCCTCGACCGACACGCCCACATCGGTCAGCGCGTCCTTCGCGGTGGCCATGCCGCCGGCGGCGTCCTGCACCGTGCGGGCCATTTTCTTGAGGCCCTTTTCGAGGTCGTCGATGCTCGAGCCCGACAGCCCGGCTGCGAAGCCCAGTTCCGACAGCGCTTCGACGCTCACCCCGGTGCGCTTGGCCATCTTGGCGATGTTGTCGCCCATGGTGGAGAAGGTGTTCACCGCCGCCAGCGCCGGCGCGATCACGCCGGACGCGGCAACCACCAGCCGCTGGCCCATCTGCCGCACGCCGGCACCGAAGGATTGGAGCTGCTTCTGCGCGCGCTGCAGCCCAGCGGTGAGCTTGTCGCTCACGCCGAGTTCGACAAACGCCTTGCCGGCGCGGATGCCACTTGAGTTCGCCATTGATTACACTAGCTCCCGATGGACCAGCTGGCCGCCAAGCTCATCGCATGCCGGGACTGCCTCCTTCGTTTCGGCGTGCAATTCTGGCCAGGCATGATGACGACGCTCGCCGATTCTTCGCAGAGCTCCTACGAGCGTGCGATGACCGTCAAGTCGTGGTGCGGTGGCATGGGATCGCTCACCGACCTCTTTATCCATCCGATGAATGGCCATCGCGTAACGCCAGACGAGGTTGACCGGGCGAATGCTGAATTCATGCACTTGTTGGACGACCTTCTGGTAGTTGCCAACGCCATCATCACATCGCATAAACGCAAGCCAGACTGAACCTGCCGATCGGCGTACTGCTCACGCCGCACTCGACCGCACACTGTTGCGCCATAGCGCCGGCAATCGCGGCAGTTCCGCGGTCAGCGCGGGACGCATGTACGGCCGCGGCCTGATCGTCACCGTGCGATAGCGCGTGCGCAGGCCCGCCAATCGACGCCGCGAGCGCAGATCCGCACGCTGCCACGTGCCGCCCTTGCGCACTTCGAAGATGGTGATCTGCCCGCCGTACTCGAGCACCGACGGCACCGTGCCGGTCACCGGCTTGCGATCGCGGCCGAAGAACACCTGATTTGTTGCTACCGGACCAACGACGACCGTGTCCGCGACCGGGTCGTAACCGAAGTACAGGAACCGGCGCAGCGAACCTTCGTGCGACGACGGCGGCTCACCTGGTGCGCTCGCCGCCTTGCGTTTGCGCATGCTGGTCTTCGCCCGCTGGCGGACGAACGCACCGGCCTTCGACAGCACCGCGCGCCGCGCCTTGTCCACCGCGTTGAGCACGCGGGCTTTGTCGAAGAACAGTTCCTTGATGTTCATGTCCAGCATGATCAGCCCTTGCGCGGAACGAACACGTCGCGCAGCACGTTCACGCCGACCTCGATGCGCCCACGATCGCGTTTCCAGCGCCTCGGGAACCTGAAGAAATCGCTCGGCCTCTTCGGCCGGCCCTTCTTCGGGTCCCGGTGCAGGTTCGCCTGCTGCGCCATCGTGGACGCCGTGCGCCGCCATTCATCGCATACCCGCCCTTCGGCCATCGCGATCAGCTCGCCGAGGGTGAAGGGGCTGGGGTCGATTCCGACGATGCCGGCGCATTCCCAGATGAGCCGGGCGCACTCGCCAGCCGTGATTCGATTCGTTTCAGTTCCGCGTCGATCACCCGTTCGATCAGCCCGCCCGCGATCTGCTGCTCGACCAGGTCCCGCTGGCGCTCCTGCGCCGTCCGCGCCTTGGCCAGCACCTTCCCGAGGTTGGCGCGGTCCCTCGGGTTCGGCAAAAAATCCACCAGTTCCTCCAAGAGCGCCCGCGTAGCATGCTCGATCGCGTCGCCGGCCATGGCGCGCCCGAAGTCCTCGTCGCTGACGTTCTTCTCGTCGGCCTCGGGCTTACACACCGCGTAGATCACGTCGCAAAGCAGGACGGGGTCGCTGACGAAGCGCTCGATGAGCGTGCCCTCGACGATTTCGAGCAGATTCACGCCGAGCAGCCCCTTCACGCGCTTGATCGCGCCGACGTTGATCGCGACGGTCCAGGTGCGCCCGGCGTTGTCATTGAAGGTCTTCATCATCAGCTCCCGGTGACGCGCACCCATTCGGGCGCGACGGACGAATACGCCGGCTTGATGGTCACGCTGACCAGCTGCACATCTTCGAGCGGTTCGCTCTTGTTGAAGCTGATCACCTTGAAGTCGGCCCACAGCCCCTCGGTTCCGGCTAATGCCTTGTCACCGTCGAGGATGGCGCAGGCGATCACCGTGCGATTGAGCCAGGCGCTGAAGAACTTCGTGAAGCCCGCGTTGCTCGGGTCGTAGACCATCTCGAACTCGACGCTGCCTTCCTTCAGCGTCGGCTCGGTAGCCCGCCAGCCGGCATTGGCGCGCGTGGTGGCGTCGGCCTCGCCCTCTTCGAGATTCAGGGTCAGGTCGCGGACGTTGCCCATCTCGGTGAGGTTGGCGGGGGCGGCGCCTTCGTGGACGCTGTCGCCGTCGGCTGTGCCCCAGGTGGCGCGGGTGCCGGTGGCCAGGTAATACATCTTCGCGTTCATGCCCAGCATGATGTTTTGCTCCTTATCTGCGCACGCGGTACGTCACCGACACGACCGAGGTGAACGCCCGTTCCTGGTCGAGATGCTCTGGCGCGAACACCGGCTCGTGGGTGATCGACATCCACGCGGCGCCCGGATACGAATCCAGCCGGCGCATGCGCAGGTGGTCCACGATCTCCTGCGTGAGGTTCACCAGCGCATCCAGCTCGGCGACGTCGTCGGGGTTCACCTTCTTTTGCACGCCCACATCCACCGTGCAGTCGAAGTAGCTGCTGTCGCGTGTGGCGGTGGTGATCGACACGGCGCGGGGCACGACCGTGACGTGCAGTTCCGCCAGGTCGGCCAGGTCAACCGCCGGCACGTATTTGCGCTCGGCGGTCACCGGCTGGCTGAAGCTTGCGCCGTTCAAGCTGGCCACCACGGCGTCCGCGACATTCACGACCGTGCTCATGGTGCTGACTCTGTACCGATGGATTTCGTGTGAATCCGCAATGTCTGGCGGATCGGGTCGCTGTAGCGCCACGGCGGCTCGCCGCCCGGGGCCATAACCTCGTAGATGAAGGTCACGCCGCCGTCGGTCTCGCGGATGCGATCGCCGGCCTTCGGCAGCACCTGCGCCCCGCCAATGATCAAATCCACCGCGCGCACCAGGTAATCCCGCGCTTCCGTGCGCCGGATGGTGCCGTATTCGTCCGCCTGCTCGAATTCGGTGCGTCCGATTGTGGCGGATAATTCCACCGATTCCGCGCCGCGCTGGTACACCACGGTGCGCGTCAGGTGCCTGTGCCGCTGGTCTTCCAGCCAGGCTGCGCCCTTGGCGAGCAGATCGGTCACAGTCCAACTCCCATGCCCAGCGCCAGTGTCTTCTGCGCGGCAGATTCCGGCACTTCGGCCGGCGTATATTCCACCGTCAGGTCCGGCGGGTTCGCCGATCCGAACGGCGCGTACGTCTTCTCGGTGATGCCGAGCCCGCCCTCGTCGGTCGAACGAATCAGCAATCGCAGGTGCGTCTCCTCCGCCGCCAGCGCCGCCTCAAAGAGCGCGAGCACGTTCGCCTCGACATACTGGTCATGCCCGCCGGGTAGCCCTGCGCTGGGACTGCCCGCGTAGTCGCCACCAGCCACATCCCACGCCACGCCCACCAGTCGCTCGTTCCAGGTCACCTGCTCCGGATCCCACTGCGCGGTCACGCGATGCACGACGTGACCCGTGCTTGTTCCGAATCCAGACCCGCGATGAATCCGCAGCGTGGCCGCGGTCGGTGTCGCGCCCGCGGGGAATGTGCTCAGCGGCAGCTGCAGCAGCGTGCGCCGGTACGGGCCCATGCCGCCGTACACGGCCAGCGCTTCGCTCGCGTCCTGCACGAAATCGGGATCGCCCTGGTCTAACCAGGCGTTGTCGCCGCTGTCGATGATCAGTTCCGCCATGGCATTACCACACCGCAAGCAGTCCTGACGCCGTCGTGTCCGTCGCCTTAACCTGCGCGAAGTAGCCGGGCAGCAGGCCAACCGGCACATTGGGAATGACCTCTTCGTTGCCGTCGAGATCGATGACGCGGATATTGCCGGCGGTACCGACCCACAGACCGCGGCAGCCCTCGATGCCGAACAGCGACTGAAACGTGTCGCCGTCGTCCGGCGTGAAGCTGCGCCAGTGCTTCGGCGGCGCCGCGGGGTGGTACTGCAGCAGGCTGGGCGGAAGTCCGGACATGGCTCAGTCCTCCGATCACTGCGAGAGGCGCACACGCACGGTCGTGTCTGCGTCAGCAGCGGCTGCCACCGTCTTGCCCAGCAGCTTGTTGGTGCCGGTGTCGGCGTCGGTGGTCGCTTCGCCATCAGCCACATCCCAGTAGACAAGCACACCCGCCGCGATCGCGGTACTCACGCCGGTCGCCTTGGGCAGGTCAAAGACGCCGTCCACCGCCAGCGCGCCCAGCGCGTTGGCTGCGATCGGCGTCTTCGCGATACCGATCAGTTCGCCCTGCACGACCACGTCACCCGCGGCGACAGCGGTGCCGGGCGTGTAGTCGATTGCGCAGCCGTCATGAACAAATGTTGCTGTGGCCATTACAAAATTCTCCGTTGCTTCTCATTGTTGTCCCCTTGGGGGACGCGTTAAGCTTCATGTATGGCAAGCCACGATTCGTGGTGAGCGTCGCGAAAGGAGAATCGCTTTGAAACACCTTTTGGCGATGCCGGGAAACACCCCAATAGCGCGGGGATAACCACACCCCCTCCGGCCATCGAACGATGGTTAGGCGTCGAAGTGGGCACCGTGCATCTTTCGAGATGCTGTGTGGGAACCGGGCAAGGCAAGGCGACAATGGGATCGCTCGCAGCCTGAGCCACAGAAGCGAAGTCACCCATGGCGCAGTCCCAGCGGCCTATCACGCTGGGACTGCTCGCTCCGAATCCCGACACTCGCGCAAACATCGTCATGCTTCGCCCTTGGCTTTGACGCCGCCCTTGGGATCCTGCAGCGACACCCCGAAATCATGAAATCCCCGCATCTGCACACCGAGCACGTTGAAGTCGGCCTCTGCCGTCTCGATCGTCGGGGACTCTTGCCCATTCAGGAACGCGGTCTCGATCACCGGCAGATCGTCGGGCGCAGCCAGCAGGTACCACGCCTTCTCGCTCGATCCGGTGTACTGCGCGTTGGACAGGTAGCGGCTGACCTCGACACGGAACTTGCCCGCGTGCGGGTTAGCGATGGGGTACTTCGTCGAGGCGGTGGTGTCGCGAATCTCCAGGCTCTTGAAGAGCATGGTGCCCATCGCCGACAGCGCCGTGGGAACCAGCACGATCTGCGGCATGATGCCGATCGGCTTGCCGTCCGAATCCACCTGGTTGAGGAACGCGACCTCGGCCTTGGTCAGCCCGTCGATGCCCAGCACGGTGTCCGCGCCGCTGAGGAAGTTCTTGTTCGCGACCTTGAAGAAGTCGCTGTTGGCCAGGAACGTCGTCCAGAACACGTCGTTGATCTTCAGGCCTGAGCCCCGGCCCAGCTTGCGCGGGACGGTGGTGATCGCGCCCAGGTCGTCGTTGATCAGGTCGCGGCGATCGATGGAGAGCAGCAGGCCGAAGGTGTCGGCCTTGTTGGTGTAGGTCTCTTCGCCCAGCGTGCCGTGCTTGAGCTCACCGCCGGGTGCGACCTTCTCGTACTGGTCCTTGCCGATCAGCCGGTAGCTCGTCACCGTCTTGAAGTCGGACACGTTGCGCACCGCGGTGATGCTGCGCCAGACCCGTTCGACGCTGAAGAATCCTTCGAGCAGGAACTTGTTGGCCACATTGGACAGGATCCCGCCGATGTCGATAGTCGAGAACGCAGCCTGGAGGTTGTGCCCGAACGCGAAGCGCAGCACGCTGCGGCTGTCGCGGAAGTTGCGCCCGTCGTAGCCGTTGGCCCACGCGGCCTCGAGCAGCAGCTCCTGCAATCCGATGCCGCCGCGGAAGCGCTTCGACGCGGCTTCGAGCGTCTGGTCGTCATAGATCTCTTCGACGGTGGCCAGCTTCGCGGTGAGCATGCACGCGGCTTCGAGCACATTGGAGCCCAGCGCGCTGTCGATGGCGTGGATCGCCGGCGCCTTCGGGCGCGATGCGCGCAGCACTTCCAGCTCGCACTTGTCGGTGGACCAGCCCTCGGCGATGGCTTGCTCCTCAAGCTCGGGATGCTTGCCCGCGCAGATCCGCCGAACAGCCGACAGTCGCTTCGTCTCGGCCAAGGCCTGCGCGCGCATCTCCGTCACCGCGTTGACGGTGCCGGAGTCCTTCGCCGGATCATGGGCTTTATCTTTGCCCGTGTCCGCCGTCGCCTCGATGGGCGGGGTCTCGATGGTCGTTTCGTCGGTCGTGGTGACCGTGGTCTCTGCCATGGCTGTACTCTCCTGCTGTGCCGCGATCGCGGCGCTGGTATTGCTGTCCGCGCCCAGGTCAACGAAGCTGATCTCGCCCAGCACGGTGCGCCGGGCGACGTAGACGGGGCCGTCGAATGTTCGTGAATTGACCGTGACCGTTTTGCCGCCGCGGACAAAGTCGGCCTCCGCGACCTGCGCGCCGATCGACGCCTGCCAGGGGAACCCGCGTTTACCACTGGAGACGACCTCGCGCGCCGCCTGCGTGTCGCGCGAGACGATGCCCTCGGCGATCAACCGCCCACCTTCGACGGCGATGCGTTCGGTATGGCCCACCCCGGCGTACATGCTGTGCCCGAAGCGCACCGGACGGCGCTGCGACGGAATCGACATGCCCGCAAGGTCCACCACCACCGGGTAGCGCCAGCCCTCGATCCGCATGGGCTCGCCGGTGTACGCGATCATGCTGAAGCGCGGGATGACTTCGCCCTCGCCTTCGGGCGCAGCCGCCTCCAGCGTGATCGCATCGCACGCGCAGAGCAGCTCCAGCCGGTCAGGCACCGGATCCTTCGGCGCGCGCTCCTTCGGTTTACGCAGTGACGCTGGCATCGGCCTCCTCCATGGCGTCTTCATCTTCGGTGTCGTCGTCATCATCCGGCGGCGGGCTCGGCGCGCTGGCCTCTTCCAGGCCGAGCTCACGCATCAATGCCTTTTCGCGGGCGCGCTGGCGCAGCTCGGACTCCCAATCGAGGCCCTGCTTCGCAAACTCCGCTGCGAGCGTCGTCGTGTTGCTCGCCAGGCGTGTAGATTGAGCGTTGGCTTCCTTCGCCGGATCGACGTGCTCAAACCCGTCCCAAAACCACTGATGAGGCAGGTCGGCGTCGAGCGTGCGCACCGATTGCGGCAGGTAACCTTCGATGAGCACCGCCTCGTCGATCCACGCCTTGAGCACGCGATCGAGCACCACGTCGCCGAGGTACGCCTGGTCGATGCGAATAGCTTTGAAGAACGCCTGATGGTCCAGCCGGCCCGAGGCGTAGTTGTAGCCGCTGGAATTACCCGCGGCGATGTTGAACGGCATGTTCAGACAGCGCGCGATTTCGTTGATGATTTCGTGCTTGAAGTCGGCGTAGACCGTGGTCGGCTGCTCGGCCTTGAGCTGTCCGATTTTCCACCCGAAGGGCATGGTCAGCCACGTGCCGCGGTCCATCTCGACGGTGTCCATCGGCTCGACCGACGCGGCTTCCGAGTCCGCGGGCGCATCGGTGTAGATCACCCCGCTGGGCAGCGCCGCCTGCTCAGCCGACGAAAGCACGGCCAGCGTGTATCGGCGCAGCATGGCGAACAGTGGCAGCGCGGGCGTGATCTCGGGCACGCCGCGGCTCTGGCCCGGGCGCTCCGCGCGGAACAGGTGAATCACCGATTCAGCCGGCATGACGTCGAAATCGCTGCTGCCGGTACGCAGCGCCGTATTGTCGCCCGGATGTTGCCGCAGGACGGTGTACGCGACCGGGTTGCCGAATTCGTCAAGGATGATCCCATCCACCGCGCTGATGTCGCGGCGCGCCACAGACCACGGCGTGGCTACCTGGTCCGCCTCGATCAGTCGCACGTCGAGCTGCACCGGCGCCGCGATGCGCGGGTTCGTGGCCAGCAGGCCGAAACACTCGCCCGATGCGCACTGGGCGATTCGCATGGTGCGCAGCTTGTGGGGCAGGCCGATGGCCCTGCACCAGCCTGAAAACTCATGCTCGATGACGCGATTGGCCTCAGGATCGCTGGTGAGCATCTGCAGCCGCGGGCCGGTGCCCACGACGTAGTTCGCCAGCGTCAGCACGATTCCGTGGGCGTAGGAATTGTTGGCGATCTCGTAGCGCGCCCGGCTGCGGAGCGTGCGGCGCACCTCGGCGCTGATCGCGGCGTTCGCGGAGAGGTGGTCCGCCTGAATCCAGTGGCGGCGGTTCTCGTGGGTCGTCTGTGCGGCGTCATACTTGCCGCGCACGACGAGCACGCGGCCCTGTTGTGCAGCGCCGCTTGTCTTCTTCGCGCCAACCTGTCGCAGCCACTTCAGCAAATCACACCGCTCCCGGAGGAACTACTTTCGTCATGCGAACACCGAGACCATTCTTCGCAGCCTCTTTCGACGCCAGGTAGCGGTCGGCCTCGATCTGGTCGGCGAGGCCATGCTGCTCGACACTGCCGGAATCGCCCTGCGCCTTTTTCGGCCCCTGGGCGTTCTCCTTGATCGCGTTGGCAAGTTCGTCCGCCATCGATTTCGTCCGCTCTAGCCGAGCATTCCCGGAAGCGCTGCCAGCGCATGAAAAACGCCGCACAGGGGTGCAGCCCTGCACGGCGTCACGATTGCTGGCACAAACGATCGAGAGGGGATCAGCCGCCGACCGCTCGCCTCCGGGAATGCCCGGATTGGGTTGTCCATCAGTTATTTACGTTGTGCGCTTGTCTAACGCAATGCGAAACGCGACACCGGGCGGTTTTATTCCACTGCTGTAATTCGGGGGCTGTCGCAAGGCACGAGTGCGTGAAAAAAGGCGAAAGACGAAGCGTCCCGACCAGCGCTCCGTCCTCGCCTATAGCGTGGTTTACGTCGTGAAACTCATAATACCCGCTGGCTCTTTGCGAGGTCAATCCGGTTAATACCCGTTAGAACGCGACGCGTTCATACGTAATCACCCGCCGGCCGCAATGGCGGCATTCCCGGCTGCGCACGATTTTGCCGTCACGGGCGGGGCGCGTGTATACCACGAAGAAGTGATTGCAGCCGCATTTGGGGCAGGCGAGGCCGCGCTGTTCCTCGGGGTCAGGTTTGGCCATCGTTGGATGGTTCATCAGCGCCCTCCTTGGAGTGCAGACAGCTTGAGGCGTGGCCTCGGTGTCGCTTTGGTTTCCGTACCGAACAGTGTGGCGCCCTGCATCGACGCCGCGACGGCTGCGCCGACCAGGCAGTCCAGCCAGTGGTTATCCAGCCCATCCACGCGCAGCTTCCATTCGTCCACGGTGCGGCCGCGGCCTTGAGTCTTCACGCGATATTCGCTGGTCAGGTGCTCGGAGATCAGCCGGTGTCGTTCGGCGCTGCGGCCGAACAAGGACAAGCAGCCTGGATCGCCCATGGGTACGGCCAGCCGCGTGTGGATGAAGGATTTCCAGTAGTTCGTGTCGAAGACGACGTGCCGCACGGTGCGCCGGCCGGTGATCGCGGGAATGCGCCAGTTGAGGCCGACGCGGTCGCCGCGCTTCTTCTTGTAGTCGCTGAACGGAATGCTCGACGCGCCGACGTACCGGCCGTGGCTGGGTATGACCACGCCGGCGTGCTTGCTCTGCCGGCAGAACTGGTACACCACGTCCGACGACTGGCCCCAGTTCGCGTCGATCAGGCAACGGTCGATGCGCACCATCGCGCCGTCGTCACGCCGCCATTCACACCCGAACAGCGCATCGGTCAACCGTTCGAGGCCGGCGTAGATTGCGCCTTCGAGTCCCGCGCGCGGAGCGGCGGTGGCCAATGTGCGGCGCACGTCGCGCAGCGTGAAGTACGGCGTCTTCTGGTCCGGCTCGGTGCCGTAATCGATGACGTAGCCGGTGAAATCACTTTCCCACGCCGCAACCAGCCAGAATAGCGCCTTGCCCTGCACGTCGATGAACATGGTCACGTGCGAGGCGGCCAACGGGATCTCACCCGCCTTCATTCCGTTGGTCTTCGCGGCGATCTGCTCGGCGGTCAGCAATTCGGCGTCAGCCTTGTCCTCGGGCAGCGGCTCGTTCTGATACTCCGCCCAGAACGCCGCCTCGCCGCGATCGAGCTTGAGATTCATCGCATGCTGGATCGCGGATAGTTCGTCGGGGTGAAAGCGCTGCGGCCAGGCGATGTCCGCACCTGCGTCCATAGCGGCCTGGTTCTGACGATAGAACTCGGTCGCATCAGTAATGCCCCGATCAGCCGCCATGCCTTCGCGCCAGACCTGCGCGTACCGCGCCCACAGCGCTTCGTTCGTCGGCCAGGCATAGATCATCTTGGTGCGTTCGCCCTGCCATTGCGGGTGCTTCTCGCGATCAAGCAGCCGGTCAGCCAGATCATCAGGCCGCACGACGGTGAGCGTCATGAGCCCAGCGATCTTCCGACCTGGGCCCGCCAGGCCAAGGATGGCACCAGCCAGGATGCGTTCGCGCGCTGCACATTGCGACGGTGAGCGCGCGGACTCGTCGGTCTGTGGATCGTCGATCAGCACCAGCGCCGGGCGGATCGACGAACCATTCACGCGCTTGTGCTTCATGCCGCGGATGCGTCCGATGATGCCGGCCACGCGAATAATCGCGCCACTGGCGGGACTGCCAGGAATGGTGGGCAGCACGATTTCCTTCGCGGTCCAGCCGATGTGCGTCTGTTCGCCCTGGTAGAGCTGGCCGCCGGAGCGCTGGTGAATTCCTTCCAGCGCCTGGATCGGAAAACACACCTCCGGGAAGTCCACCAGCAGCAGGTCATTCGATTCCAGCTCGACCTTGATGGAGTCGAGCATGTTCGCCGCGTGTTCCTCGTCTGCGCCGATCAGCGCGATGAACTCGCGGTGCCCATAGACCAGCGCCCAGAGGCAGGCCACTTCACACAGACTGGTCTTGCCGCTGCCGCGCGGCATCGCCATGGCGAACAACCCGCCCTCGAGCACGGCCTGCTCGATCTTCGCGATGACCTTCAGGTGGTCGTCCGACCACGGCAGGTGAAACGTCGGTGCCAGGTACTGCTCGCAGAAAAAGCGGAAGTCCCGTTCGGCCCGCGCCTTGCGTTCGGGATTCTCGACGGCAGGCAGATCACCGATATCGCGACCCGAAAGCGACATGGCGATGTTGCGCTGACGCGAGCGTTCGCGGTGCGCGTCATAGCCGGTGAGACCCGATTCCTGCGCTTGCGCCCGGGCCGCGCGCCGTTCCTCCAGCGTCACGCGCAGCCACGCGGTGTAACGCAGCAGGTCGAGCGTGCGCCCGTCACCGATGCGGAATCCCGCCTTCGCACGATGCCGGTGCAGCTGCCGCTCGCTGATCACTTCGCCCAGCGGCGTCGAGTTCAGCAGCCGCACCAGCTCGGTCGGCTTCAATTTGCGCGGGTCAATCGCCAATGGTCGCCATCTCCTTCACCAGCCACGCGCAGTAATTCACCAGGTTGATCGTGCCGTCGGCGTTGGTGGGCGCGCCGGCCGCCACGTCCGCCTCGATCTTGTCCGCGGAAATCCGTTGGCCACCCGCGGCGCTCAATAGCCGTGCGGCGTCCGGTACGGCCAGCGCCGCCGGGTTCGCCCGTGGGCCAACGTTCGCGTCCTGGGGTACGCCCTGCGCGTCGTCGTGCACTGAGTCGTCGCCGTTCACGCCGCCCGCCTTTCCGCGCGCTTGCGCATTGCAGTGACGCCGGAATCTCCCATTCCGGTGCCACCGGAATCGGCCGCATGCTGCATGCGGAACAAAATAGGGAATTCCATGATTCCGGCCTTCCCATTCTTCAAAACGCAGCGTACATCATGGTTGGCGACGCGCAGATCGCCGGAAAGGACCCACGAACCATGACGCGGAAGACCACCACCGAAATGACGGCGATCGAGACCTGCCGCCAGCGCCGCGCTGAGGTCGCCAGGCTGCTGAACGTCCTGAATACCACGCTGGACCGCTTCACGCAGAACGCCGAGGCCGAGCCCGCCGACTGGGGCTACGCCGGCACCATGGGTCACATCCGCAGCACGCTGATCGAGATGCTCGGCGGATTCAACGAACTGACCGGCGGACCGCACTGTCCGCAATGCTTCGAAACCGACATCGACCGCCTGGTCTGGCGCGATGACGAGCATCAGGTGGATTGCC
>Ga0268299_1000627_pt1 | contig 98228 bp, 88 predicted proteins | sample NOBtaG_FD_193484 | JGI IMG/M metagenome (GOLD analysis project Ga0268299, IMG submission 193484) | Activated sludge microbial communities from bioreactor in Nijmegen, Gelderland, Netherland - NOB reactor | ecosystem: Engineered > Bioreactor > Aerobic > Activated sludge | place: Netherlands...
AAGTTCGACACCCAGGAGACCCAGATCGAGGCGTTCCAGGCCAAGATCAAGGCCCTCCAGGCCGACGAGCACGCCAGGAAGAAGGCGTTCGAGGACTTCATCAACGCCCTCGACGTCGAGTGATCAATACGACGAAGCGGCAGGCAAGGTGCCTGCCGCCTCGTCGCGTGTCACATCGGCTTCAGCACGACCTGCCGCAGATCCATCACCGCCGGGCCGGGCTTCGTCTTCGCCTTGACCGTCAGGGTGTAGCGGCCCGGCTTGTCGAGCTTCAGCGTGCCGACCTCGCGCGCCTTGAAGTTCTGGAAGCCGCCCGTCTCCTCGACCGTGAACGTCACCTTCTGCTCGCCGACTGCCAGTTCGACCTCCGAGCCGCCACTGTTATTGCCGCAGCCTTGCAGCACCTCGACGGTAAACGTCCCCGGCTTCTCGACCGTGAACTCGAACGCGGCGTGGTCGTCCTTGTTCGTCCAGAAGCCGAGCGTGTTCTTGTGCGGCAGCGGCTCGAAGCGCAGCTGGACGCCGTGGACCGTCGCCGTCCGGGCGTGCATCGTCACGGTGCCGTTCGCGGCCTGCGGGTTCGGCACGTAGTCCGGGTTCGGCGTCATCATCTTCGCGCCGACGTCCTTGCGCCAGGCGTCGAGGCTCGCGGCCAGTTCCTTCGCCACGTCCGGCTTGGCGGCGATCAGGTTGCGCGACTCGGACAGGTCGTTCCGCACGTCGAACAGCTCGCGTCGGCCGTCCTCGTAGTGCTCGATGAGCTTGTAGTCGCCGGAGCGGACCGCGCCGCCGGGCTTGCTCCCCTGATTGGCGTAGTGCGGGTAGTGCCAGAAGAGCGACCGCTTCGCCATCGCCCCGCCCTTGAGCACCGGCAGGAAACTGACGCCGTCCGGCTTCGCGTCGCTCGTCACGCCGCACGCTTCGAGCAGGGTCGGGAACAGGTCGATGCTGCTAACGACCTCGCCGGTGACGCCGCCCGGCTTGACCACTGCCGGCCAGCGGACGAGGAACGCGACGCGGACGCCGCCCTCGTAGAGGAAGCCCTTCCCCTCGCGCAGCGGGCCGTTGAACGTCGCCCCGGTCGGGCCGCCCTCCGTCGTCGCGAGGCCGCCGTTGTCCGAGGTGAAGATGACGATCGTGTTGTCGGCGAGCTTCAGGTCGTCGAGCTTCTTCAGCACCCGGCCGACGGAGTCATCCACGCCCTCGACCATGGCGGCGTAGACCGGGTTGCTCTGCGTGCCGGCCTTCGGCGTGACCTTGTACTTCGCGACGACGTCGTCCTTGGCCCGCAGCGGCGTGTGCGGGGCGTAGTGCGGCAGGTAGAGGAAGAACGGCCTCGCCTTGTTCGCCTCGATGAATTTCTCCGCCTCGGCGGCGAGGCGGTCGGTGAGGTACTCGCCAGCCGGGGCGTCCTCCAGGCCGGGCATCGCCCCCTGGTTGTTGCGGAACGGGGCGAAGTAGCTGCGCGGCGTCCCGGTGTGGTCGCCGGCGATGTTCACGTCGAAGCCCTGCTTCGTGGGTCCGAAGCCATCGCCGCCGAGGTGCCACTTGCCGATGTGGCCGGTGACGTAGCCGGCCGGCTTGAGCGCCTCGGCGAGGGTGACCTCCTCCAGCGGCAGCTCCTGGCGGATGGTCGGCCGCTTCAGCCGCTGGTCGGGGCGGTCCGGCCGACCCGGCAGCCAGTCGGTGATGATGAGCCGGGCGGGGTACTTGCCGGTCATCAGGCTGGCCCGCGTCGGCGAACAGACCGGGCACGCAGCGTAATAGTCGGTGAAGCGCAGGCCGTCCTTCGCCAGCTTGTCGAGGTGGGGCGTCTTGTAGAACGTGCTGCCGTAGCAGGCGAGGTCGCGCTGGCCGAGGTCGTCGGCGACGATGAGGACGACATTCGGCTTCGCGGCGGGTGCGGCCTGGCCGGCGACGAGTAGGCCGGCGAGGACGCCGATGGACGGAAGCGCGGTCATGGTGCCATCTCCGAGGGACGGGGGTATGGCCGCATTATTCCACCGCGCAGAAGAAGGTGGAACCACGAATCACACGAATCACACGAATGAAGACAAAGACGGATTTGGTCTACATTCGTGTGATTCGTGGTTCATCCTCTTCGCCCTTCTCAGTCCTCCGGCGCGTCGCGACGGCGAATCCGGGCTTGTCCTTTGGCGCGGCCGGGAGCTAGGATTCATGACAGCAGACGGACAGCGAATGCCCAGGCCCGGCGGAGGTGACGAATGGCGATCGACGGCGTGTCTCAGTCCAGCGGGGTGGAGCGACTCCTGGAAGTCGCCCGAACCGACGCGGGCGTCCTGTTCGTCATCCGCGACCGGGTCGGCGAGGTCGAGCGCGAGCGGATCGTCCTGCGGCCGGACGAGGTGCTCGCCGTGCTGACGGAGCGCCCGGCCGGCCGACAGACGCTCACCGCGGCGGACGACGACCGGGCCCTCGACATCGAGATCGGCCGGAACGAGATCCTGCTCTGGACGCGCGACCCTGCCAAGGGCGAAGGCGACGTGGCCGTCGGTTTGGACGACTTCCAGGACGCGCTGGAACCGCTGTTGGCGTGAGGACGGGAGGGTCACTTCCGCTTGGACTTCGTAGCCGGCTCGGCGTCGATCTGGCTGTCGCGGGCGATCTGCTCGGCCTCGGCCTCGCTGACGATGCCGGAGCGGATGAGCTTGTGGTAGCCGGGCCGCTCCTTTTCGAGGGCGTCCCATTCGCTCTGGAGGCAGACCGCCGCGACGCCGTTGGGCTTGCCCTGGAGGGTCATCCGGTAAACGACGTACGCCTCGACCTTCGGCAGCTTTCTCATCCGGCCCCCAGCGAAATGGTGCCATCGCGAGAGAGAACGTCGTCATTCTATGGACCGGAGCAACCGAGCCAAGGGCGTCGCATGCAGCTACGCTGCACCGCCTCCCTGAAGGATTCGGCCGCGACGCCAACCCCGAAACCGCCGTCCCGCCCTGGCAGATCCCGAAGGAACCGATCCGGGTGCCGGTGGTAGTCCGCCGAGGGCGGGGCGTTGTGGTCGGCCCTATCGATCAGGCCACCTCATACTCGTCGAGGTCGCGGAGCAGCTCGGCGAACGACCGGGCCAGCCGGTTGACGTGATCCGGCTCGTAACCGTCCGGGTCGTAGCAGTGGATCACGCCGCCGGCCCCCCGCCCCCGCAACCGGAGCAGCAGCACGCCAAGGAACACCTCGGCGACCGGCAGCAGCTCGGGCGGGTAGGACCGCGTGCCGGCGTCCCGGCAGTTCGCCAGCACCCAGACGAGGTCGTTCGCCAGCAGCTCGAACTCCTCCGGCCACGCCTCGGGGTCGCGGGCCACTTCCGCGCGCGGGACTGTGAGGGCCGCGGCGGACCCGAGGGAGAAGAACCGCACGACGCCGGTGGATTCCCCGGCCTCGTCGTCCTCGTCGACGAAACGCCGAGCGACTCGCCCCCGCCATTCTGGTCGAGCAGGAACCTGCGGTAGTCCGCCGGGAGCGGGAATCCGCAGCGGCCTTCAAAAGCCGCGACCTCCGCCTCGCCGACCACCGGGCCGCGACTGACGAATCCAGGCAACACGTCCGAGCGCCCTCCGCGACCGAATGCCCCCGCTCGCCTGCCCGGCCCGCACCGCCTTACGGTCGCTCGGCGGTGGCCCGGTGTCAAGCCGAAACCCGGGCCGGCGAGTGGGGCGACCGTCCTCGGTCGCTCGTCATATAGCCCCGGGCTTGCCCGGGGTCTTCGCAGCCAGTCGGACCAAAAGGCACCCCGGCAAGCCGGGGGCTATATGAAGAGGCGACCTACGCGGGCACCCCGTCAGGTGGCTTCCTCGGCCATCATCCGGGCGACCTCCTGCGCGGCCGGATCGGCCGACGCGGCGAGGGCGCGCTCGACCTTCGCCCGGCGCTCGGCCGGCTGGTTCTGGCTCAGCTTCCACTTCCCCTCCAGCCGGCTGACCTCGATCCGGAAGCCGACAATGCCCTTGACCAGCCGGGCGAAGAATTCGCCGGCCGTGTCGAGCTTCCACGGGTACGGCACCGGCCCCTCGAACGTCGCCACCGACGCGGTCAGGATCGCGGCCAAGGCGGCCGAGTCGTCAATCAGCCGGCAGGTGCCGTAGGCGTGGACGGCGACGTAGTTCCAGGTCGGGACGACGTTCTCCGCCTCGTACCACGCCGGCGAGACGTAGCCGTGCGGCCCGGAGAAGACGGCGAGCACCTCCCGGCCGTCCAGGGTGTGCCAGTGCGGGTTCGCCCGGGCCATGTGGCCGAGGAGCTGGCCGTGCGGCCCGGCGTCGCGGTCGAGCAGGAACGGCAGGTGCGTCGCGAACGGCACGCCCTCGACGTTCGAGACCAGCAGGCCGAACGGGTTGGCAGCGACGAAGCCGTGCAGGCGGGCCGGGTCGGTCACCGCGAAGCTGGGCGGGATGTACATGGTCACCTCCGGGGTCGCTGGCGTGTCTCCGCTATATTACCGGAGTGTCGCGGTGGACGGCCGGTTCGGAGGGGCAGGGCCATGTCGGCGACCCGGGCGGGGCTGATGCGGGCGATCCTCGACCAGCCGGACGACGACGAGGTCCGGCTGATCTTCGCCGACTACCTGGAGGACCATGGCGAGGCGGACTACGGCGCATTCATCCGGAAGCAGGTCGCCCTGGCCGGCGTGCCGGAGTACGACCCGGCGTACCTGCGGGCGTGGTTCCACGACCGGGACAGCGTCACCGGCCGGGGCATGGAGCGATCCCTGCCCGAGATCCCGTCGGGGTTGACCTGGCCCCTTTCGCCGTTCCGACGCGGCTTCGCCTGGTGGGTGGGGCTCCGTGACGACAGCGAGGCGGCCCTGGCCCACTTCGCCCGGGTGGCGGACGACCTCTTCGCGGTCGCGCCGGTTCAAGGGCTTCAGTTCAAGTCCCGGCACGGCGCGCCGTCGCCCAACCTGTCGGCCTTGACCGACTCCCCCGCGCTGGGGCGGCTCCGCGCGGCGTCGTTCTCGCTCGGGCAACTCCAGGCGACCGAGATTCGGCGGCTTCAGGACTCGCCCCACGCGACGAACCTGACCGAACTGGCGTTCGACTACGCCGGCATCCTCCCTCCGGCCATGCCGGCGCTGTTCCAGCCGCCGCTCATCGAGCGGTTAACCAGCTTGAGCCTGTCCCACAACGACCCCGGCTGGTGGTTCTTCGACGAGGCGATCGCGAAGGCCGGCGGTCCGTATCGCCTCCGGCGATTGCGCCTGGGGAAGACGTCATCCGCCCGGGTCGGCTCGGTCCTCTGCTTCGATGCCCCCCTCCTCCGGACCGTGTCGGAACTCGACCTGAGCGAAAACCCCCTCGGCGGGGGCCGGGCGCTCGACGACCTGGCCGACTCCCAGCTGGCTTTCAACCTGGCCTCGCTCGACCTGTCGGGCACGGCCCCCGGCGTTCCCGGCGTGCGGACCTTGGCCGAATCGTCCGCCTTCTCCGGGCTGAACAGCCTGAGCCTGCGGAAGAATCGGCTCGGGCCGGTAGCCGCCCGGCGGCTGTCCGAATCGGTCTACCTGGCCGGGTTGCACGCCCTCGACCTGAGCAACAACCCGATCAAGGACAGCGGCCTGGCCCACTTGATCGAGGCGTCTTTCTGGCCCGGCCTCGTCCAACTCGAAATGCAGGACTGCGACATCGGTGAGGCTGGCCTACGGCTTCTCCTGGAGGCTCCGATGCCGCGCGGGCTGGTCCGCCTCAACCTGGCCAGCGACTGGGACATCCGAAGCAAAGTTGACGACGGGCTGCGCGCCCAGGTGCGCGAGCGATTCGGTCCCGGGACTCTGGTTTGACCACGGAGGACGCCCCATGACCCCGCCCCGGTTCGCCTGCGACGCGATGCTCGGCGGCCTGGCCCGCTGGCTGCGTGCCGCCGGCTACGACGCCTCGTGGCACCCCGGCATCCCCGACGCCGACCTCGTCCGCCTCTGCCAGGCTGACGGCCGGACCGCCCTCAGCTCCGACGACGACATCTTCGCCTACGCCGTCGTCCGCGACGGCCACGTCGCCGCCTTGTTCGTGCCGCGCGGCCTGTCCATCCAGGCCCAGCTCGGCCACGTCCTCCGCTCGCTCGCCCTGAGCCTCCGCGAGCCGCGCTGCATGGCGTGCGGCGGCGAGTTGGACGACCTGGCCAAGGCGGACGCCGGCGAGTTGGTGCCGCCGCGGGCCCTGGCCGCCCACGAGCGGTTCTGGCGGTGCCGGGCCTGTTCAAGGGCGTTCTGGCACGGGACGCACTGGCAGCGGATCGCCGACGCTCTCAACGCGGCGGTGGGTTGAACTGGCGAGGTTGCGCCAGCGCCGACGGATGAGCGGACTTTGCCCTCGGTGCCGGTTCCACAAGATCGCCGCGCGCGTCACGCGCGCATTCTTCGGACCAGCCCCTTGAGGCGGACTCCTGGGCATCGTTCAATGGGACGGTCGCGTTATCGTTCCGGCCTGTATCGGCGAGGTGGTCCCATGTCGCAGCCCATCCCGGCCCGCCTGGTCTTCCCCGCCACCGTCGGCGTCCTCCTCGTCGCGTTCGCCCTGAGCGGGGCCGGCTTCCCGGCCTTGTCGGAAGAACCGGCCCCGCCACCGGCCCGTTCGGCGGGCAGCGACTCCGACCGCCCCGAGGCGGTGACGCTGCTCGGCCAATCCCGCCGGGCGTGCGGCCAGGTGCGCGACTACCGCTGCGTCCTGGCGACGCGCGAACGGCTGAACGGCACCCTGAAGGTGGAGCAGGTCATGGACATGGACTTCCGCGCCCGGCCGTTCGCGGTCCACCTCGCCTTCCGCGAGCCGGCCGGCCAGGAAGTGTGGTACGGCGACGGCCTGCACGGCGGCAAGATGCGCGTCCGCCCAGCCGGCTATCTCGGCTCGTTCACCGGCGTGATGTCGCTCGACCCGCACTCGCCCCAGGTGCGCGAGAACAGCCGGCACGCCATCACCGACGCCGGCTTCGCGAACATGCTCGACCGCTTCGCCGCCCTGTTCGACGGCCAGCCGAAGGCGGCCGTCCGGCTCGACTTCTCGTCCGTCGGCGAGGTGGCGTGCCGGCGGATCGAGGTTGTCTCGGCCGACGAGGCGACCGAGTGGCACCGTGCGCTGCTGCACCTCGACCGCGAGACCGCCCTGCCCGTCCGCGTCGAATACTACGACCGCGACGGCCGGCTCCTCGACGAGGCGACGTACGGGGGCCTTCGGATCAACGTCGGGCTCGACGACGCCGTCTTCGGCGGGTGAGCGTCCGATCAGGAGCGCAACTTGGCCGCGAGCGTCTCGTACGGCACCACCCCCGCCACGCGGTAGACCGTCGCCCCGTTGCGCACGATGACGACCGTCGGCACCTCCTTGACACCGTACTGGCGGGCGACGTCCGGCTGCTGGTCGATGTCCACGCGGACGACATCCACCCGGCCGCGGAAATCCGCCTCCAGCCGGGCGATGATCGGTTCCATCCGCTTGCACGGCCCACACCACGTCGCGCCGAACTCGAGCAGGGTCGGCCTCGACGTGTCCGACCCGGCCGTCCGGGGGCCGTCGTGCCGCAGCAACAGGACGCCGACGACGGCGACGGCGACGAACACGAGCAACCCGGTCAAGATGTCGCGCATGCGCTGTCTCCCCGATCGAGGTCACGGCGTCGTCAGCAGGTAGACCGCGAACGACGCCAGCCAGTGCTCGCCGGCGTAGTCGCCGCTGGCGACGTGGGCGAGCCCCGCCGTCGCGTGCCTCGCCGCCGACTCGGCCAACACCTTGCGCGTCGGGTCGTCCGCCGGCAGCGCGGCGGCGACGTGCTTCAGGCACCACGCCCGGCTGAGGTTCAGGCCGTCGAGGTGAACGATCTGCGGGTCGGTCCGGTCGGTGACGGTCGCCGGCTCGCGGAGCGACTTGGGCACCTCGGGCAGGAAGCGCCGGAACCACGCCGCGAACTCGGCCGGCGGCAGCACCCGCCGCATCAGGTCCGCCTCCGTCAGCGACGGCGAGAAGAAGTCCGCCCCGTCCGGCTCCCATTTCGCCGGGATGTCGGCGTCCTGGCCATAGTATGCCTTCGCCCGCTCCTCGACGCGGACGAGGAGGGCCTTGTTGCCGGTCGCCTTCGCGTAGTCGTGGGCGAACGCCAGGCCGAAGGCGGTGCAGCTGTGGACGCCGGACCGGATCGGGTACGTCTGCTTCGGGAAGTACGACACGTACCGGCCGGCGATGACGTCGGCGAGCGGCTGGAGGTTCTTCGCCCAGGCCCTGCCGTCCGGGTCGTCCCAGCCGTGGAGTTCCTCGGCGAGCTTGAGCAGCCAGGCCCAGCCGTAGGGTCGCTCGAACGACTGGGTGTTCGGCCGGGCGAAGTAGTCCGCCTCGGCCTGGAGGTTCTTCGCGGTCAGGCTCTCGGCCAGGGCGGCGCGGATCGCCTTCGCCTCGGGCAGGTCGGGGTATCGCTTCAGGACGCGGACAAGCATCCAGTGACCGTGGACGGACGAGTGCCAGTCGAAGCAGCCGTAGAACGCCGGGTGCATCGCCTTGGGTGACTTGACGTCATCATCGGCGTTAAGGACGTCGGCCGGCTTGTTCGGATACTGCTTGTGCAGGCCCTTGAGGGCGAGCTTCGCGAACGCCGACGCCTGCTCCTTCGTCATGGCGGGGTCGGCCTCCGCGCGAGTCGGGGGGAGAAGGACAACCAGGGCCGCCCAGACCAGGTAGCGCATCGTGGGACCTCCGCCGTGATTCCGTTGGTGACGTGCCACCATCCCGGATATCCTGCGACCCGGCGGTCATTCGTCAATGCACGCAGCGGAGGGGCGGATGCTACTACGGTTCGAGCGCGTGCTTGTCGGGCCGACGCCAGCCGAGTTGGAAGCGGCCCTGACCGAGGCCGCCAGGGCGGCAAACAGGGGCTGCCGTGTCCGCGTCGTGCGGTGGACCGCCGCGGAGACGAAGAAGCTTCTGGCCCATGTCCGACGCGCCCCGGCCGGTTATCGCCAGTGGAACGGCCCTGGGGAGCGCCGGCAGCGCGGCATGACGCCGGGAGGCGAGACACGCTCCGCCGTCGCGGTGGCGTGGTGGACCGACGCGGCCCGGCGGGTCCACTTCCGCATCGGGGCCGACCGGGTCTACACCGCGGCCGCGGGGGCACTGGAGAACCTGTTCACGCCGTACGTTACGAGGCCGCCGCTCTGGTGGACGGAGCCGGAGAACATCTACCTGTCCGGTCAGCCGGCCTGTCTCGTCGCCGTCTGCCGGTGCGGTGCGGCGGGGGACCCGGACTCCCTCGGCTGGATGGGGACGCACTGCGCGGCCTGCCACGACCGGGCTGAGGAGACCGGACAACCGCTCGCGCCGCCAGGCGAGCCGGCCCGGACGGTGCTCGTCAGCCATTGGGGGTTTGCCGGACCGCTGGGGTTTACCCCGGACGGCCGGACCCTCGTTTCTGCCGGGAGGGGCAACAACCAGCTCCTCGCCTGGAACCTGGCCGCCGGCACGGCGCGGGAACTGATCGCCAGCGGCGAGCCGATCCGGGCCCTGGCCGTCGCACCGGAAAGCGGCGAAATCGCGGTCGGGTTTGAATCGGGCCGCATCGACCGGCTCGACCTCGACCGGGGGCAGCGGCAGCCGTTGCTCCTCCCGACCTCTGGCCGGGGCGAACTGGTGTCGCTCGCGTACAGCCCGGACGGCTCCCTCCTCGCCGCGGGATGGTACGGCCGCGTCGCGCTGCTCGACAGCGCTTCGGGCGTCCAGAGGGCTCACCTGGCCGAGGGGCCGCAGACGCTGAAACCTGGCCGGTACGTCGCCTTCTCCCCGAACGGGCGGGTGCTCACGGTCTGCACCTCGCGGCTCGGGGTTCTCGCCCTGTGGGAGTGGGAAGCAGGTCAGGTTCGAGAGGTGCCGATCCCCGCGAGTGGGGCGGCCGTCCATTACGGCGTCGTCAGCCCGGACGGGGAGACGCTGGCCATCGTCGCCAGCTTCCCGCAAGAAAGAATTCACCTTGTAGCTACCACGACCGGCGAAGCGTTCGCGACACTGCCGGAGGCCCGCGTCAACGACCTGGCGATCTCGCCCGCCGGCGACGTGTTAGCCGTGGTCTCTCAAGAAGAGTCGCTCCGGCTCTATTCGACTCGCGACGGCCGGCCGCTCGGACGATTCAACTGGCACGCCATGCCGATGAACGCGGTCGCCTTCGCGCCGGACGGCCGGTGGCTGGCGACATCGTCCGACGACGGCCGGGTCAAACTCTGGCCGGTCCGCGACCTGGTCGCCTTCGCCAGGTGACGCCCGCGTCAGTGGAACCGTCGCGGGATGTCGCCGAACCACAGGGCGATCACCAGCGACAGGATCGAGATCGCGAACCCGGCGACCGACAGGCCGAACGTCCACCAGAACGTCTTCAGCCGCAGAGCCATGTACGCCGTGCGGAGGGCCTCCGACTCCGGGTTGCGGTTCCGACCGGTCGGGGCCGGGTCGTCGCGCAGGAAGCCGAGGAAGCCGCCGTTGAGCGCCCAGTACCGGCCGGCGTTCGTCGGGGTGAGGCGCGTCCGCCCCTCGTCGGTGTACTTCGCCAGGCGCAGGGCGACCAGCAGGTCACCGGCGGTTTTCGACTCGGCCAGCGAGTCCGGCCCCCAGCGCTCGGCCGACAGGTCGAACAGGTCGATCTCGCCACCCAGGTGGGCGGCCTGGAGCAGGTAGTGGGCTCGTAGCTCACTCATGCGTGGGGGTTCTCCTTCGTCGTGATGTGTCCGCCTGTATTATTCGCGTCGCGCCGCTGGGCGCGGGGCGATTTTCGCGGTAGGATCGCGGCGTGACCGCACCCGCCGCACCGCCTGGGGAGCCGTGATGATTCGCCGCATCGTGGGCCTGGCCGTCCTCGTCCTGGCCGCCGCCCCGTCGTCCGCCGAGGAGCCCGGCTGGGGCACCGTCAAGGGCCGGGTCGTCTGGGCCGGCGACAAGGTACCGCCACGGGCCGAGGTCAGGGTGCAGATCGACAAGAAGGAGTGCCTGGCGAAGGGGCCGATCCTCAGTGAGGAGTACGTCATTGATAAGGACTCGAAGGGCGTCCGCTGGGTCATGGTCTGGCTCGTCGATGTTAGGGACGCCAAGGCGAAACTGCCGGTGCATCCCGACCTGGTGAAGTTCCCGGACACGGTCGCCTTCGACGCACCGTGCTGCGTCTTCGAGCCGCACGTGCTCGGCGTCCGCGAGGGGCAGAAGGTCGTCTGGAAGAACAGCGCCAGCATCGCCCACAACCCGAACGTCGTGGGCGGCCTCAAGGGCCCGACCCTGAACCCGCTCATCCCGCCGGGCAAGACGCTCGAGATCGACGGCTGGAAGGCGTCTCCCACGCCCGGCGTCATCAGCTGCACGATCCACCCGTGGATGAAGATGTACGTCCGCGTCTTCGACCACCCGTACTTCGCCGTCACCGACGCCCAGGGCCACTTCGAGATCAAGAACGCCCCGGCCGGCGACTACAAGCTCGTCGTCTGGCACGAGGCCGAGGGCTGGGTCGTCGGCAACAAGGCCGGCGTGCCGGTCAAGATTGAGCCGGGCAAGACGACCGAGTTCCCGGTCAAGATGCAGGCGAAGAAGGCCGAGCCGCCGAAGCCGACCTCGCACACGAAGAAGGACGTCGAGGGATGGACCGTCCACGTCGATGACCGCCTGCTCGACGGCCCGGACAAGGAGCTGGGCGACAAGGCGCTCCGCATCCTGGCGAACCGCCTCTACGAGGTGGCGATGGTCGTCCCGGCCGACAAGGTCGCCCGGTTGCGCAAGGTGCCGATCTGGCTCGACCGCACCCACGGCGGCCTGCACCCGGCGCAGTACCACCCCAGCGCCGGCTGGCTGCGCGGCAACGGCTACTCGACCGAGTTGGCGAAGTGCGTCCACATCCCGGACGCGGCCGACTTCGTCAGCCTCGGCCACCAGCGCGTCCAGCCGTGGTCGGTGCTGCACGAGCTGGCCCACGCCTACCACGACCAGGTGCTCGGCTTCGACCACGCCGAGGTGCGGGCGGCGTTCGAGCGCTTCCGCGACCGGGGCCGCTACCAGAAGACGCTCCACATCGACGGCCGCGAGACGAAGCACTACGCCCTGACCGACGAGAAGGAGTTCTTCGCCGAGATGACCGAGGCGTTCTTCGGGCAGAACGACTTCTTCCCGTTCAACCGCGCCGAACTCAAGCGCGAGGAGCCGGAGTTGTACAAGCTGCTGGAGACGATCTGGGGCAAGGGGCCGTGATGTCAGTGGTCGCGTCGCTGATCCCGATCATTCGGTGCGTTGAATTACCGCCGATGTTTTCCAACCTGCGGCGGCACCTTCCGAGCATCCGCACGATGTTCGGGAGTCCCCATCCAGAGCGAGACGACATCCTGGCGTATCTCGGGGCTGGGGTGGCGTGTCGGTTGTTGTTCGACCCCGGCCTGATGCGCGACGTGGTTACCTCGGGAGTTCGGTTGCCGCCCCGACTCACGCAATCCGAGGATCCGGTGCCCCCGACGGTGGTCCTGACCGATGGGGCGTGGTGCTGGCTCGGGGCGGACCTTTACTACTTCGCCACCTACCACGTCCGTCTTCCCCTTGCCTTCATCGACCACGCCCGAGCCCGATTGTGGTCGATCGATCCCTCATTGATCGACGCGGCTAATCTGTCCTGCGAGGCGATGTTTCAGTGAGCGGAATGCCGTTTAGTGCCCCACCCCGTTCGTGCTCGGCGCGTCGGTCATCGCCCGCCGCCGGGCGTCCATGACCTGGCCGATCTCGCGCACGACGCGCGGGCTCTGCTCGACCAGCCGCCGCAGCGTCTCCGCCGACAGGACGACCAGCTCGGCATCGTCCAGCGCCGTCGCCGTCACGTCGCTCGCCCCGGCGGTCAACAACGCCCGCTCGCCGAAGAACTCGCCCGGCCCCAGCCGCACCACCTCGCGGCCGCCGTCCTGGGCGGCGAGCGCGACCTTGCCGACCAGGATCAGGAACAGCCCCGGCAGCGCCTCGCCCTTGGCGACGACTCGCTCCCCGGCGGCGTAGCGCCGGACCGCGCCGCGCGACAGGGTCGGCCCGACGCCGTCCGGCCGGTTCAGGCCGAGGTGCGCGAACAGCCGCAGCGCCTCGTCCGGCAGCGGCTCGCGCTCCGGCTCGTGCGGGGTGGCCGCCACTGGCAGCGGCCCGGCGGTCGGCGGCGAGATGGTCAGGTCGTGCCGCTGGGCGGCGTACCAGACGCGCGTCTGGAGCAGCTCCTTGATCGGCCCCACGTCCGGGAAGTCCGCCGCCGCGAAGCAGATCCGGTACTGGATCGCCGCCGGGCCGTACCCGTCCACCGCGACGCTCGGCTCCCCGGCGAGGCCCGGCACGCCCCGGGCGACGTCGAGCAGGATCGCCCGCACCCGGTTCGGCGGCACGGCGTGGTCGAACCCGACCAGGAGCGAGTCGCTGAAGCGCCGCGTCGGCCGGCTCAGGTTCGCGAACGACCCCTTCGCCAGAACGGTGTTCGGCACGATGACGACCTGCGTCCCGTCGACGACGAGGTGGACCGCCCGCCAGTTGATCTCGACGACCCGGCCGGTGATGTTGTTGACCCGGATCCAGTCGCCGACCTCGAGCGGCCGTTCGACGGTGAGCAGGATGCCGGAGAACAGGTTGCCGAGCGGCTCCTGGAGCGCCAGGCCGAGGACGAGCGAGCCGACGCCGAGGGCGGTCACCAGCGCGCCGAGGTCGGTGCCCCACACCGTCGAGAGGACGACCCCCGCCCCGACGACGACGAGGAGCATCCGGCCAAGGTCGCGGGCCAGGGTCGGTACCTTCGCCTGCCACGTGCCGACCTCCGCCCCGGCGAAGACGACGACGTTCAGCACCGACAGGACGGCGTGGATGCCGACGATCCAGACCGCGGTCAGGGCGACGCGCACCGTCGTGCTGGTCGGGTCGAGCTGGACGACCTGCGTCAGCAGGAGGTAGACGCCGACGATCGGCAGGGCCTGCTCGCGCAGGATGCGCAGCGGCCCTTCGAGCGAGTGCCGCCGGCGGCGCAGGCGGACGATCGCCTCGGTGAGCACCAGCAGGACGAGCGGCATCCCGACGATGAGGCCGACCGCCCAGGCGAGCGGCCCGTTGTGCGCGAGCGGCAGTCCGAACATGTGCGATCCCTCTTCCATATAGCCCCGGGCTTGCCCGGGGTTCCGGATGCGAAGACCGCCGGCGAGCCGGCGGCTATATGGTGGTGCTCAACCCGCCCGCGCCATCGCCATCGCCGGCACGGTCTGCGGCAGGACGGTCCACACCGCGACGACGCCGCGGCGCGGCAGCTCGACCGGGTCCGGGCCGCGGAAGACGTCGAGGTCGCGCAGCCGGTCGCGCAGCGCCTGGGTGACGAGGATCGTGTCCGGGTCGGCCGCCTGCTGGAGGTTGGCCGCCAGGTTGACCGTCTCGCCCCACAGGTCGTAGACGAAGCGCGTCCGGCCGACGACGCCGCCGACGACCGGGCCGCAGTGGATGCCGACCTGGACCGCCAGGGCCATGCCGTGCTCCTGGCCGAAGACGCGGACGATGCGGAGCAGCTCCTGGGCGAACTCGACCATGCGGTGGGCGTGGTCCGGCCGCTGCACCGACAGGCCGCACGCCGCCATGTACGTCGCCCCGGCCGTCTTGACCTTCTCGACGCCGAACCGGTCCGCCGCGTCGTCGAACGCGACGACGACGTCGTTCAGCAGCGCGATCGCCTTGTCGGCCGGCAGGGCGTCCGTCAGCTCGGTGAAACCGACCAGCTTCGCGAAGAGGACCGTCACGTCGGCGTGGTCGTCGGAGATCTGCTGCTGGCCGTTGAGGACGCGCTCCGCCGCCGGGCCGGGGAGGATGTTGCGCAGCAGCGTCGCGTGGGCCTGCTCCTGCTCGGCGAGCTTGCCGGCCTGGGCCTGCAGCCGGCCGGCCATGCCGTTGAACGCGTCGGCCAGCTCGCGCGTCTCGTCCTGGGCGGACACCTTGACCGTGACGTCGTTCCGGCCGGTCGCCACCTTGCGCGCCCCGTCGAGGAGGCGGTGCAGCGGTCGGACCAGCTGCCACGACAGCCCCAGGGCGAGCAGGCCGAGGACGAGCGTCGTCGCCACGCCGGCGACCGCGACGTCCTGCTCGAACTGCCGGATCGGCGCGAACGCCTCGTCGGCGTCCATCTTGACCATGATCGCCCAGCGGTTGGAACTCATCTCGACCGGCGAGTACGAGCTGAGGACCTCCTTGCCGCGGTAGTCCTTGACGATGCCGGTGTGCGTCTCGCCGGTCAGGGCGGCCTCGACCTCCGGCGAGCGGATCTCCTGGGCGAGGATCGTCGTCCCGGTCCGCCGGATCTGCTCGATCTGCGCCTTCGGGTAGCCGACCGACCGGAGCGTCTCCAGGTAGGCGTCCGGGTCCTCGTAGTAGAACCGCGACAGGGAGCGCATCCGGTGGTCGTGCGCGACGAGGACGACCTCGCCGGTCTTGCCGAGGCCGTCGCGCTCCCACTGGTAGTCGCCGGTGATGACGCGGTTGATGCCGTCCATCGGGAACTGGAACACGAGCAGCCCGACGACGTTCGGCCCATCGGCGACGGTGCTGACCAGGAAGCTCGACGGCTTGTTCAGGTTCGGCGCGAACGGCTCGTACGTCGCGTTCTTGATCAGGTTCGGGTCCTTGTTCTTGCGCAGGGCCCGGACCACGTCGGCGAACGCCGTCCCGGAGTACACCCCCGCCGTCAGGTCGGTCGCGAAGTCGGTCGTCTTCAGGACGTTGTAAAGGACGAGGCCCGACTCGACGTCGATGAGCATCAGGTTGTCGTAGCCGAACGTCTGGGCGATCTTCCGGAACTTGGCGTGATACCAGGCGTGGACCTTGCCGTAGTCGCTCGGGTCGTCGGCGGCGTCGAGCTTCTGCTTCTGCAGGTACGGGTGCGGGTTGGCGGCGAGGTAGTGGTACTGGAGGTAGCGCGTCGCCGCCTCCTTGGGGAGGTACGTCTCCAGCTGCGGGTTGCCGTCGTGGTTCTTGCGCAGGGCGGGGAGGAAGTCCTTCTCGTAGAACTGGCGCAGCCCCTTGTCGCGCTCCGGCGTCTGGGCGAGGGCCTTCTCGCCCTGGAGCGTCTCCGGCAGCTTGGCGACGGCGGCCTTGAAGTCCTTGATCGCGTCGAGGACCATCTTGTCCTCGCTCAGGGTGTTGACCTGGCCGCGGACGAACGTCATCCGGGCGGCGAGCTGGGCCTTGCGCGCCTCGCGGATGCTCGTCAGCCGGTCGTAGACGTTCTGCTCCAGCGACTGGCGGGCGGACCGGTAGCAGACCGCCGCGACGACGGCCATCGAGACGAGGCTGACCAGGACGAGGAGGAAGATGAGCTTCGTTTGCAGACCGGCCTTCACGCCAAGCATGGACCACACCTCCCTGTGGGCCGGGGTTCCACCCGGGGACGGGATTGTAGACGAAAGGGCGATTTCGTTACCAGACCGAGCGACGCCCCGCTATCATCCGCGTGTCCCCCGGAGGATCCCCCCATGAGCGAGCCCCTCTCCCGCCGCGCCGCCCTCGGCCTTGGCCTGGCCGGCCTCGTCGGCGGCACCCTCGTCGAGGGCCAGGCCGCCGAGACGCCCGCCGAGTGCCCGGCACGACCATTCCTCACCCCGGCGAAGGATTTTAACGACGTCAGCCGGGGCGACCCGGTGCCGCACACGCTCAAGGGCGACGCCCTGGTCAAGGCCCGCCTCACGCCGGAGACGTGGCGACTGGAGATCGCCGCCGCCGAGAAGGTGACGATCGGCCAGCCGGTCGCGCTCGACATGGCCGGCCTGACGAAACTCGGCGAGGCGCACGCGGTGCGCTTCCTCAAGGCGATGCAGTGCAACAACATCGCCCTGCCGCTGGGCCAGGGGCTCTGGGAGGGGGTGCCGCTCCGCGTCGTCCTCAAGCAGTGCGGCAAGATCGAGAACGCCCGCCGGCTCTTCTACTGGGGTTTCCACAACGACGACCCGAAGCAGCTGTTCCGGTCGTCGCTCGCCCTGTCGCAGGTGCTCGACACGCCGCCGGGCGAGCTGCCGGTCCTCGTCGCGTACCGGCTCAACGGCGGCCCGATCCCACTGACGCGCGGCGGCCCGGTGCGCATGGTCGTGCCGTGGGCGCACGGCTTCAAGTCGATCAAGTGGCTGCAGCACCTCGTCCTGACGAACGCCTACGAGGCGAACGACACTTACGCCCTGCAGAACAACGACCCGGAGTCGTACCTCAAGACGGCGGCGTATTTCGACGACGCGAAGCCGGCGACGTACCCGGTAGGGAAGCCGGTCGTGGTGCGCGGGACGTGCATGGTCGGTTGGCCGGGCCTGGAGCGCGTCGAGTACTGGCTGCGGCCGGACGCCGGCACCGGCGGCAAGCTCGCCGACGACGACCCGGCCTGGGCGACGGCGGCGTGGAAGCCGGCCCTGCTCGACCCGCCGCCAGCCGACTGGGGCGGCGGCCTGCCGGACGGCGTCTTGCCGAAGGACGTCTGGGGTTTCACGAAAGAGGGTAAGCCGAAGGAGTGGCCATTGCGGTACAGCGTCGCCCACTGGTCGCTCGTGCTGCGCGACCTGGCCGACGGGAAGTACGAGCTGCGCGTGCGGACCGTGGACAAGAACGGCTTCGCCCAGCCGGAGCCGCGGCCGGGGCAGAAGTCGGGGCGGAACCTCGTCCAGTGCAAGCTTTTCGCCGTGGGAGCCGGCTGACGCCGGAACCTCGCCACTGACAGGAAGGTGCCGTCCATGCGATTCCAGGTGATCCGCTCCTCCGAAGGCTCCGTCTCCGCCACGCCGCCCGTCCCCGGGGCGGTCCGCGGCCCCGAGGCCCCGGCGTTCCCCGGCGAGTACGTCTGGTTCCTCGACGTCGCCGACCTCGACGCCCTCGTCCGCCTGCTCGACGAGCACGGCGGGTTCGTCCTCTGGTCGGCCGACGAGGGCGAGGGCCACCCCGTCATCGAAATCCCCGACGACGAGGACGAGTAACCGCCGGGCACCGGCGTGCCCACGGCGGGGAACTCCCCTACACAGAACGCCCCGCTCGCCGGTCCGTTCCGTGCCGCGCCCGGTCTGGCACGGAAGATGCATCCCCCTCTCCACACCGTCCCCCTGGAGAGGCATCATGGCGACCGAACTATCCCCGGCCAGCTCGACGACGCCGGCCGACGTCTACCCCGAGGAGCGCTGGCACTTCCACCCGGTCAACTGGACCGCGGTCTGGGTCGGCACCCTCGCCGCCGTCGCGGCGGTGCTGTTGTTCGGCCTGGTCGGCGTCGCGATCGGGGCCCACCTCGTCACCGGGCCGGAGCAGCGCGTCGTCGATCTGAAGACGCTCGGCATCGGCACCGTGGCGTACAGCATCTTCACCGCGTTCCTGGCGTTCGTCATCGGCGGCTGGACCGCCACCACGGTCGGCGGCATCCGCCGGGCGGAGCCGGCCATCTTCCACGGCGTCGTCGCGTGGCTCGTCGCGCTGCCGGTCCTGGTCACCCTGGCCGGCCTCGGCGCGGGCGGCTACCTCGGCGGCTGGTATGGCGGCGTCAACGGCACCGCCCGCTGGGCGGACGCCCCGTTCCAGCGGCCGGAGGCCCTCGCCCCGACGGCGAGCGAGACCGACCGGGCCGCCTACGCCGCCGCCCTGGCCGATTACAAGGCAAACGTGGACCGCTGGCGCGAGGAGACGCCGAAGGCGACGCGCAACCTGGCGCTGGGGGCGCTGACCGCCCTGCTGCTCGGCCTGATGGGCAGCGTCGTCGGCGGCTGGATGGCCAGCGGCGAGGAGATGTCCTTCACCGCCCGCCGGCCGGTCTTCCAGTCCGCGACCCCGGCGAGCCAGTCCCAGACGCAGCGCGTCCTGGTCCCCTAACCTTCAACCGACGAGGTGTTCCGATGCGGCCTGTACTCCTGTACTTTGTGGCGTGGCTCATGGGCGTCCCGCTGCTGTTGCTCGCTGTCCTTTGGCTCCTGGGCGTCGGGCGCTGACGCGCCGACGCGACTCGCGACGGGGACGTCGCCCTTGCCGGGGCGGGCGTCCCCGTCCCCGTTTACCCCGCCGACGGTCGGCCTTGATTCGTTTCCCGACTTGCCGCTATCCTCGGAAAACGCTCAGACCGGGCACCTTGCCCGACCGGCAGACTCCACCCCGGATGGCGCATCCGGCGTCGGTCGGGCCGTATTCACGGAGGGATGCATGCCTCGATTCGCCACCGCTGTCGGATGTCTCCTCACCTTGCTCGTCGTCCTCGCCCCGGCCCCGGCGTGGGCGGACGGGGTCACGCTCAACTTCGTCCCCGGGACGACCTACGAGACAGACGCCCTGACCGGCTACACGACGCACGGCAGCGACATGGCCGGGATGCGCGTCACGGCGTACTTCACCGACGGCTCGTCTCAGGTCGCCTTCTGGGCCGAGGCCGGCATCTCCGGCCCGGGGGCGTACGGCACCGGCTGGTCGCTCCTGGAGGACGGCGACACGTTCTCGTCGCCGTGGTTCCTGGCGAACACATCCGGAAAGGGGCTGACGCGCTTCGTCCTCGACGGCGAGTTCGGCGATACGGTCTTCGACGTCGAGAACGACGACTTCGGCACGGCCGGCTCGTACCTCGGCCTGGTGTTCACCGTCGATCCGAACCTCAAGACGCCGATCGTCGTGACGTACCGCGACCAGATCCGTCTGACCGGCCAGCCGGTCGTCGGCGATCTGTACCGCCAGATGGAAGTCGTCTTCAGCGACCCGGCGGGCCTGGCGAGCGGCCAGCGGCTGACGTTCTGGCAGGACACCGACTCGAGCGCGCTCGACGGCGGCATCACCGCGGTGGACACGCCGGCCCCGCCGGGCCTGCTCCTGGCCCTGATCGGGGCGGTGCCGCTGCTCGCCCGCCGGCGGCGCGGCTGACCGCGCCCTATAACCGAGGGCATGACCGTCACCCTGGCCAGTTACGACGCCCTGCCTTACCCCGGCGAGCCGGTCGCGGCGATGCACCCCGACCGGCTCGCCGTCCTCGGCCGGCTGCACGGCCTGGCGACCGCGTCCGCGGCGCGCTGCCGCGTCCTCGAACTCGGCTGCTGCGACGGCGGCAACCTCGTCCCGCTCGCCCTCGCTTATCCCGAGAGCCGCTTCGTCGGCCTCGATCTCTCCGTCCGCCAGGTCGAGGCGGGACGGGCCGAGGTCGCCGCCCTCGGGTTGCCCAATCTGGAGCTACGCCACGCCAGCATCCTCGACGTTGATCCGGGCTGGGGCGCGTTCGACTACGTCTTGTGCCACGGCGTCTACTCGTGGGTGCCGGCCGACGTGCGGCGGAAGATCCTCGCCGTCGCCCGGGAGAACCTCGCCCCGGCCGGCGTCGCCTACGTCGCGTACAACACCTACCCCGGCTGGCACGTCGGTGTCACCGTCCGCGAGTGGCTCCGCCGCGCCGGCGGCGACCTGGCCCGGGCTCGGGCCGCTCTGGACTCCCTCCGCAAGTCGATGGCCGACGACGCATCACCGCACGGCCGCCAGCTCCACGCCCGGGCCGAAGAACTAGCCAACCGGCCGGATTACTACCTCGCCCACGAGTACCTCGCCGAAGAGAACGAGCCGGTCTGGTTCCACGAGTTCGTCGCCCGGGCCGACGCCGCCGGCTTGCGGTTCCTGTCCGAGGCGCACCCGGCCACGTCCGAGGTCGCCCTCCTGCCGGAGCCGAGCCGGCGGGCCCTCGCCGACAACCTCCTCTGCCGCGAGCAGACGCTCGACATCCTCCGGAACCGGACGTTCCGCCAGTCGCTGCTCTGTCACGCGGAGGCCGCCGTGCGCGAGGAGCCCGACCCGGCGGCACTGGCCGGGATGAGCGTCGCGTCCGACGCGCGTCGCATCGAGAGCAGCCGGCCCGGGGTCACGGCGTTCGCCCTGCCTGGCGGGGCCGGCCTGACGACGACTGACGCCGGCCTCATCGCCCTGTTCGCCGCCCTGGAGGAAGCCGCCCCGGCCGCCGTGCCGATAGCCGCCCTGCCCGTCGCGCTGGCCCGGGTGCTCGGCTGCATGACGCGCGGCCTGGTCGAGGTGTACCGGGACCCGGTCCGGTTCGCGGCCACGCCGGGCGAGTTCCCGCGCGTCAGCCCGTGGGCGCGCCGCCAGGCGGTCTGCGGGCCGCGCGTGACGGACCTGCGTCACCGGCTGACCAAACTGGACGAAGTCGAGCGGGTGCTCGTGCCGCTCCTCGACGGGCAGACGCCGCGGTCGGCCCTGGTGGCCCGGCTGGAGGAGGAGATCGCGACGGGTCGGCTCGTCGTCACCGACGGCGAGCCGCCAGTGGGAGAGGCCTTGCGGGGGGCGCTGGCGGGGGTGGTCGAGGTGGTCTTGCGCAACCTGGCCCGCCAGGCCCTGTTCACGAGCGACCCCACATAGCCCCGGGCTTGCCCGGGGCTATGTGGCGGAGGCGTCAAGGTTTCTTCTTGATGGCCCGGATCGCGACGAGGTCCGCCCCCGGCTTGCGGTCGCCGAGGCCCGCCACCCGGGCCGGCAGGGCGAGCGCGTCGAGTACGCCCCAGCTCTTCGCGTCGAGGGTGGCCTTCAGGCCCGGCACCGTCACCGCCTTGCGGACCGCCGCGGAGCCCCACGTCCGGGTTGCCGTCGCAACGACGGCACCGGGGCCGTCGTCGCCGGCGACGATCGGCCGGGTGATCCGGCCATCGATAACGTCTTCCTCACTCTGCCAGACGACGCCGCCGGCGAGCGTCGCGCCGCGCGCGTTCAGGAGGGCCGGGCTGCCGCCCTCGAACGGGTGCAGGAACAGGCAGCCGCGCGACAGGATCGTCAGCGGCTCCTTGATCGCCTCGGCCGCCTGGGTCGCCCCGACGACGACCGTCGGGCCGCGCGACGCGACCGTGCTGCCGTCGAGCGACGCCCCGAGCCCGACGCGCGGGCCGACGCGCGGCCCCGGCTCGAACTCGACGGCCGGTCCGCCAGCGAGGAGCAGGCTGCCCTGGACGCCGACCAGCGCCCCGGTCCCGGCGACGCGGACGCTGGTCTGGCCGGTCGTCAGGACGCACTCCGCCACGGCGAGGTGGTGCGCCTTGTCGGCGTCGCCGGAGCCGTCGAGTGAGACGAGGGCCTTCAGGCCGGGGAGGCCGGCCGGCGGGCTCTGCAACCGGCAGCGGAAGAGCTTGAGCGGGCCGCCCTTGGCCTGGAGCAGATACGGCGTCGAACGCGCGAACGCCCCCTCCGGCGGCTTGACGTCGAGGTTGGAAAGCTCCAGGCCGCCGCCCTCCGTCGCGATGAGGGCCGCAGCCGGCGACCCGGCCGGGATGGCGAAGCGCAGCGCGAGCGGCGCTTCTGTCGCGGTCGGCGGCTCGGCGTACAGGGCCAGGGTCGTGCCGGCCGGCACCTTGATCAGGCTCGTCGCCTTGTCGCCGGTCCCCTTCAGGTGCAGGACGACGCGCGGGCCGAGCTTGCGCTGCTTCGCCAGGTGCGCGCCGACGTCCGGCGTCGTCGCCAGGTCGAGCACCTCGCCGTGGTACAGGCCGTCGGCCAGGTTCGGGATGGCCGGCGGCGTGCCGTCGAGGTAGGCGATCGTCGGCAGCGGGTAGTGCTCGGCGGCGAGGGCCGGCCAGTCGTCGCGCGCGGCGGGGAGCTTGTCCAGCGGCGCGCCGAGCGGCCGGTCCGGGTCGCTCGTCGCCCCGAAGGCGAGCGGCGTGTCCAGGGTGCGGAACGTCGCGGCCGGCTTCGTCTCGACCTCGTTGACGGCCGGGGCCGGCCAGGGGTTCGGCCGGGCGACCTCGCCGTCGGGCCGCTCCCAATGGGCGAGCCAGTCGCCGACGTCGCCGCCGGCGATGGCCGCCGGGCCGGCGAGGAGGACCGGCCAGCCGACGTAGAGGCAGTTGACCGCGAGCCAGTCGAGGTTCTTACGCGTCGCGGCGGCCGGCAGGCGGAGCAGCTCGCCCTCGGCGGCCGGGCCCATGCGGGTCAGCAGGCAGTCCCACCAGTGCAGCCGCAGCCCCGGCGTCTTCGCCTCGTCTGTGGCGCGGGCCTCGACGAGCGTCTTGCGGCCGACGAACGTGGACCGGGCGGCCCACAGGCGGACGTCGCGGTCGTCGGAGGTAGCCACCTGAACGAGCGGCCCCGCTCCGCCGACGAACAGGCAGCCGTCGAAACCGACCTCGGCGCGGACCGCATCGACGGCGACAACGGCCAGGCCGTCGCCACGGCCGACGACACGCTCGAACCGGCCGCGGGCCCGGTCGCCAGTCAGCCGGGCGACCGCCAGAGCGTCGTGCCTGCCGGCGACAGCGACGGCCACGTCGCGCAGGTTCAGGTCGCCGTCGCGGACGGCGAAGACGGCGTCCTCGCGTGGCGGCAGCGCCTCCGGCCAGGTCGTCACGACCTCGAGGTCCTCGACCCAGAGGTGGCCCTTCTCGACCGCGACGAAGTGGGCCGACCCGCTCGGCCGGTCCTTCGGCGTGAGATCCCAGACGAGCAGCGGAGAAAAACCCTTGCCCGGCCGGAGGACGACCGACCGGCCTGCCAGCTTCAACGACGGCTCGAACAGCGGGCCGTGGTCGTGCAGCTCGACGACGGCCGTCTGACCGTCGGGGATCGCGGCGAGGGCCGACTCGACGGTCGGGTGCCAGCCGGGCTGGCCGTCCGGGGCGCGCGACACGCGTAGGACCGGGGCGTCGGCCGGCGGGCGGGCGTTGTCGTTCCAGGGCGTGCGGAACCGGGCCGCGAGCGACTCGACCGCGATGGCCGTCGCCGGGGCGTACAGCGGCGGGAACTTCGGCTTCGGCGGCGGCGGGGTGCCGGTCTTGCCCGTGCCGTCTTTCGTCACAGGGCCGTCCTTCGGCGGATCGGCGTCCTTCGGACGGCTGTCGTCCTTCGGCCGGCTGCCGTCCTTGGGGCGGTCCTTGCCCGGCTCGACGACGCCGACGGTCGGGTCGTTCGGCGGGGCGGGCGGGTTCAGCGCCAGGTAGGCGGCGGCGGCCCCGCCGAGGACGAGCAGCCCCGCCACGACGGCGACCATCCCGGCGGAGCCCTTCTTCGGTTTCGGCGCGTCGCTGGCGGTCGAGCCGCCCTTGCGCCGCTTCGCTGCACCGGTCTTCGGCTTCTTGCGACCGGCGGAAGGGAGGTCGGAGTCGGTGTCGCGCTGGCTGGCGGACTTGCGCGTCGGGCTGAGTTCCTGCAGGGCCTGGAGCAGCTCCTGGGCGGTCTGGTAGCGGTCGTCGGGGTGCTTGGCCAGGAGGCGGTTCAGGACGGCGGCGAGGGCGTCGGACACCTTGGCGTTGAGCTTGCGGACGTCGGGCGGGGCGGCCTCCATGTGCTTGACGAGGCGCTCGGCGAGGCCGCCCTTGGCGAACGGCGGCTGGCCGGTCAGCATGTGGAACCAGGTGCAGCCGAGCGAGTACAGGTCGCTGCGGTGGTCGGCGACGCCGCTGTCGCGGGCCTGCTCCGGGGCGATGTAGTCCACCGTGCCGACGGTCGTCCCGGCCCGGGTGACGCGGAACTGGCCGTCGTCCTGCTCGCGGGCCAGGCCGAGGTCGGTCAGCTTGACGACGAGCCGGCCGTGCTTCTTCGTCAGGAGGAAGTTCGACGGCTTTACGTCGCGGTGGACGACGCCGTGCTCGGCGGCGTGGGCGAGGGCCCGCGCCGCCTGGAGCATGATCTGCCGGCTCTCCTCCGGGTCGAGCTTGCCCTTGTTCTCGATGTGCTCGTGGAGGTCGATGCCTTCGACGAACTCCATGGCGAGGTAGATCGTCCCGTCCGCCTCGCCGTAGTCGAAGACGCGGACGATGTTCTCGTGGCTGAGGCGGGCGGCGGTGCGCGCCTCGCGGCGGAAGCGCTCGACCATGGCCGGCTTGGCGGCCATGTCGCGCGTGAGGACCTTCAGGGCGACCTCCTGGTCGGTCTCGGTGTCGCGCGCGCGGTAGACCGCCCCCATGCCGCCGGTCGCGACGTGGTCGAGGAGCTCGTACTTGCCGACGCGCTGGCCGTGCTGGTTGCCGACCGCCGAGGGATCTCGCGCCATGGCTCGTCCTGCCGGGGTCCGAGGGAGGGCCGCCGCTTTCGCGCTTCAGCATAGCATACGGCGGTTCGTCTCGGGAACAGCGAGCCTGGCCCGATTCGGAAACCCGGGAAGAACGAGACGAGCGTGCGGGTTGCGCCGCCCCTGTTCGGGGGCGCGGGAGGGGCGACCGCGAGAAGGGGCGGGGGTCAGAACAGTTCGGCGATCGGCTTGCCGGTCGTCGCGGCCGTGACGACGTTCGTCGGCACGTCGCGCGCGACACGGACCACGCCGACATCGAACACCGTGTTCATCACCGTGGCGAGGAGGTGGGCCGGCGTGTACTTCTCCGTCGCCGGGGCACCTGCCTGACGGTCGGACTGGCCGATCACCTGGCCCATCTTCAGGCCGCCGCCGGCGAGCAGGAGCGGGGTCAGGTTCGCCCAGTGGTCGCGGCCGCCGTTCTTGCCGATCTTCGGCGTCCGGCCCATCTCGCCGGTGACGACGAGCAGCACCTTGTCCTGCAGGCCGCGTTCGTGCAGATCCTCGACGAACGCCGCGACGGCGTGGTCGAGCTGCGGCCCGAGCCACTTCATGCCGCCGAGGCCGGCCGGGCTGTTGCTGTTCGAGTGCATGTCCCACCCGGCGTCCATGACCGTGACGAAGCCGCAGCCGGCCTCGACGAGCCGGCGGGCGAGCAGGAGCTGCTTGCCGAGGAGGTTCGACGACCGGCGCATGTCGCCCCACTTCTGGACCTCGTCGTTGCCAAAGAGGTGGGCCGTGTCGTACTTCGCGACGGTCTCTGGCTTCTCGCGGCCGAGGTCGAACGCCCGGGCGATGCCGTTGACGATGACGTCGTACGCTCGCTGCTCGTGGGCCGTCAGGTCGTCGAACGCCCGGGTGGCGTCCATGCGCCGCTTGAACGTGTCGAGCTGGCCGAGCAGGCCGCGGCGGTCGTCGAGCTGGTCGCGGCCCTGGCGCATCTCCAAGTTCTGCCGCAGCGGGCCGCTGCCCGCCGGCTCGAAGTAGGCGTAGCCCGCGCCGAGTTCGCCGCCGGCGGCGATCAGCTTGTTGAGGGCGTCCGTCTCGAAGTTCTTGCCGATCTTGAAGTCCTTGCCGCCGACCGCCTCCGGGGCGACGAGGACGTTGGTCGGCATGCCCGAGCCGGGTGCGTTCGGGCCGGCGATGCGGGCGTAGAGCGAGCCCATCGGCACCTTGAGCGGGTTGCCGCCGGCGGTGCTGAGGTAGTTCTGGTGGTCGGCGTTGCCGGAGGCGAATGACCGGACGACGGCGAGTTTGTCGGCAAGGGCGGCGAGCTTCGGGAAGTGCGAGCCGAAGGTGACGCCGGGGAGCTTCGTCTGGACCTCGCCGAAGATGGCGCGGATCTCCTGCGGGGCGGTCATCTTCGGGTCGAACGTCTCGAGCTGGCTCGGCCCGCCCTGGAGGAAGACCATGACGACGGCCTTGTCGGTCGTCAGCTTGCCGGCCTCGGCGCGGGCGAAGAGTTGCGGCAGGGAAAGTCCGCCGAGGGCGAGGCTGCCGATCCGCAGGAAATCGCGGCGGGAGCCGGCCGTGCGCGTCGTGATGTCGAGCATGGGATCACCTCGCCGGGGGTGCGGACGTCCGTCCCCAGTATAGGTGACGGACGAGCCGGATTGGACGGGCAATCCCGATGCGGCGAGGCGGGGAAGGCGCTCAGTAGACGTACGCCAGGTAGGCGTAGTAGTAGGCGGTGTACGCCCGGGCGTAGGCCTGGTAGTGCCACCCGAACGGATCCCACTGCACCGCGGCGTAGGCGTAGGCGGCGTTGACGTAGCCGGCGTAGGCGTAGGCGTAGGCGTAGTACGAGTAGTTCGAGTAGCCGGCCGCGGCGTAGAAGGCGTACGACTGCGTGTAGTAGAGGTTCGAGTACGCCGAGAACGCGAAGGAGTTGAAGCTGCTGGAGTAGGCGTAGTACGAGTACGAGTAGGCGTTCACCGCGTAGTTGTAGCAGTCCGACTCGTAGGAGGCGGCGACGGGGGTCTCGCGGCCCATCAGCAGGCAGAGCGCGAGCAGGGCGGCCAGGCAGAAGTTGCGCGACATGGGGAGACTCCGATTCCTGAGACCGGGACTGGGGATGCGGGTCGGGGTGGTTAGGAGACGTGGGGATTCTAGCGAGGGTCGCCGAACGCGGCGAGCCCGCGTCCTCAACCAAGCGGACGATTGCCCTCGCCGTCCGCGAGGGGTAGACTCGTCCTACTCTCACCCGGAGGCCCCGCCATGCTCCGCCTGCTCGGCTCGCCGCACCGCACCTGCGACGGCCTGACCCGCCGCGAAACCCTCGCCGCCGGGGCGTTGACGCTTCTGGGCGGCGGCTTCGACCTGCCGGCGCTCTTCGCTGCCGAGGAGCAGCGTGCCCGCGAAGCGCGGCCAGGCCAGGCGAAGGGCGTGATGCTGCTCTACCTCCTCGGCGGAGCCGCGACGCAGGACATGTTCGACCTGAAGCCGGACGCCCCGGTCGAGGTGCGCGGCGAGTTCAAGCCGATCGACACCAGCGCGCCGGGGGTGCGCATCTGCGAGCACCTGCCGCGCCTGGCGAAGTGGATGCACAAGGCGGCGATCGTGCGGACGGTCAACCACAAGGCCGGCTGCCACAACTGCCTGCCGAGCTACACCGGCTGCGAGGAACTCCAGCCGGACCAGCACCCGCGCGACAGCCACCCGCCGAGCATGGGCTCGGTGTGCGAGTGGCTCAACCCGCACCCGCTCGCGATGCCGGACTACGCCTACCTGCCGAACTGGCTCGGCTGGGGCCAGGTCTTCCGCCGCGGCGGCCCCTACGGCGGCTTCCTCGGCAAGCGCTACGACGCCCTGACGAGCGAGTGCAGCCCGTACGGCGACAAGGGCCCCGAAGGCACGAAGCCGGGCTATCCACAGGTCGTGCGCGGCGTGCCGGTCCTGCCGCACACGACATTCGACGCCGACCTGTCGCTCGACCGCATGGACGCCCGCCGTGGCCTGCTCCAGCAGATGGACGAGCAGCTCCGCCGTGTCGAGGGCTCGCCGGCCGTCGAGGGCTACGACCGCCTCCAGAGGCGGGCGTTCGACCTGCTGACGTCGTCGAAGCTGAAAGCGGCGTTCGACCTCCGCCATGAAGATCCGCGCCTGCTCGACGCCTACGGCCGGACGCTGTTCGGCAATAGCACGCTGATCGGCCGCCGGCTGATCGAGGCCGGGGTGCGCTTCGTCAACGTGACGTGGGACCTGTACTGGGACCGGGTCAAGGTGGACTACGACGCCTGGGACACGCACACGCGCAACTTCCCCATCCTCCGCGAGAACAAGCTGCCGCACTTCGACCACACCGTGCCGGCCCTGCTGGCGGATCTCGACGCGCGCGGCCTGCTCGACGAGACGCTCGTCGTCGTGATGAGCGAGATGGGCCGGACGCCGAAGATCAACGCCAACGGCGGCCGAGACCACTGGACGCATTGCTACAGCGTTCTGTTCGCCGGGGCGGGCATCCGCGGCGGCAGCGTCCACGGCACGAGCGACGCCCAGGCGGCGTACGTCAAGGACGGTCCGGTCAGCACGGCCGACGTGTGCGCGACGATCTACCACTGCCTCGGCATCGACCCGGAGGGGACGATGGTGCCGGACCGGACCGGCCGGCCGGTGTCGATCAGCCAGGGCGGTCGGGCGATCGCGGGCATCCTGGCGTGAGTCTCCGATGGGCGTCTACTCACACTACCAGGCCCTTCCGGCGGACGGTTCCCTGCTCCGTCTGCTGCTTGCGGACGCCGACCTCTACCAGGTCTACTGCCATCTGGTCGGTGAGCCGAGCGGCCCCTTTGACCTACTCCGATTCGACGAGGCCGAACTCCAGGGTCTCCACGAGCAATTGGCCGGGCTCGGAGACGGCGCGATCCAGCGTGCCGTCGCCGTCTTCTATCGCGAACTCGACCGCACCCGCGAGGAGGCCTCTGGGGTCGAACACCGCGCGCTCCTAGTCAAACACGGCTACTACTTTGACGCGATCGAGGGCATGGGAACACCGACCCACCCCCGCCTCGGCGAGCGGCTGATCTGGCCCGGGACGGTACTGTGGCCGGAATTAGTCGCGCAACTGGACGGGGGCCTGTCCGTGATCTCCACCGAGGTGGTGCTAGCCGGAGCCGCGTTCCTGGCCGGCCTCGATGAACGAGTCATCGCCGAGGATCCGGACGCCCACCGGGACTGGCTGGCCTTGTTCCACGCCGCAGCAGAGCGGGGCGAGGTGGTCGTGGTAGGTGCGTTTCCTTGATCGCGCCCAGGCCCTTGCGTCGCCCCTGGCCTCGGTAGAGAATGCCCCTCGCACAGTCATCGGTCACGAAGGGATCTCCGCCATGCCGCTACGCTCCGTCCTGCTCTGCGTCGTCCTCCTCGCCCCGGTCGCCGCCGGGCCGAACGTCCTGCTCGTCAACACCGACGACCAGCGCTTCGACACGATCCGCGCCCTCGGCAACGCCGAGATCCAGACGCCGACCCTCGACGCACTCGTCGGCCGCGGCTTCACCTTCACCAACGCCTACTGCCAGGGCGGCAACTCGCCGGCCGTCTGCACCCCGAGCCGGACGCAGCTCCTCTCCGGTAAGTGCTTCTTCCACATGCCGGCACCCAACCTCAAGGAGTACGACGGCGACACCGTCGGCAAGACGTTCCGCGCCGCCGGCTTCGCCACGCTCTGCGTCAGCAAGCCGGGCAACTCGTTCCGCGCCGCCCACGACCACTTTGAAAAGGTCGTCCACATCCCGCACTCCGGCGCGGAGACGAACAAGAAGTGCGCCGACGCCGTCCTCGACTTCCTCAAGGCCGACGACGGCAAGAAGCCGTTCTTCGTCTACTACTCCCCGTCCATGCCGCACGACCCGCGCACCGCCGAGCCGGAGTACCACCGCATGTACGACCCGGCGAAGCTCACGCTGAGCAAGAACTTCCTCGCCGACGTGCCGCTCGACTTCGGCGTCCTCGCCATCCGCGACGAGAAACTGGCGGCGTACCCGCGCAAGGCCGACGAGATGAAGAAACACCTCGCCGACTACTACGCCACCATCACCAGCCTCGACCATCATCTCGGCCGCATCCTCGACGCGCTGAAGGCGGCGAATCGGCTCGACGACACGGTCGTTATCTTCACCAGCGACCAGGGCCTCGCCGTCGGCGGCCGGCACGGCCTGATGGGCAAGCAGAACCTCTACGAGCACTTCAAATCGCCGCTCGTCCTCGCCGGGCCGGGCGTGCCGAAGGGCTCCTCGCCGGCGCTGGTCTACCTGTTCGACCTCTTCCAGACGGCGTGCGACCTCGCCGGCGTGGCGGTGCCGCGCGGCTGCGATGGGGCGAGCCTCGTCCCGGTGATGAAGGGAGAGAAGAAGGCCGTCCGCGAGGCGCTGTTCGCCCTGTACACCGACACGCAGCGCATGGCCCGCGACGAGCGGTGGAAGCTCCTCTGGTATCCGAAGCTCGGCAAGTTCCAGCTCTTCGACTTGGCGAACGACCCGGATGAGCTGACCAACCTCGCCGACGACGCGAAGCACGCCGAGACGTTCGGCCGGATGAAGAAGCTCATGGCCGACCAGCAGGAGCACTTCGGCGACAAGCTCGTGGACCGCGTCAAATGAGCGACCGCCACGCGAGCAGGAACGCGAACGCCGCCGCCGTCGCCGGCACGAGCGGGCTCAGCGGGTAGCGGCTGAATCGCTCCGGCGCGGCAAGGAACATCACCAGCCAGGCCGCGAGGGCCGCCCCAGCCGCGGTGACAGCCCCCTGCCAGCCGAGGTAGCCGCCGATCAGGGCCAGGCCGACGACGGTCGGTAGGCGGCTTCCGTACAGCGCTCCGACCGCCAGGCCGGCCAGCGCCCCGACCGGCAGGCCGAGCCACGCCCCGGCCGGGTGCAGCCACTCCGTCACGGCGAGCGGTACCGCCGGCACCAGCCAGACGCCGACCGGCACGCGCTGGCCGTCCTGGTCCATCCACGCCGCGGCGACCAGGGCGGCGAACAGGACGCCGTGCAGCAGGGTTAGGACGTGCAGGCCGGCGCTCGGCAGGCTCAGGCCGCGCAGGCCGCCCTCGTGACGCCAGTGCGGTAGGTTCGTGCCGCCGCTATAGAGTTCGACCACGGCAAGGAGCAAGAAGGCGACGCCGACGGTCGCCTCGACGAACGGATACCGCGGCGAGATCGGGAAGCGGCAGTCGCGGCACCGGCCGCGTAGCCAGAGCCAGCCGAGGACGGGGACGTTGTCGCGCCAGCGGATGCGGTGCCGGCACGCCGGGCACCGCGACGACGGCCGCGACAGGCTCATGCCACGCGGCAGCCGGTAGATGACGACGTTGAGGAAGCTGCCGATCGCCGCCCCGAGGGCGAACCAGATCGCTGCGAACGTCACCGACGCCAGCGCTACGAGTTGCTCCGGCTCCACCGCCCCGCCCTCCGGTTACAGAAGGCGTCATTCTATACAACGGCGACATGCTCGAGTCAGTCACCCTCGCCGTCGTCGGCGTGACGGTCGTCGTCATGCTCCTGCTCGTCCGCGGCGGCCTCGTCATCGCGGCCGGCATCGTCGCGGCGCGCCACCGGCCGCCGGACGACCCGGCCGCCTGGCCGTTCGTCTCGCTGATCGTCCCGTGCAAGGGGGCCGAGGCCGGCCTGGCCGAGAACCTCGCCCGCCACCTTCGGCACGACTACCCGGCTTACGAGATCCTCTTCGTCGTCGCCGACGCGGACGACCCGGCCATCCCGGTCATCGAGCAACTCCGCACAGCGCATCCGACCTTGCCGCTCAAGCTCGTCGTCGCGCCGCGCCTGCCGGACTGCGTCGAGAAGACGTCGAACCAGCTCGCGGCACTGATGGAAGTCGATCCGCGCTGCGAGGTGCTCGCCTTCGCCGACTCGGACGGCGAGCCGCTGAACGCCGGCTGGCTGAAGGAGCTGGTCCGGCCGACGCTCGCCGGCAACGTCGCTACCGGCTATCGCTGGTATCTGCCGGAGGACAACGTCGCCCGGCTCCAGGGGACGTGGGACTCGGCGTGGTGCGGCTTCCACATCGCGTTCCACACGGTCTGGGGCGGGGCGATGGCCGTCCGGAAGGACGTCTTCGAGCGGCTGGACTTAGTCGACCACTGGAGCCGGGCCCCGACGGACGACGTGGTGCTGGCTCGCGAGGCGTGGAAGGCGGGCGTGCCGGTCGTCTTCGCGCCGGGGGCGATGTGTCTGAGCGGGCCGCACCGCCGGCTGGCGAGCTTCCTGACGTGGATTCGCCGGCAGACGCTGCTCGTGCGCCTGCCGGCGTTCGGACTCTACGCGGCCGGGCTGTTCATCGCGTCGCTCTACTTCCTGAGCTACGCCCTGTGCGTCGCCTTGCTGATCGTGCCCGGCCCGGAGTATGGCCTCGCCCTGCCGCTGGCCGGCCTCGGCGGACTGCTTGGCGCGTCGCTGCTGCGGGCGTGGGTGCGCTATCGGCTGGCGCGGGCGTTGCTCCCGGGTCGCGAGGCGGACGTCGCCCGGACGCTGTGGTGGCCGTACGCCGTCTTCGTCGTGCTGGCGGACCTGCTCATGTTCCCGATCTACGCCAGCGTCCTGTTCGCCCGGACGATCCGCTGGCGGGGGGTGACGTACGTGTGGACCGGCGACCGCGTCCGCCGCGAGGCGGCCGAGCCGTGGCGCGAGGAGACGTCGGCGTAAGGGAGACTTCCCGCGATGGACGACCGCTTGCGTTGCGACCGCTTCCCGCGTGCGTCCACTTTTCATCCCGAGTGGATCCTCGCCAGCGTCAGCGGCGGGGCGAACCCGCTCTGGCTGACGGAGTGGCTCACCGAGGCGCTCGACCTCCGGCCCGGGATGCGCGTCCTCGACCTCGGCTGCGGCCGGGCGATGTCGTCGGTCTTCCTCCGCCGTGAGTTCGGCGTCGAGGTCTGGGCGACCGACCTGTGGTTCGACCCGTCGGAGAACCACCAGCGCCTCCGCGACGCCGGCGTCGCCGACGGCGTCTTCCCGATCCGGGCCGACGCGCGCGCCCTGCCGTACGCGACCGAGTTCTTCGACGCGGTCGTGTCGATCGACTCGTTCATCTACTACGGCACCGACGAGATGTACCTGAACTACCTCGCCCGGTTCGTCAAGGTCGGTGGCCCGATCGGCATCGCCGGGGCCGGCCTGACACGCGAGTTCGACGGCCCGGTGCCCGACCACCTCCGGGCGTACTGGGCCCAGGACCGGCCGTGGTCCTTCCACGCCCCGGACTGGTGGCGGCAGCACTGGGACAAGACCGACATCGTCGATGTCGAACTCGCCGACGCCCTGCCCGACGGCTGGCGCTACTGGCTCGACTGGATGCGTGCCATCGCCCCGGACAACGCCGTCGAGCTCGCCGCGCTGGAAGCCGACGCCGGCCGCTACCTCGGCTACGTCCGCGTCGTCGGCCGTCGGCGGGCCGACGCGCCGCTGTGCGACCCGGTCGTCACCATCCCGGCGAGCTACACCCACAAGCCGCTGTTGCGCACCTCGGAGGGATGACAATGCGCATCGCGCTGGCGTCGCCGCGGGTCGCCACCTCGCTCGACGAGGGGCTCGACAAGGTACGCCGCTTGCAGGCCGAGGCGGCGGCCCGTGGGGCGGCGGTCGTCTGCTTTCCGGAGGCGTACCTGCCCGGCTTGCGCGGCGTCGATCTCGACGTGTTGCCGTTCAGCCCGGCCGAGCAGGCACGCGTCCTGGCCGCCGTCGCCGACGGGGCCAGGGCCCACGGCGTGGCGACGATCTTCGGCACGGAGCGCCTCACCGACGCCGGGCTACAGAACGTCGCCGTCGTCTACGACGCCCGGGGCGAGTTGCTGGGCTGTCAGACGAAGACCCAGGTCGCTCCGAGCGAGGATCCGTACTACGTCCCGGGCCAGGGCCGGCACCTGTTCGAGATCGACGGCGTGAAGTTCGGCGTCGCGATCTGCCACGAGGGATGGCGCTACCCGGAGACGGTCCGCTGGGCGGCGGCACGCGGGGCGAAGGTCGTCTTCCACCCGCAGCACACCGGCAGCGACACCGACGGCGTCCAGCTGTCGGCGTGGGGCTCGCCCGCCGCGCCGTACTACGAGAAGGCGATGGCGTGTCGCGGCCTGGAGAATACGATCTACTTCGCCAGCGTCAACTACGCCCTGCGCTTCGCCGAGTCGGCGACGAGCGTGATCGACCCGTCCGGCCGGTGCCAGGCGTACCTGCCCTACGGCGAGGAGGGCGTCCTGGTCGCCGACCTCGACCTCGCCGCGGCGACCGGCTTGCTCGCCGCGCGGTACGCGCCGGAGCGTTTCTAACCGAGGACGTCCCATGCTCGCGCGTCTCCTCATTCCTCTGCTCGCGGTTCCAATGCTCCTGGCCGACGAGCCGGCCCCGGCCGGGTTCACTGTCGTCGTAACGGCGTCCTACCCCGGTGCGAACGCGACGACCGTCGCCGAGGTCATCGCCGCCCCGATCGAGCAGCAGGTCAACGGCGTCGAGGGCCAGGTGCGGATCGAGTCCGAGTCGGCCAACGACGGGAGCTACGTCGCCCGCGTCCGGTTCGGCCCGAAGGTCGATCGGAAGGTCGCGGCCATCCTCGTCGAGGTCCGCGTCGCTATCGCCTTGCCCGTGCTTCCCGAAGAAGCGCGTCGACGCGGCGTGGCGGTCAAGGTCGCCCCGGCCGAGCCGGCCACGAAAATGGCGACGATCGCGTTGCAGGACCGCGGCGCGAACGGCCACGCGGCGCTACGAAAGTGGGCGGAGACGGTCGCCAAACGCCTCGCAGACAGCGGCGCGGTCAAGCCGGTGGTGTTCCCTGGCCCGGACGTGCCGCAGTTGGTGACGAAGGTGGACCGGGCCAGGTGCGCCCAGCTCGACGTGTCGCCGGCCGCGGTTCTGGAGACGGTCGAGGCCGCCGGTCCGACAGCGACGCCGGACGAGCTGCGCCGGCTCCTGGTCCGGGCCGGCGACGGTAAGGTGGCGCTCGGGGCCGTCGCGTCGTTCGAGGCGATGACCGGCCCGGCGGTGGTGCACCGGGTGGACCTCTTCCCGGCAGTGCGCCTCTCGGCCGCGCCGCCGGCCGGCCAGACCCCGGCCGAGGCGGCGGCGAAGTGGGCCGGCGTGGCGGCGACCGACCGACCGAAGGGGTTCGAGGTGGTCCCCATGAGCGGGAAGTGAATTTGCGGAGGGCGCGTCTCATGGAGCGCTCCGAGTACCTCGCCGCGATCCGGCTCGACCCCTCGGTCTTCCCCGCGGTGGACGGCTGCCCGGACCCGCCGCCGGACTGGGTCGCCGCCGCGTGGGAGACGCCGGCCGTCCAGGACGCGATCGTCGGGTCGATCGCCCGCGACGTGAGCAAGTGCGGCGAGCTGTCCTTCGCCTGCACCGACGAGTTCATCGCCCGGCTGGCGGCCACCCTGACGACGGAACAGGTCGTCCGGTTCTACCACGCCCTCCGCGACGAGTCGCCGCACCGCGAGGCGGAGTTCCGGACGGAGTTCCTGGCCGGGTTCGCGCGGCACGCGGCCGCCCTGCCGCCGGCGCTGACGTGGCGGGCCCTGGTGGCCGCGATCGGCGACGACGCGACGGCGGCGGAGTTGCTCGGGGCCGAGCCGGGGAAGGCGGCCGGCTACTCGTTCCGGCTCGTGCCCGCCGAACCGGAGCGGACGTTCCACCTCCACCGCGGCGCGGACCACGCCCTGCACGTCGTCTTCGCTCGGCGGGGCGGCCCGCTCCGCTTCGCCGTCGCCGGGGAGGAGGTCCTGCACGGTGACTACGACGACCCGCCCGGGCCGGACGTGTCCTACGCGGCGCGGGTCGCTCCCGAGACCGCCCGGCAGGTCGCCGCCGCTCTGGCGGCGCTGCCGATTTGGCGGGTGTTCGAGCTACTCCGCGCCCTGGACAGGCGGCTCCTTCAGTACAAGGCGGGCCGCGATCTGTACACCGAGGCGTACCGCACGGTCCAGGGGGCCTACGCCGCCGCAGCTTCCGCCGGGGCGGCGGTCGAGGTCCGGATCGGATGACGCCCCGGCCGCGCCGACGTGGTACGATCAGCCGTGAAGGAGGTGCCGCGATGAGATGCGTGTCGGGGTTGCTCGCGATGGGCCTGTTCGCCGTCGGCTGCTCCGGCGGGCCGGCCGCGCGGCAGGACGACGACCTCGCCGTGTACGAGGCCGTCTTCCGCTACCGGCTCGAGATGCTGCGCGGCGGAGCCGGGGTCACGGCCTACCTCGCGGTGGACGGGAAGGACCCGCCGCCCGAACTGCTGAAGCTGCTCCGCGCCGACTGGCCGAACCTGAAGCCCGCGTCCGAGGAGCCGAAGGAGAAGGGCCTCCGGCTCTACGTCGAGGATCTTCGGCGCGGCCCCGGCGACGCGGTGATGCTGAAGGCCGGGTCCTGGTCCCCGAGCCGGTTCGGCGGCGAGGGCTACTTCGCCGACCACCACGTCGGCCGGGCCGGCGGCCGGCGCGTCGTCGAGAAGGTCGATAACGAGACGATGAGCTAGGCCCGCCGGCATCCCCGCGGTGACGCCCGGCCGGGTTGACGGACGTTCTTGGCAGGAAGAGGAGGCCCCGATGCGAGGCGCTGTATTCACGGTGGTGCTTGCGCTGCTCTCCGCGACGACGACCTGGACCGCGACCGGCGAGGAGCCGGCCGACGGCTGGCGACCCTTGCACCTGATCACCGACGGAAAGGTCGACCCGGCCTGGGTCATGGTCGGCTACGGCTCGTTCGGCGTCGCGGACGGCGCGCTGCGCACCGACTGCGACGAGAAGGGCCTCGGCCTTCTCGTCTACCGCAAGGAGAAGTTCGGCGACTGCCAACTCCGCGTCGTCTTCAAGGCGAAGGACGCGAAGTCGAACGCCGGCGTCTACGTCCGTATCGACGACGGCATCCTCAAGAAGCTCGACGAGAAGCACCCGCCGGCGAAGCGCGATTCGACCGGCCAGCTGACGCCGGAGTCGCTCCAGGCGTACAAGGACGCATCGGAGAAGGGGACCGGGCCGTGGTACGCCGTCCACCACGGCTACGAGGTGCAGATCTGCGACGCCGCGGCCGGCAAGCGGAACCGGACCGGGGCGGTCTACTCCCTCGCCGAGGCGACCGCCCTTTCCGACAAGCCGGCGACGGAGTGGAAGGTGATGGTCATCACCCTCCAGGGGAATCGCATCCTGGTCGATATCGACGGCAAGCGGATGACGACGTTCGACCCGGCCGGCAAGGACATCCCCGCCGAGCGGGAATGGTACGAGCCGAAGCGCGAGCCGAAGCGGCCGACGTCGGGCTACATCGGCCTGCAGACGCACGACCCCGGCGACGTGGTCTACTTCAAGGAGGTCAGCGTCCGACCGCTGGCGAAAGATCGCGGCCAGCCGGCCGGAGACGACCTCGCCCGGTGGCTCGCGCCGCACGACTGGAAGCGCGACGGCGACAAGCCGGCCCTGTCGCTCGGCGAGAAGGGTAAGTTCGACGACCAGCACATCTTCGCCCCGTGCGTCATCAAGCAGGGCGACGAGTTCTGGATGTACTACTCCGGTTCGCAGCGCTGCGTCGATGCCGGCACCTACAAGGGCAAGGCGAAGGACCCCGCCCAGCCGGAGAAGTCCGACCAGCGCCTGTTCAAGCTCGGCCTCGCCAAAAGCAAGGACGGCGTGACGTTCACGCGCCACTCGGCCGACCCGGTCTTCAGCTTCGGCGACGACGTCCATTCCGTCGTGACGGCGACCATCCTCAAGAACCCGGACGGCTCCGTCCACCGCGAGGACGGCAAGCTGCGGATGTACTTCGCCGCGGTCGATTTCCCCGGCGGCACCTACAAGCACGACCTGTACCAGACGACCAGCACCGACGGCGTCACCTGGGCGAAGCCGACGCTCGTGATGCCGAACGCCTACGCCCCGTGCGTGATGAAAGAAGGCGACAAGTACCGCATGTGGTACACCTGCATCGACAAGCACCCCTGGCACACGAGGTACGCCGAGAGCCCCGACGGCACGAAGTGGACGCTCCGCGAGCAGCCGTGCATCGTCATGGACCAGAAGTGGGAGGTGAAGGACCAGGTCTATCCGATGGTCGTCAAGGCGGACGGCGTCTACCTGATGCTCTACGGCTGCTACTGGAACGACGACAAGCACACGGCGCTTGGCTTCGCGGTGAGCAAGGACGGGCTGACGTGGACGAAGCACACGGATAACCCGGTCTTTCGGCCGGAGCCGCGGCACGACTGGGAGTCGAACTTCACGACGAGCCAGTCGCTGCTCCGCCTGCCAGATGGCAGCTTCCGGGTGTGGTACGCCGGCCGGAAGCAGCCGCCGTGGAGCAACCTGTACTTCGCGATCGGCACCGCCCGCTGGGCCGGGCCGGGGAAGTAAGCCGCTCGGCCCGCGGATCGGGCGGTTTCCTCTCGCGTTCCTGCCGCCGGACTGTATACTTACGTACATCATTATCGCGGAGGTGCGATCGATGGGCGACCACCCCGGCTGGAAGGGCCGCGGCGCGGCGGACAACCCAACCAACCGCTTCGAGCTGCGGGTGATCGAGCCCGACCCGGAGGCGCGTGATGAGCGGTCGGCCCCCGAGACCCAGGTGCTGCCGGACCGGGCGCGCACCATCCTGACGCGCAACGACAGCCCAGACGTCGGCTTCACCTGGAGCCTGAACCCGTATCGGGGATGTGAACATGCGTGCGCATATTGCTACGCGCGCCCCTACCACGAGTACCTTGGCCTGTCGGCCGGGCTCGACTTCGAGACGCGCCTCTTCGTCAAGGAGGACGCCCCGGACCTCCTCCGCAACGAACTCGCCGCCCCGAAGTGGGAGCCGGCCGTCGTCGCCCTGAGCGGCGTCACCGACGCGTACCAGCCGATCGAACGGCGCTATCGGGTGACACGCCGCTGTCTCGAGGTCTTCGCGGAGTTCCGTAACCCGGTCGGCGTCGTCACCAAGAACGCCCTCGTCGCCCGGGACGCCGACCTGCTCGCCGACCTGGCCCGCGACGAGGCCGCCCTGGTCATGGTCTCCGTCACGTCACTCGACTCGCATCTCGCCGGCGTCATGGAGCCGCGCGCCAGCCGGCCGCACGCCCGGCTCGCGGCGATCCGGGCGCTCCGCGAGGCGGGGGTGCCGGTCGGGGCGGCCGTCGCGCCGATCATCCCCGGCCTGAACGACCATGAGATCCCGGCCATCCTGGAAGCCGTCACCGAGGCGGGGGCGCGGTGGGCGTTTTTCACGATCGTCCGACTGCCGCACGGCGTCGGTGACCTGTTCGCCGATTGGCTGGGGCGGCACTTCCCCGACCGCAAGGACAAGGTGCTCGGGCGGGTCAAGGAGATGCGCGGCGGCAAGCTCAACGAAGCCCGCTTCGGCGTGCGGATGCGCGGCGAGGGGCCACTGGCGGAGCAGATCCGGGCCCTGTTCCAGTTGAGTTGTCGCCGGGTCGGGTTGGAGACGAAGGCCCCGACGCTCTCGACGGCGGCGTTCCGGTCCGGGCGATTCACGCAGGGGACGTTGTTCTGACCGTCACGCCCCGGCCATCTCCGGCACGGCGATCGGCTCGCCGGCCTCGACCAGCTTGCCCGGCTCGTACTTGTGCAGTTCGACGACGCCGTCCTTCACCGTCAGGTAGTGGCACGGCAGTTCGGTCCAGCAGCCGCTGTTGAAGTACGGCACTGGCTGGTCGCGGTGGGCGCACGCGACATGCGTGTGGCCGCAGATCGCCATCGTGCAGCCGAGCCGCTTCGCCAGGGCCGTCGAGCGGTCCTCGATCTTCTTGGCACACCGCAGGAACGTCTTGCTCCCCTTTTTGGCCACCTTCGCCAGGTAGTGGGAGCGGTCGATCCACTGCAGGGCCCAGTAGATGCTGTCGGCGAACCACGTCAGGATCGGGTGGTTGTCGAGGAAGGCGTCGAAGATGTGGCCGTGCAGGATCAGGATGCGCTCCTTGCCGCTCTCCAGGACGTAGTCGTCGCGCACCTCGACGCCGAGCAGGTGCGAGATGATCTCGGCCGAGCCGTCGTGGTTGCCGCACAGCCAGATGATCTCCAGCCGGTCGGACAGCTTGCGGATCTGCGACAGGACGTTCCAGTGCGACCGCTTCAGGCGGCGGAAGTCCATGCTGTCGAAGACGTCGCCGTTGAGGATCAACTGGCGCGTCGCGACCTGGCCGCGGTCGATCCGGTCGAGCATTTCACCGACGAGCTTCGCCTGGCAGTTGTCGCTGCCGAGATGAAGATCCGAGAGAATGACGGCGTCGAGCATGGATGGATGGACCTCGGGTGCGGGGGGCGGCGTCCATGACGGTGCCTCACTGCGACGGTTGTTCCCTCACTGCTTCTCTATCCGAACCCCGTGTGGAAACCATGAGGGCGGAGTGAAAATGGCCAGAACCGTGCCGCCCCCTGGCGTTCCGTGCCGGCCGCGAGTATTATCCTAGCCGAAACGATCGGCGCGGAAATAGGGATTCGACCGGCGGGAGGGCGGAGATGCGGCTGGGACTCCTCGGGCTGCTCGTCGTTGGGTTGGTCGCCGCGGCCCAGGACACCGGCGGCTACAAGCCGGTCGCCGGGCCGGGGCCGATGCGGACCGCCGTGGCGGCGAGCCTGGCCGCGGCACGCGAATGGCTGGCCCAGAAGGACCTCGCCTCGCTGGCCCAGGCCGGGCCGGAACTGGAATTACTCGCCCGCCTCCTGGCCGCGCAGGGCAGCAGCCCCGACTGGTTGAAGGGGACCGCCACCCTGGAAGATCTCGCCCGCAAGCTCGCCCCCGCCTGCCGGGCCAAAGACGCCGCCAGGGCCGGGGAGATCCTCACCGGCTACGGCGAGCAGTTGAAAGCGCTGGAGACCGTCGCGACCGGCGAGGCGAAGGCCCAGCCGGGGTTCAAGCCCGGCGGCGGCGTCAAGACGTGGATGCTCGCCCTCGACTTCGCCTACCACGAGGCGAAGCTCGGCAAGAGCCCGGACAAGGTGGCCGAGTTCGCCCTCGCCCTCGCCGAGGAGGCGAACGCGGTGCAGTTCCTCCGGCCGGACGCGAAGTGGCGCGCCCACTCGCAGCAGGTGCGCGACCACGCGCTCCAGGCCGCCGAGGCCGCCCAGGCGAAGAAGTCCGACGACGCGAAGGCGCTCTTGCAGAAGGCGTTCGAGCGCTGTGAGGCGTGCCACCAGAACAAGAAGTAGATTACCCGGATCGCTCGTTTCGCAACAGGTGAGGGAGGCCGACGATGGCGGAGAATCGGATCGACTGCCCGGATTGCGCCGAGGGCCTGGACCGGCGCGCGTTCCTGCACACGGCCGCGGCCGTCACCGCCGGCGGCATCCTGCTGCCCGGCCGGGCCACCGCCGCCCCGACGCCGCAGAGCGCGGCCGAGACGGCGGTCAAGGCCCTGTACGAGACGCTCACCCCGGAGCAGAAGAAGGTCATCTGCTTCGCCTGGGACCACAAGGACGAGCGCGGCCTGCTGCGGACCCACGTCTCGAACAACTGGCACATCACCAAGCCGACGATCGATAGCGACTTCTTCACCCCGAAGCAGAAGGGCATCCTCTTCGACGTCTTCAAGGGGATCTTCCATCCGGACTGGCACCAGAAGCTCCTCAAGCAACTCAAGGACGACAACGAGGGCAAGCCGTTCGGCGCGGACCAGAACGTCGCCATCTTCGGCGAGCCGGGCGGCGAGAAGTTCGAGCTGGTGATGACCGGCCGGCACATGACCTGCCGGGCGGACGGCAACACCGAGAAGCACGTCGCCCTCGGCGGGCCGATCTTCCACGGCCACGCCGCGGAGGGTTTTAACGAGAAGGCCGGCCACCCGGGCAACGTGTTCTGGCACCAGGCCGTCGAGGCGAACAAGGTCTACACGCTCTTCGACGAGAAGCAGAAGGAGAAGGCCCTCCAGCCGCGGCTGCCGGCCGAGTCGGCGGTCGGGTTCAAGGGCAAGGAGGGCGTCATCCCCGGCCTGCCGGTGACGGAGATGTCGAACGACCAGAAGGACGCCCTGAAGAAGGTGCTCCTGTCCCTGGTCGAGCCGTACCGCCAGGAGGACCGCGACGAGATCGCCGAGTGCCTCAAGGCGCAGGGCGGCCTGGAGGCGTGCCGGCTGATGTTCTACCGGGCCGGAAGCCTCGGCGATAAGGACACGCCGTGGGACAACTGGCGGCTGGAGGGGCCGTCGTTCGTGTGGTACTTCCGCGGGACGCCGCACGTCCACATCTGGATCAACGTCGCGAGCGACCCGACCGTCGAGCTGAACGCGCGCGGCTGATCCGCCCCCTCCCCATGCCCGGGCGTCGCGACGCCCGGGTCGGGTTCGCCGCACGATTCCGCCGCCTCCGGCGTTCCTCCTTCCGAGGGCACCCGTCCGCCTTGAGGAAGGCCGCATGGCCCGCGTCTACCTGTCGTCGACCTACGAGGACCTGAAGGCCCACCGCCAGGCGGTCGGGCCGGTCGTCCTCCGCTCCGGGTTCGACCTCGCCGCGATGGAGTACTACCCGGCCGCGTCGCGTCGGCCGGCGACGTTCTGCGTCGAGGACGTCGCCCGCTGCGACGTCTACCTCGGCCTGTTCGCCTTCCGCTACGGCCACGTCCCGCCGGGCGAGGAACTGTCGATCGTCGAGCAGGAGTACGTCGCCGCCTGCCGGCACGACCTCGACCTGCTCGTCTTCCTGGCCGACCCGAAGTATCCCTGGCCGGCGTCTGCCGTCGAGCAGGGGCCGGGCCGGGAGCGCATCGAAGCGTTGAAGGACCGCCTGCGGCGCGACCTCGTCGTCGATTTCTTCACGACGCCGGAAGACCTGGCGAGCAAGGTCGGCTCCGCCCTGGCCAACCACCTGCACGGCCAACGTCGCACCGCGACCGGCCCGCTCGGGCTGAGCGCCGGGCAGTGCGCCGCCTGCAAGCACGTCCACGCCGACGGTCCGACGCGCCGGGCGTGCGACCGCTGCGGGGCGGCGCTGCATGAACCCTGCCCCGCCTGCGCCGCGCCGAACGGCGTCTGGAGCCCGCACTGCGGCCGGTGCGGCATCGCGATCCCGGCCGAGTTGGAGCGCGTCGTCGCCGAGTTCAAGACCCGGTTCGAGGCGGTCAACGCCCTCGTCCGGTCCGGCGACCTCGACCGGGCCCGGGACGCCCTCGCGGCGATCCGGCTGCCGGGGCACTCCCGCCTGGCGAAGCACCGCGACCGGCTCGAACGCGAACGGGTCCGGCTCGACCGGGCCGTCCGTGAGCAGGTCCAGGACCAGGGCGGGCGCGAGTTCGACCGCCAGGCGCGCGACGGCGACTGGCTCGCCGCCCGGGAGACGCTGCGGCAACTGGAGGCGTCTGGGCCGGACGCCGCCCGCCGCGGGCGGGTCGCCGAAGGGTTGCGCGACCGGGTGCTGGCCGCGCCGGAGGACGTGGCCGCCCGACGGGCGTACCTGGAGGTGCGTTCGCCGACCCAGGAGGAAGCGGACGAGCACGCCGGCGAGGCGCTCCAGCGCGAGCTATTATGGCGAAGGACGCTGCCACTGCTCTGCCTGGGGTGGCTGGTCGTGCCGCTGCTGTTGCTTCCCAAGGCGCGCGGCCGGGTGTTCGACCTGGCCGCGCCGCGCCGCTTCCGCCGGTTCGGCCCGCTGCCGGCGGCCGCCCTGGCGTGGCCGGATCACGAGATCTGCCGCCGCCACCTCGGCGAAGCCGGTACGGGGCGCTTCCACGACGGGTTCGGTTCCATGCGTAGCTAGCCGCCACGGGATCCAGAAACGGGGGACGGGATGGTCGGGTTCATCGGCTGGGTCGCCGACGTGACGTACATGGTCCTGGAGCGCGTCGATCCGCTCAACTTCGACGACCCGGACGACGAGCGCCCCGCGGTCCGCATGGTCGGCCGGGCCGGCGGCGTCGTCGGCTTCCTGCTGTCGCTTCTCGCCCTGGCGGCCCGGATCGACCTGCGCATCACGCCGGGCGAGGCGCGCCTAACCCAGACGAGCAAGCTCGGCGGCAGCCAGTCGGTCCACATCGTCTCGCTCCAGTCGAAGCCGTCGGTCAAGGTCGCGGTCCTGTCGCCGTGGATCTACCTCGGCCTGGCGGTCGGCGCCGCCCTGCTCGGCGTCGTGACGTTCTTCATCTCGTTCATGGCCCTGCCGGTCATCGCCCTGTTCGTCGCGGTGTTCGTCCTGCAGTTCTTCATGGGGCAGTGCTACTCGGTGAGCATCGTCGGGCCGACGTCGCTCAACTTCCGCGTCTACCCGACGCTGTTCGGCAAGGCAAAGCTGACGTTCGACGACCTCATGGACGCGATCGACCTGATGCGGCGGCTGATCGACCGGGTCGAGGTGCGGACGCAGGTCGGCGGCCTACAGGTGGCCGAGCTGCTGGAGGAGGCCGCCCCAGCGGTCGATGCGGTGGTCGTCGTCGCGGACGACCCGGAGGCGGACGGGGCCCGGGCGTACCACGCCCTGATGGGCCAGAAGCCGGCCCCGGGCCAGCCGCCGCGCGAGTTCCTGCGCGGGCTGCGCGACCTGACGCAGCGCTACCCGAACACGCAGGCGGCGGCGCGGGCCGAGTTCGAGTTCAACGGCCTGAAGCGCGTCATCGGCGTCGTCCAGCAGCACGCCGAGAAGAAGGCGACCCCGGACCAGGTGCGACGCGAGCTGCGCGACGTGCTGCGCGACTACCCCGAGACGGTGGCGGCGGCGTGGGCGCAGTACTACCTCGACCGGGTGAAGTGACCGACCGTCACGCCAACTTCCGCCCCGTCAGGCGCTCGTGCGCCTCGTGGTAGCGCCGCCGCGTCTGCTCGACGACGTCGTCCGGCAGGGCCGGCGGCGTCCCGGCCAGGTCCCAGTTCGCCGCGAGCCAGTCGCGCAGGTACTGCTTGTCGAACGACGGTGGACTGACACCCGGCCGCCACTGGTCCGCCGGCCAGAAGCGCGAGCTGTCCGGCGTCAGCACCTCGTCGATCAGGATCACCTCGCCGGTCGGCGTCACGCCCCATTCGAGTTTCGTGTCGGCGAGGATCAGGCCGCGCGACGCGACGTGGCTCGCCGCCCGGTCGTAGATCGACAGGGTCCGCTTGCGGACGAGGACGGCGAGTTCTTCGCCCAGATCGGCGACCAGGCGCTCGAACGGCACGTTCTCGTCGTGGCCGACCTCGGCCTTCGTCGCCGGCGTGAAGATCGGCTCCGGCAGCTTCGCCGCCTGGGTCAGGCCGGCCGGTAAAACCTGGCCGCAGACGGTGCCGGCCTGCTGGTACTCCTTCCAGCCGCTGCCGGCGAGGTAGCCGCGGGCGACGCACTCGAACGGCAGGACGGTCGTCTTGCGCACCAGGCACGTCCGGCCGGCGAGCACGTCGGCCTGAGAGGCGAACGGCGCGCCCATCTTCGCCGGGTCGGTCTCGAGCAGGTGGTTCGCGACGCCGAGATGCTCTAGCCAGAACAGGGTCAGGCTCGTCAGGATGCGGCCCTTGTCCGGGATCGGCGTCGGCAGGACGACGTCGAACGCGCTGATGCGGTCCGTCGCGACGAGGACGAGCCGGTCGCCGAGGTCGTACACGTCGCGGACCTTGCCGCGCCGGCACGGCACGCCGGGGATCTGGCTCTCGAACAGAGGCACGGTCATGGTCGGCTCCTCCTGGAGATTGGGTAGCGAGTCCGCGTCCCGGAGGCCAGCGCTCAAGTCCGACGCCGCGGATGCCGATGATAGGAAACGGTCCCTCGCGCTCACGGAGGACGGCGGATGGACGGTTTCGTCGGCAAGGCGCTGCTCGCAGTCGTCGTGGCGGCGGTCGGCCCCACGGCGGCGTGGGCCGGGCCGGCGGTGCCGGCGGCGTATCACGACCTGCTCCGCGACTGGTACGCCCGCTACCTCGGCCGACCGATCGAAGCGAAAGCCCTGGCGTACTGGGGCGAGAAGATGGTTCGCGAGCGGAACCCGGCCATCGTCCAGGCCGATATCCTCGCGAGCGGCGAATACTACACCCGCAACGGCGGGACGCCGGTCGGCTTCATCCGCGCCTTGTATCGCGACCTGGACGGGAACGGAAGCCCGTCGGACGGCCAAGTCCATTTCTGGGTCGCCCGTCTGGGCCAGGTCGGTCGTCGCGACCGCCTGGCGGAGGCGTTCCTCCGGGTCCAGCCGCCACCCGCTCCGGAACGCGGACCGGCGGACCGGCTCGGCGAGGCGGTGGTCGGCGGGGTAGCCGAGGTGCTACTCAAGGCGGCGGTCGAAGCCCTGCTCGGCTCCGAAGACAAACCGATTCCGCCGGCGCTGCCCCGGCCGCCGGTCGTCCTGCCGGCCGGGCCACTGCCGCCGGTGCCCGCGACGCCGCCGCCGGCACCACCGCCACCCGGCGTGCCGGAGCCGTCGCGACTGGGCAAGGGAAAGTCGCTATGAACCGGCCCACCCTATGCGTCCTGTTGGCGTTCCTGCTCGGCCCGGCCACGGCCGAGGCGGCTTGGCCGTGGTCGAAGCCACGGCCGCTCCATCCATCCGAGCAGGCCCTGCTCGACGGGTGGTATCGGAACTACCTCGGCCGGCCGATCGACGCGGCGGCCCTCACCGTCTGGGGCGCGAAGCTCACCCAGACGAGCGACCCGGCCCTCGTCCAGGCGCAGCTCCTCGGCAGCGGCGAGTACTACCAGCGCAACGGCGCGACGCCGGCCGACTTCATCCGCGCCCTGTACCGCGACGTGGACGGCAACCCGAACCCGTCCGAGGCCCAGGTGCGGACCTGGCTCGACAAGCTGCGCGAGGCGGAGCGACGCGAGGTCCTGGCGCAGCGGTTCCTCAACCTGCACCCGCCGGGCTACTGGGACCGCAGCCGGTTCGAGCGGAAGACCGGCATCACCGTGGACAGCATCTGGAAGGACATCCTGTCGATCAAGCCGTGACGGGGGGAATCGAACTTCCCGTCTGACGCCGGTGTGACATAATGAAGAGAGAGTAACCCGCCCCGGGAGAACGCCATGAACCGGACAAGCATCGGGATCGTCCTGGCGGCGCTGCTGACGCCGGCGCTGTGCGAGGCGACCTGGCCGCAGCTGTTCCGGCCGCGGCCGATCGCGCCGGAGTACCAGCAGCTCCTGAGCGACTGGTACCCCCGCTACCTCGGCCGGCCGCTCGACCCACAGGGGCTGGAGGGCTGGGGCCGCCGCCTGATGCGCGGCGACACGCCGCGCGAGGTCGAGGCGGCCATCCTCGGCAGCAACGAGTACTTCGTCCGCAACGGCGGCAACGACGCGGCGTTCGTCCAGGCCTTGTTCCGCGACGTTGTCGGCGCGCCGGCCGACCCGGCCCAGCTCAACCACTGGCTGCGGCAACTCGACCGCGAGGACGACCATCGCGGCGACCTGGCGGAGAAGTTCCTCAAGACGATGCGCCGCGGCGCGCCGCTGCCGCCGGCCCCGCCGCCGCCGCTCAACCCGCCGGCGTTCTACCCGCCGGTCGGGACCGCCCCGCCGGTGGGGTTCAACCCGCCGGCGATCTCGATCCAGGTCGGCACCGCGCCACCGACACAGCCGCCGCCGGTGATCTATGGCCAGCCGCCGGTGACGACCTTCCCGCAGACGTCCGCCCCGCCGCTCGCGCCGCCTCTCAACGTGCCGCCGGTCGTCGGGCCGGGCACCGTCCCGAGTTCGACCCTGCCGCCGCCGTTGCCGCTGCCGCTGCCGCCGCGCTGAGCGTCGCCCGTTCCGGCGCTGGCCGAACCGGGCCTGCGGCCGTCGTCAGAGCCAGGAGACGACGGCCAGGTCGGCCGTCGCGCAGTTCTCGTAAAACGTCTCCAGGTCGTACAGGATATCGACCAGCCGGGCCCATTCCGCCTCGGCGGCCTCGGCGTTGACCGCCTCGCGGCCGTGGTAGCCGTAGAGGTTGAGCCCGGCCATGTTCGGGATGTCGAACCGGTCGCGCAGGTCGTCGAAGACGGTGACGACAAGCCGACCGGCGATCAGGTCCACCTCGTCCGGCTGGGAATACATCGGCGGGCCGTATCCGAGATCGACGTCGCGCAGGACGTGTCGGCCGAAGACGGCCCAGGAGAGCGGCGGTTCGCCGCCGTTCGCCGTGCCAGTGAGCACGTAGTGGACGGCGTGCCAGTCCTTGTCCAGGGAGAAGCGGTAGCGGGCGTGCTCGGTCCGGTTGTTCACGAACGCCCGCACTCCGGCGAGCGTCGTGCCGACGCCGGCGATCTCTTCCGGCGTGGCGGCGAACAGCTTGACCGTCATGGACATGGCGACACCCCGCCGTCACTTCATCCGCTTCGCCTCGACCAGGAGGCGGTTCGAGTCGGCCGAGGTCTTGAACTCCGTCGGCCGGGCCTTGCCCGTTATGTCGAAGCACGCCTTGAACGTGTCTCCGTCGATGCGGTAGATGCCGAGCATCGTGACGCCCTTGTTCTGCCCCTCGCCAATGGCGAGGTCGATCGTGCGCGGCGACTTCGACGTATCGAGCTTCATCCGCCCTTCCTGGACGACGACATCGGCGAGGCGGACGGCGTACTTCTCGCCGTCGAGCGTGACGGCCAGCTTGCTGTCCTCCGTCCCGCCGGCGTCGTTGCCGTCGATCTCGTGCTTCGTCAAAGTCCACGTCCCCTTGACGGCCTCCAGTTCCTTCTTCTCGTCCGCGTGGCCGACGCCGACGAACGACACCAACACGGCCGCGACGACGAGCAACCTTCCGAGCGTGGTCATGAGCCAGCCTCTCCGGCGGGTACGGGACGGGTCGAACGCTCCGGCCGGGGTGGTATACTCTCTCTCGGCCGCCGCGCCTAGCCGGGACCCGGTGTCACGTTTCCCGTCCGGCGGCGTTCCCTTCCAAAGGGGACCGACCTGCCTGAGGGACGCCGTATGGACGGCCTGGACCGCTGGGGATGGGACGACGCCTGGGCCGCCCGGTTCGCGGCCGTCGCCGGTGACGGCAACGTCCCGGCCCGCGTCGTGATCGAGCACCGCGAGCTGTACGTCATCCGCGGCCCGCACGGCGAGGGGACCGCCGAGGTGAGTGGCCGGTTCCGCCACCACGCGGCCGGACGCGGCGACTACCCCGCCGTCGGCGACTGGGTCGCCGTCCGGCCGCCGCCCGCCGACGGGCCGGCCGTCATCGACGCCGTCCTGCCCCGGACGAACCGCCTGTCACGCACCGCCCCCGGCGACGCTTCCGAAGAGCAGGTCCTCGCCGCCAACCTCGACGTCCTCTTCCTCGTCGCGTCGCTCAACCGCGACCTGAACCCGCGCCGCCTCGAACGCCTCCTCACCGCGGCCGCCCTGCCCCGCTGCCAGTCGGTCCTCGTCCTGACCAAGAGCGACCTGTGCGACGACCCGGCCGCCGTCGCGGCGGACCTCGCCGTGTCGCTCGGCGTGCCGGCCCACCCGGTCGGGGCCCTGACCGGCGACGGCCTCGACGCCCTCGCGCCGTACCTGGCCGGCGACCGGACCGTCGCCCTGCTCGGCTCGTCCGGCGTCGGCAAATCCACCCTGCTCAATCGATTGCTCGGCGAGGAGCTGCTCGCCACCGGGCCGATCCGTGCCGACGACGACCGCGGCCGGCACACGACCACGCATCGGGAACTCGTCCGCCTACCAGGCGGCGGCCTGCTGCTCGACAGCCCGGGCATCCGCGAGTTCGCCCTGTGGGCGGACGGCTCCGACGTGGACGGCGCGTTTGCCGATATCGCCGCCCTGGCGGCCGGGTGCGCCTTCGGCGACTGCACCCACTCCCATGAGCCGAACTGCGCCGTGCGGCGCGCCCTCGACGACGGCAGCCTGGACGCAGGCCGATTCGAGAGCTACCAGAAGCTCCAGCGCGAGCAGGCGTACCAGGAGGCCCGGACCGACGAACGCGCCGCCCGGGATCGCAAGGACCAGGAGCGCCGCATCCACCGGATCTACAAGAAGATCCAGGCCCGCAAGCCGCGCTGAGCCGGCCAAAAACGCTGACGGCCCGGGGCGGAACGCCACCGGGCCGTCTTGTTGAATCGGGGGTTACCAGCGGACGCCGACGCGGACGCCACCGCCGCCCCAACCACCACCCCAGCCGCCGCCGCCCCAGCCGCCGCCCCAACCGGGGCCGCCCCAGCCCCAGCCCGGGCCGCCGAAGCCGCCGCCGCCGAGGCCGACGCCGACACCGCCGCCGCCCTTGCCGGCGGAGACGTTCTCGAGTTCGAGGTCGGTCAATTCGTTCTTGTCGTTCATGGTGGGTCTCCGGTTGCGAGGAAGGTGGGGCCGGCCAACGCCAGCCCCGGTAGGTCCGCCGACCGTTTCACGGGTCGGCGGCTATATCGTCGGCGCGGTGGCCGGTTGTGCCGTCGGTGCGTCGGCCGTCAGGGTAACGGGTCGCCCGGGCCGGCCGGCGTCCGACCGAGGACGATCGAGACGAGGAACAGGACCAGGAACAGCACGAACAGGATCCGGGCGATGTAGGCCGCCTCGCCGGCGATGCCACCAAAACCCAGCGCCGCCGCGATCAGAGCGACGACCAAGAAGACCAGTGCCCAGCGTAACATGGTTCGGCTCCTTTCGGGTAAAGATCGTTGGCTTCCCCAAATGCAACGGGCGTGCCAGTCCGGTTGGAAAGCAAATTCACCGCCGTGGAAGCCGCCCGGTGCGAGAAAGGGCCGCCGGGGTCGGTCGTCACGGCGCGCAACGCGAGGCACGGCCGTGCGCGGTACGCGGTTTGCCCGGGGAGGGGCGGGCCCCGATCCGGGGCGAGGTCCCCCTACTACGGAACGCCGTCGGTTCCCTTCAGAGGATGCCATGAACAACCGCACGTACCTGACGGCGACCGTCGCGGCCGTCGCCCTGCTCGGCCTGGTCCTGGCCCGACAACCCCAGCCGCAACCGGAGCCGGTCGTCCCGCCGCCGGACGCCGTCTTCGAGGCGCAGAACCCGCGCGACCCGAAGGATGTCAAGACCCCGGCGCGCGTCGAGCAGGGCAAGACGAAGCACGACGCCTCCGACATCTTCCAGGCGAAGAAGGCCCGGCCGATCACCCCGGCCCTGGGCGACCAGCCCCAGAAGGGGGCGATCACCGGCTTCGACTTCTCCCGCGACCCGCTCGGCGCGACGAAGCCGTTCCAGACGTTCGACGAGACGATGAAGGCCGACATCGCCGCCAAGGCGGGGGTGATGCAGCTCCAGAAGGACCTCCTCGCGAAGCGCTACAACCTCGCGGCGAAACTCGACCCGAAAGCGACGATGTCGCGCGGCAAGCCGCTCGTCGTCGGGCCGACGGCGCGCCTGGCGGACGGAATGAACTGGCAGGCCCTCGCCGCGATGCCCCCGGCGGAGGTCAAAGCGAAGGGCGCCTTCCCGTACCCGTCCCTGCCGCACGTCAAACACGCCACCGGCGGCCAGGTCTTCCCGGAGATGCAGCTCGCCCAGTTCCCGCGCCTCAAACGTTTCGACGTCGATTTCGACCTGCCGGAGGCGTTCCTGCCGGAGTTCCCACCGGCGATCTTCCTGCAGAACCGACCCGAACTTGGCGACGTGTCGCGCGGCGAGGTCGTCTCGATCAACAACTTCCGCCGCCTGTTCGCCGACCTGCTCACCCCGGTCCAGCTCGAGGGGCTCCGCCTGCTCGTGACGCCGATGCCGCAGGAGGAGTTCAATGCGACTGACGACCGCAAGACCGAGCAGCCGAGCCTCGGCGTCGCGTGCTTCGACTGCCACGTCAACGGCCACACGACCGGCCAGTTCCACCTCAGCCCGGACATCCGGCCGCAGGAGCGCCGGTTCCGGCTCGACACGACCAGCCTGCGCGGGATGTTCAACCAGCAGATCCACGGCTCGAAGCGGTCGCTGCGGTCGGTCGAGGACTTCACCGAGTTCGAGCAGCGGACGGCATACTTCAACGGCGACCCGGTCCACGCGATGAAGAAGGGGTTCCAGGAGTTGCCGCGGAGCGTCGTCCCGCACATGGCCCAGGTGCAGAACATGCTCGACTTCCCGCCCGCGCCGAAGCTGAACGTCCTGGGCCGCCTCGACGCGTCCAAGGCGACGGAGAGCGAGAAGCGCGGCGAGGTGCTCTTCTTTGGGAAGGCGCAGTGCGCGGCTTGCCACCCGGCCCCGTTCTACCTCGACCACCAGATGCACGACCTGCGCCTGGAGCGCTTCCTCGACGAGCCGGGCGACGGGGCGATCAAGTCGTTCACGCTGCGCGGCATCAAGGACTCGCCGCCGTACCTGCACGACGGCCGGTGCCTGACGCTGGAAGACACGGTCGAGTTCTTCAACCTCGTCCTGGAACTGAAGCTGACCGACGAGGAGAAGGCCGATCTGGTCGCGTTCCTGCGCTGCCTGTGAGGCGCATGAAATGAGCCGGGCGACCCGAAGGTCGCCCGGCTCGTTGCGTTTCACGTCCGCCCGGGTCAGACCGGCGGCTTCCCGCCGAGGTACTCGGTCAGGTCGTTGACCAGGCTGGAGAGGCCGCCCCGCATGTCCTGCGGCAGGGCGTTCATGATCACCTGGCCGAACACGCTGACCGCGGTGCCGACCGCCAGGCCCTTCAAACTGCCGAACAGGCTCATCAACGACGGCCCCTGCTGCTCGGCCGCCGGCTCGTCGTGGCTCGGCTCCTCGGCCGGCGTCGAGCCGGACGCCTGGCCGGCCATCGGGTGCCGGCCCGCCGCCGGCTCCCCGGCCGGGACCGACATCGGCCCCGACGCGAGCGGCTGCGACGGCGTCGCGGCCGGTTGGGGCGTCGGCTGGCGCGGCGATCGGCCCGACGGGATCAGCGACCCGACGACGTAGCCGAGCGCGACCGCGGTGCCGAACGCCGCCCAGGGGTGTTTCTCGATGTGGCCGGAGATGTTGAACGTCTCGGTGACGGCCTGGACCGTCTCCGACACGGTCGAGACGGTCTTGTCGATCGTCTCGCTCGCGGCGTGGACCGTCTCGGCCACGGTCTGGGCCGTGTCCTTGACCGTCTCGCCGACCTGCTTCTCCAGGGCCTCCACCTTCTCGGACATGGCCGCCCGCGTCTCTTCCATCTGCTGGCGGATCACTTCGGTTTGTTCTGCCATCCCAGGTCCTCCTTCAGTTCTTCCGCCGACTTCTCGGGCAGCGGGTTGATCTTGCTGAACGCGGTCAACGCCCCGGCGACGAGGACGCCGCCGACGCCGCCGACGATGACGCCGAGCAGGCCGTAGGCGGCCCACGGTGCCAGGCCGGCGAGCTTGAGTAGCTCGACCAAACACATCGCCAACAGGACGGCCCCGACCAGGGCCGTCGCCGTGCCGACCACCAGGGCGGTGCCGGCCGTGGTCACCTGGCGCAGGTCGTCCTCGACCTCGGCTTGCAGGAGCTGGACGTGCTGCTTCATCAGCACCTGGGCGTCCTGGACGATCCCGGCCACGAGGCTGGTCGTCGTCTGCTGATCGGGGCGGTCGGCCGTCTCGTTCGGGTAGGTCTCGACTGCCATGGGTCACCTCTTGAACATGCGCGCCACGACGAACCCGAGGCCGAGTCCGACCAGCAGGCACGTCATCGGGTTGTTGCGGATCGAATCGGTTAGGCCGGCCATCAAGTCGCCGGCGGCCGCGGGCCCAGTCGAGCCCCGGCCGTCGGCCGTCTCACTTCGTTCGAGCGTCGTCGGGTTCGCCACGACTCACCTCCTCGTTGCGGGGATCGTTCTCGTCCGGAATCTACGCAAGCGATGTGCCAATCCCGGATCGCCACGCCGGCGGGGGCGACGCGGACCGGGGCGGGTACGCGGCCGCACAGGGTTGCGAACCCGGCTGCCCGACTCGGCATGTCCCAGAAGGCGGCGGCGGGTTTTCGCCCGGCCCGGGCATTGGCACGGTTCCTGCGTCGTGGAAGGGCGACACCCGACGCACGGCGCGTCGTCACCCACTCCCAAGGAGTTGAAGTCATGGCGAACCAGCAGCGTAAGGACGACGACAAGCAGAACCAGGGCAACCAGGGCGCGCAGAAGCGGGCCGACCAGGCCGGGCAGGCCGTCGGCGAGACGGCCAGCGGCCTGGCCAGCTCGGCCGTCGCCACCGCGGACCGCACCGCCGAGACGGTCGGCGGCGGGATGCGCTCCGCGGCGAACACCGTCCGCGAGAACACCCCCCGCGAGGGCATGCTCGGGGCGGCCTCCCAGGCCGTGGCGAGCGGGCTCGACAAGGCCGGCGAGTACCTCGAAAAAGAGGGCGTCAGCGGGGCGGCCAACGACGTGTACAAGCTCATCCAGAGCTACCCGATCACGGCAGCGATGGTCGGCGTCGCCCTCGGCTACCTGATCGGCTGTGCGACGTCGTCGCGCTCGTAACGTCCCTCGGACCAACCCCAAACCCGGCGGCCGGCGCTCCAAAAGGAGCGCCGGCTGCTCGCGTTTGCCGCTTCATATAGCCCCGGGCTTGCCCGGGGTCTTCGCAGCCGTCGCAAACGAAGACCCCGGGCAAGCCCGGGGCTATGTGGGTTTCACGGCTTCAACACGCACTTGATGCAGCTGTCCTCCTTGTCGCGGAACGTCTGGTACGCCCACGGGGCCTCGTCCAGCGACAGGCGGTGCGTCACGACGAAGGACGGGTCGATGTCGCCCTTGCGGATGCGCTCCAGCAGCGGCTGGAGGTAGCGGTGGACGTGCGTCTGGCCCATCTTCAGGGTCAGCCCCTTGTGGAACGCCGCCCCGAACGGGACCTTGTCCAGGAAGCCGCCGTACACGCCGGGGATGGACACCGTCCCGCCCTTGCGGCACGCCTGGAGCGCCTGCCGCAGGGCGGTCGGCCGGTCCGTCGCCAGCATGACCGCCGCCTTGACCGTGTCGACCGTCGCCCCGAGGCCGGTGCCGTGCGCTTCCAGGCCGACCGCGTCGATGCAGGCGTCCGGCCCGCGGCCGCCGGTCATCTCCGGCAGGGCCTCCAGCGGATCGACCGCCTCGTAGTTGAGCACCTCCGCCCCGCACTTGTCGCGTGCCATCGCCAGGCGCTCCGGGAAGCGGTCGATCGCGATGACGCGCGCCGCCCCGAGCAGGTACGCGCTCTTGATCGCGAACAGGCCGACCGGGCCGCAGCCCCAGACGGCGACCGTGTCGCCCGGCTGGATGGCGCAGTTCTCGGCCGCCATGTACCCGGTCGGGAAGATGTCCGACAGGAAGAGCACCTGCTCGTCGGACAGCTCGGCCGGCACCTTGACCGGCCCGACGTCGGCGTACGGCACCCGGACGTACTCCGCCTGGCCGCCGGCGTAGCCGCCCATCATGTGCGAGTAGCCGAAGAGGCCCGACGACGAATGGCCGTACAGCGCCTCGGCCATGCCGGCGTTCGGGTTCGAGTTGTCGCACGCCGACGTCAGCTTCCGCTGGCAGAAGAAGCAGCTCCCGCACGCGATCGTGAACGGGACGACGACCCGGTCGCCGATCTTGAGGTTCTCGACCTTCGGCCCGACGGCGACGACCTCGCCCATGAACTCGTGGCCGAGGACGTCGCCGGACTGCATCGTCGGGATCCAGCCGTTGAACAGGTGGAGGTCCGACCCGCAGATCGCGGTGGACGTGACGCGGAGGACCGCGTCACGCGGGTTGATGATCTTCGGCTCGGGGACGTCCGCGACCTCGACGCGCCCCTTGCCCTCCCAGCATACCGCTCGCATGTCGCCCTCCTCAGAAGCGCCGGTGAGCCGGCTGGCCCTCGGTGCCCGAGATCTCGCCGGTCTCCATGAGCTGCTTGAAGCGGCGCAGATCCTCCGCGACCTGGAGGCTCGGCTCCTCGCCGAACAGCCAGGCGAGCCACGACCCGAGCGTGCCGCCCGGCGGGTCGTAGCGCAGATCGACCCGCACCACCGTGCCCCGGTCGCCGGTCGCGCGGTGGAAGCGCACCGTCCCCTCGGTCGCGACCGTCGCGCCGGGGAGCGACCGCCAGCCGATCTGCTTGCCCTGCTCGTCGGCGGTGAGTTCGGCGTCCCACGCCACGGTGCCGACCGGGGCCGGGGCCTTCGCGACCCAGCGCGACTTGCCGCCGTCCTCGGTGACGGACTCGAGGTGGCGCATGAAGCGCGGCAGGTTGTCGAAGCGCCGCCAGAAGGCGTACAGCTCCTCGGGCGACTTCTCGATCGTGATCGCCCGGATGACGTGGACGCCACGGCCCGGGGCGACGCCCTTGCGGTCCGGGTCGGGGCCGCTCGTATCGACGCCGAGCGCGCCGTAGATCGGGCAGTGGCCGGTCGCGCCGCGGTAGACCAGCCCGGCCCCGAGCGCCGCGACGGCGACCCCGGCCGGCGACCGTCGCGTCAGGCCGAGCAGGGCGAGCAGCAGGCCCGCCCCGGCCGAGACGACGCGCTCGACCTGGCCGACGTTGACCTGGCTTTGTTTCTTCTCCTGGGGTGCCGGGGAGGGCTCTTGCTGGCGCGGCTTGTCCCGCTGGGCCGTCGCCGGCTGGGTGTGGTGTCCGTTACGATGTCCTGGCATGGGATCCTCCTTCGGGGAATGGCGAGCCGGGGGCGTGAGCCCCCGGAGGACACCCTTCTGTCACCGAAGCGTGCCCTCCGGGGGCTCACGCCCCCGGCTCGCCTGGGTGTCAGACCGACCCGGCCATCTCGTTGTTGCGCCGGGCGGCCTGGTCGGTCAGCGTCGTCACGACCGACGGCGCGACCGACGACTCGCTCTCCGCCCCGGTGCGCGTCGCGGTGCCGACGCTCTCCGGGCCGTCCGGGCCGGGCAGGAACCGGTTCACCAGCGACAGCAGGTCGGCGGCGAACTCGGGGAACAGGTTCTGGAACAGGACGGCGACCTTCGCCGGGAGCGACAGCACCGCCTCGGCGTCGCCGCGCCGGCACGCCGCGACGATCGCCCGGGCGGCGTTCTCGGCGCTGACCGTCAGCAGCGGCAAGGAGTCGCTCACCGCGAACCAGGCGTACTCGGCCCGGTGCTGGCCCTTGAATTCCGCGTTTCGCGGGCTGCCGGTGCGCATCAGCCCCGGGCTTACCGTGGTGACGACGACGCCGTCCTTGCCGAGCGCGGCGCGTAGGCCCTGCGAGTAACCGACCAGGGCGAACTTGCCGACGCTGTACGGCAGCAGGTGCGGCACGCTCACCTTTCCGCCAATCGAGCTGATGTTGACGATCCGGCCGGCCCGCCGCTCGCGCATCCGCGGCAGGACCGCCTCCACCGTGTGGTAGCAGCCCCAGAAGTGCGTCCTTAAGGACTGCTCGTAGTCCTCGCAGGTCATCGTCTCTTCCGGGCCGACCTGGATGACGCCGGCGTTGTTGACCAGGACGTCGACCGGGCCGACCGCCGACTCGACGCGCGCGACCAGGCCGGCGACCTGGCCGGCGTCGGTCACGTCGCACGGGGCGACGAAGGCATCGATGCCGTCGCGGCCGAGGTTCTCCGCCGCCTGCTCCAACTCGGCCGCGTCGCGGGCGCACAGGGCGAGGCGTGCCCCCGCTGCGGCGAACTCGCGCGCCAGGACGAGGCCCAGGCCCCGCGACCCGCCGGTAATGAGGACGACCTTGTCGCGGAAGTCGTACGCCGGGCCGCGGGCCAGCCGATGCCACAGCCAGGCCCCGGCCCCGAGGCCGAGCGCCGCCAGGGCGGCTTTTTCGAGCGTGTTCATGAGGCCTCCTTTGCGGAGACCTATTTGCAATCGGGGTGCCAAAGCCGGCCGCGCGGCCGACCGCAGCACGCCGGGCGGCCGGCTGCCCGGCCCAAAAACGCCGAGGCGGCGTCGCCGTTGCCGGCGACGTCGCCTCGGTCAGGGAGTGGCTCTCTCAGCTCGGCCGGGGCCGATAGATCGCCTGAAGCTGGCTGACCATCGCCGGCCCGGCGCGGAGGACGCGGAGGAGTTTCTGTTCGACTTCCTGGGCCGGGCTCAGGGCGGCCCGGCCGTCCTCGATGAATTCCTCGTCGGCTTCCGGCACCGCCGGCAGCGGCTCCGCGGGCGACGGCGACAAGGCGAGCGAGTCCTGCGAGTGAGTCATGGGAACTCCTTCCGATTTCCTAGTTGCGGTTCTCCGTGCAAGGCCCATGCCAACTGACGTGATGTTCCCGGCCGTCATCGACCAGGACGACTTCCTCCCCCTCGACGGCCTGTCCGTCGAGCGTGATCGGGGCCGGCCCCGCGCCGGCCCGCAGCCCGATGAGATAGACCGACCGGCCGACGCGCAGCGTCGCCCGGGCCCACGGCCAGGCCGCCGGCAGGCGCGGGCAGAGCCGCAGCCGGTCGCCGCGCACCCGGATGCCCAGCAGCGTGAACACCGCCACCTGGTACAGCCAGCCGGCCGCCCCGGTGTACCAGCTCCAGCCGCCCCGGCCGGCGTGCGGCGGCGCGCCGTACACGTCGCCGGCGACGACGTACGGCTCGATCCGGTAGACCGACTCGCGGTCGGCCCGGTCGGCGTGGTGGATCGGGTTGAGCAGGTCGAACACGCGATAGGCCAGGTCGGCCTCGCCGAGCTCGGCGAGGGCCTGCACCAGCCAGCAGGCCGCGTGCGTGTACTGGCCGCCGTTCTCACGCACGCCGGGGACGTAGCCCTTGATGTAGCCCGGGTCGAGTTCCGTCTTGTCGAACGGCGGCTGGAACAGCAGCACCAGCCGCTCCGCCGGCTTGACGAGCTGGTTGACCGCCGCGTGGACCGCGTGGCGGGCCCGCTCCGGGTCGGCCGCCCCGCACAGGGCCGCCCACGACTGGGCGAGCGAGTCGATCTGGCACTCGTCGTTCGCCGCCGAGCCGAGCGGGGTGCCGTCGTCGAAGTACGCCCGGCGGTACCATCCGCCGTCCCAGGCGTGTTCCTCCGCGGCGGCGGTCAGGGCGGCGACGCGCTCCTTCCACTGGGCGACGCGGGCGGCGTCCTTTCGCCGCTCGGCCAGCGGCAGGAACGCCTTGTAGCAGGCGATCTGGAACCACGCCAGCCAGACGCTCTCGCCCTTGCCGCCGATGCCGACGTGGTTCATGCCGTCGTTCCAGTCGCCGATCCCCATGAGCGGCAGGCCGTGCTCGCCGAGCTTCCAGCCGTTGTCCAGGGCCCGGACGCAGTGCTCGTAAACCGTGCCGGTCTCCGGCCCGACCTGCGGCGCGGCGTACACCTCGTGCTGGGTCGCCTCCAGCCCCGGGGCGGTCAGGAACGGCACCACCTCGTCGAGCACCTGGATGTCGCCGGTCGCCTCGACGTAGTGCGCCGCGACGAACGGCAACCAGAGGAAGTCGTCGGAGAAGCGCGTCCGGACGCCGCGGCCGGCCGGCGGGTGCCACCAGTGCTGGACGTCGCCCTGGGCGAACTGCCGGCCGGACGCGCGGACGATCTGCTCGCGCACCCGGGCCGGGGCCGCCACGACGAGGGCCATCACGTCCTGGAGCTGGTCGCGGAAGCCGTACGCCCCGCCGGACTGGTAGAAGCCGGTCCGGCCCCAGAGCCGGCACGCCGCCACCTGATACAGCAGCCAGCGGTTGACGAGCAGGTCGAACGCCAGGTCCGGCGTCTCGACCTGGACGGCGGTCAGCAGTTCCTCCCAGCGCCGCCGCGCCAGGGTCAGGGCGGCGTCCGCCTGGGCCGGCGTGCGGTAGCGGCCGAGCACCTGCCGGGCCTCGACGAGGTCGCGCCCCTGGCCGAGCAGGAAGACGACGACCGTCTCCGCCCCCGGCTCCAGGTCGATCAGCGTCTGCACCGCGCCGCACGGGTCGGCCCCGGCCCCAGCCCAGCCGGAGAGGCCGACCCGCTTGAGCGCCGCCGGGGCGGCGTAGGTGCCGTTGCGGCCGAGGAACTCGTCCCGGTCGCCGGTGAAGCTGCGCGGCCGTTGCAGCACATCGACGAACGCAACCGTTCCGGGGAAGTCGAGGCTGAACGGATTGCGAGCGAGCAGCGCCCCGGTCGGGCCGTCCTCCTCGGTCAGGATGTACGGCCCGGTCTGCTCGCGCTGCGCGCCGAGCACCCACTCGACGAAGAACGTCGCCGTCAGCCGGCAGCGCGTCCGGCGGCGGTTGCGCACGCGCAGCCGGACGATCTGGACCGGGTCGTCGGCGGCGACGAAGACGTCCATCTCCTGTTCGATGCCGGCGTAGCGCTGGTGGAAGCGCGTGTAGCCCTGGCCGTGGCGTACCTCGGTCGGCCCGCCGCACGGCAGCGGCGTCGGCGACCAGACCTCGCCAGTCTCCTCGTCGCGCAGGTAGACCGCCGCCGACGGCGGGTCGATGACCGGGTCGTTCGACCACGGCGTGAGGCGGTTGAGTTGCGAGTTGCCGGCCCAGGTGTAGCCGAGGCCGCTGTCGCTGACCAGGCAGCCGAAGCCGGGGTTGGCGACGACGTTGACCCACGGCGCGGCCGGCACCGCGTCGGCGGTGCGGGCCGCCGGCAGGACGTACTCGGTGCCGTCGCCGCTGAAGCCGCCCAGGCCGTTGAAGAACTGCAGCGCCTCGCGCGTCGGCTCGGCGACCCGGTCGGCGACGCGCCGCTCGACGGTCGGCGACGGCCGCAGCGGCGCCGGCAGCTTGCGCCGGGGTTCGAGGATGGCGACCTGGTCGGCGAGCGTGCCGCGATCGCCGGCGAAGACGGCGCGGGCGGCCGTCGCGAGCAGGGTCAGGTCGTCGGCGGCGAAGTGGTCCGCCTTGCGGAGGAAGACGCCGCCCGGCCGGTCGAGGTAGTCGCGGGCGTCGGTCGTGCGGATCAGGGTCATCAGCGCCGCGTTCCAGTTGTCCTGGTAGCTCGCCGGGGCCTCGCTGACGACGACGAGATCGACCGCCAGGCCGCGCAGCCGCCAGTACGAGTGGGCCGCGAGCAGGTGCTTGACGAGTTCGAGGTCCTCCGGCGTCTCCTGGGTGCGGACCAGGACGATCGGCAGGTCGCCGGAGATGCCGTGCCGCCAGAGGCCGGCCTGGCCCTGGCGGTTGGCCGCCAGCGTGGAGGCCGGGGCGCGCAGCGTCGGCCCCGGGTAGAGCAGATGGCCGGCGAGGCGCTGATAGAGGTGGACGTCGCGGACGGCGACCTTGAGGTCCCACAGCTCGACGCGGGCGTGGGCCCACGCCAGCTCGAACGCCTTGGCGACGGCCTGCATCGCGTGCATCTGACGGGCGACCCTCAGCACGTCGTCGCGCGAGCCGGCCGCCGCGGTGACGAACGCCAGCTCGCAGCGGCACCCCGGGGCGACACGCACCCGGACGCGCAGCCCGAACGCCGGGTCGAGGACCGGGCCGACCGTGCCGGACAGCGGCCCGGCGTCGTCGGCGAGGGCGGCCGGGTTGGCGGCGGTGCGCCGCCGGCCGAGGAACTTCGCCCGGTCGGTCTCGTACTCGACGGCGACGACCGGCATGTCCGTCACGACGAGATGCGCCGCCCACGGCGTCGCGTCGCCGGCCTGGCGCGGCCGACGACCGGCGAGCAGGCCCTGCACCTCGGCGACCCACTCCGTCTGGACGAACAGCTTCTGAAACGCCGGGTGGGCCCGGTCCGCACCGGGGTGGGCGAGGGCGACCTCGGCGAAGCTCGTCACCTCGATCTCGCGCTCGACCGTCGCGTGGTTGACGAGCGTCAGCCGGCGCACCTCGGCGTCGGTGTCCGGCGGGACGACGACTTCGAGGAGCGTCTCCAGGTCGTCGTGGCGGCGCTGGAACTCGGCCTTGTCGATCGAGTAGACGACCTCGTAGGCGTCGGCCGCGTCGCCGAGCGGCTGGGCCGTCGCGGCCCGGACGCCGGGCCGGCCGGCCTCGCGGAGGTAGAAGTAGTGGCCGTGGGCGTCGCGCGTCGCGTCGGCGCGCCAGCGCGTCACCTCGACGCCGTTCCAGGCGCTGTAGCCGCCGCCGGCGTTGGTCAAGAGGACGCTGTACCGGCCGTTCGAGAGCAGGTGCGTGCGCGGGGCGGGCGTGTTCGCCGTCGTCAGCCGGCGGCTGACTCCCTCCGCCTGGCCGTCGCCGGCGGTGCGCTCTTCTTCTTCCGGCACCTCGACGCTGATCGGCGCGTCGGGCAGCCGCTCCTGGAGCAGCAGCTCCGTCGCCCGGACGGCCGGCTCGGCGAGCAGCCGCTTCGGCATCGGGTCGCCGAGCAGGGCGTTCGCGATCGCGATGAAGCCCATGCCCTGGTGGTGGGCCATGTACGACTGGACGACGACGCCCGGCTTGCCGACCGGGTGGCGATCCGGCGTGTAGTCGATCGCCTCGTAGAGCCCGTACGGGCCGAGGCCGCCGACCTTCTCCAGGTGGGCGAGGTTCGCCAGGACGGCGCGCGGGTCGATCCCGACCGCCATCGCCGTGGCGTACGGGGCGATGACGCGGTCCTTCGCCAGGCCGCGCTTCAGGCCGAGGCCCGGCACGCCGAACGCCTGGTACTGGTAGTTCGACTGGCCGTCCATAAGGTTGAAGCCGGACTCGGACACGCCCCACGGCAGGCCGAGTTCCTGGCCGTACTCGATCTGGCGGCGCACCGCCGCGTGCTGGGCCGCGTCGAGGAGTGTCCCCGCCGGCGCGGGCAGGAACAGGCGCGGCGTCAGGTACTCGAACATCGTCCCGGCCCACGACAACAGGCCGGTCCGGCCGGCCGTGTGGGTGAAGAGCCGGCCGAGGTGGAACCAGTGCTTGCGCGGGGCGTGGCCGCGCGCGATCGCCAGGAAGCTGGCGATCGCCGCCTCGGACGCGAGCAGGTCGTAGTGGGCCTGGTCGAGCCGTTCGCGCGGCAGGTGGTAGCCGAGGGCGAACAGCTCGCGCTCCGGGTTGTACAGCCAGCGGAAGTCCATCGGCTCGATGAACGACTCCGCGTGGGCGATGATCCGCCGTAGCTCGTCGGCCATCGCCTTCGCCTGGCAACGGTCAAACACGTCCGCCCCGGCCGGGTATGCCTCGCGCCAGCGCGGCAAGTTCTGGACGAGGTCGCTCAGCGACGCCGCCTTGTCCAGCTCGGCGAGCAGTTCGGGGCTCGCGCCCTTGTCGCGCCACGCAGCCAGTTCCGGCAGCCACGGGTAGGCGGCGAGCAGTTCGTCGCGGCGCTGCTGGGCCAGCTCGCGCAGCCGGCTCATCCAGCGCCAGTTCTCGACCGTCTTCGTCTCCGGCACGGCGACGAGCTGGTCCAGCAGGCGCAGCCAGCCGCTCGGCGTCGTCGGCTCCGGTCCGTCGATCAGCCCACGGACCGGCCCGGTCTCCTCGGCCAGAGCGAGCAGGTCGCGGAAGCCCTCGATCGCACGCGGCGACGGCACCGGCTCCTTGAGCTTCTCCGCGAGGCCGTGCTTGAGGACGATCAGGCACGCGAGCAGGTTGCCGCTATCGACCGTCGAGACGTAGCCCGGCTCGAGGACGACGAGGGAGCGCGTGTCGTACCAGTTGAGGAAGTGGCCCCGGTAGCGGGTCAGCCGGTCGAACGTCTCCAGCGTCCGGGCGAGGCGCGTCGCCAGGATCGGCGTCGGCACGTAGCCGAGGTCGTGGGCCGCGAGCGTCGAGGCGAGGAGCAGGCCCATGTTCGTCGGCGACGTGCGGTGGGCGACCTTCGGCTGCGGGATCTCCTGGAAGTTGTCCGGCGGCAGCCAGTGGTCGGCCGGGCCGACGAACGTCTCGAAGAAGTCCCACGTCCGCCGGGCGAGGGCGCGCAGCTTGCGCCGCTCGACCTCGGTCAGGTCGGTACGCGGCGGCGGGGCCGGCCGGCTTACGAGGTACGCCACCAGGGGGGCGAACGCCCAGACGACGAGCCAGGGCACCGCCGCCCAGAGGTTCGCTTCCGGCACGAACCAGACGAGCAGGGCCAGCACGACGACCAGGGCGAGGCCGCCCCGCATGTTGACGAAGAAGTCGAGCACGCCGCCGCCGATGCGGCGCTCCGTCACCGCGGACGCCTCCCAGACGAGGAGCCGCTTCCGCGTGACGTACAGCCGGCCGAGCGTGCGCGAGACCGCGTCGAGCAGGTAGGCCGTCTGCTCGGCGAGGAAGACGCCGGTCAGGACGCCCTGGGCGACCGTCGGACCGAACTGCGCCCGGGCGTGAGCCCAGCCGGCGCGGACCGCCCCGCCGAAGACCATCCGCTGGGCGGTGTTCACCAGCAGTAGCGCCGCCGGCAGGAACAGTACGGCGAGGACCAGGCCGAGCATCGGCCCGAACGGGACGACGCCGATCCAACTCAGCGCCAGGCCGAGGACGAGGGCCGGCGGCACCAGGCTGCGGCGGAGGTTATCGACGATCTTCCACCGCTCCAGCACCGGCAACGGGTTAGGCTGCCGGCCGGCCTTCGCGGTGGGGACGGTGCGGCCGAGCCACGGCAGAAGCTGCCAGTCGCCGCGCACCCAGCGGTGCTCGCGGCGGGCGTAAGCCGGGTAGCGGGCCGGGAAGCCGTCGAACACCTCGATGTCGCTCGCCAGGCCGCACCGGGCGAAGTTGCACTCGATCAGGTCGTGGCTGAGGATGGCGTTCTCGGGGAAGGCCGTCCCGGCGGTCGCCTCGAAGGCGTCCACGTCGTAGAGGCCCTTGCCGGTGAACGTCCCGCGGCCGAACAGGTCCATGTACGCGTCGGACACCGCCGCCGAGTACGGGTCGATCCCCGCCGACGCGGCGTGGACCGCCGCGAACGCCGACGCCTGGCCGGCCGACAGGAGGAAACTCACGCGCGGCTGCAACACGCCGTAACCCGCGACGACGCGCCGGCCGTCGGCGCTCAGCACCGCCTTGTTCAGTGGGTGGGCCAGCGTGCCGACCAGCAGGTGGGCCGCGTCGCGCGGCAGGACGGTGTCCGCGTCGAGCGTCAGCACGAACCGGACGTGCGGCAGCTCGTCGCGGTCGCCGACGACCGCTTCATACGGCTCCTCGCTGCCACCACGCAGCCAGTGGTTGAACTGCTGGAGCTTGCCGCGCTTCCGCTCCCAGCCCATCCAGCAGTTCTCGGAGGTGTTCCACGTCCGCTTGCGGTGCAGCAGTAGGAAGCGCGGCGCGTCCGGGTGCGGGTACTGGGCGTTGAGCCGGTCGATCTCGCGCCGGGCGACGCGGAGCAGGTCGGCGTCCTCGGGCATCGACTGGGCCGGGGCGTCGGCGTAGTCGGTCAGGAGGGCGTAGCGCAGGTTGTCGTCCGAGTTGGACAGGTAGTGCCGCTCCAGCTGGCGGGTCAGCGCGACGCCGCTCTCCGGCCGGACGAGCATGCCCGGGATGACGACGCACGTCGCGCAGTCGTCGGCGATGCCGCGGCTGAAGTCGAGCTTCGGCAGGACGCGCGGCGGGACGAGCCGGCACGCGACGAAGTTGACGAGGCCGACCGCGATCTCGCTCGCCGGCAGGACGGCGACCAGGCCCAGCAGCGTCGCCGGCAGCCAGCCGAGGGCCAGGGCCGGCACCACGACGGCGGCGATCAGGCCGAGGGTGAACGTCGCGAGCAGGCCGAAGTAGACGACCCCCGGGCGCTTGTGGATCCAGCGCCGCCGGGCGTCGCGCCAGCGTGGCCGGTAGCCGATCCGCGCCCCGAACTCGTCCTGGCCGTCGCCGATCAGGTAGTGGCCGACGAACGCCGCGTGGCCGTCGCTCGCCTCGTCGCCGGCCGCCTCGACCACGGCGCGTGCGACGTCGGTCTCGCTCTTCTTGCTGCCGCGGGCAAAGCGCTCGACCGCCTTGCGGTGGGCGTCTCGCGTCGCGAAATCCTGCCGGACGTACAGCCCGGTCGACTCGGCGCGGAGGATCTCCTCGACCCGGCTCGTCTGCTCGACGAACTTCGACCAGTCCAGGACGCCGAGCAGGCGCAGGTTGGTGATGCACGTCCCGATCGCGACCTGGTTCGCCGCCTGGCGGTGGTGCTCGCGGCGGTACAGCTCGGCCGGATCGACCCCGGTCTTGCTCAGCAGGCCCTGCACCGCCTCGACCGTCTCCGGGCGCAGGTCGGTCTGCTCGCGCAGGGCGCGGAGCAGGCCGACCAGGAACGGGTCGCCCGGCCGGTCGCCCGGCGGCGTGGCGGCGTGGGCGGTCTGGACCCAGGCCCGGGCGGCGTCGTACTGCTGCCGGACGGCGAGCATCCGCTCGGCGAGGTGGGCCAGGTTCTCGATCAGGGCGATGCGCAGGATGACCGGGAAGGCCCACAGCTCGCCGATCGTCAGGACGGACTCCTGCTGGTAGCCGTGGATGAACTCGACCAGGACGCGCTCGTCGAGGTTGCCCTCCGTCGCGACGAGCAGGCCGAGGGCCAGGCCGTAGACGCGCGGCAGGCCGGCGTCGCGGTGGCCGACCGCCGCCGTGCCGCTGACGAGGGTCGGCAGCTCGGCGTAGAAGTCGCGCGGCAGGTCCTTGCGCACCTCGCGCAGCACCGACTCGACGACGTAGAAGTTGTCGAGCAGCCACTCGCCGTCGGGGGTGAGCACCTCGCCGCGCGCGGTCGCCTGGGCGACGACGGCGTGGGCCGCCCGCAGGACGCGCTCGCACTGGCGCAGGCGCGGCACCAACTGACGCGCCGGGCGGGCCGACAGGACGTGTTCCCGTGCCAGCCAGGCGGCGTAGTCGGAAAGCGACGCCGGCGGCGTCGCGACGGGCTCGAGGGTCGGGGTGCCGCTTCCCGAGGGTGCTTGCATGCACGATCTCCTTGACGAGGCGATTCGGCACGAGATGTGCCGAGTGTCACCCCATTCGCACCTTCCATGCCAAGCGTCGGACCGGAGACGGAAATCGGGGTTGGCGACGGGCCCGGGCATGCCCCCGTCGCGAAAGGTGGTTAGCGCCGCACCCCGGCCGGCCCCGTCGCCCTGAGCGGGCGGGCCGGGGGAGGGTTCGCGTCGTCGCCGGCGCGGTGCCTCAACTCTCGTTCTAGCGACGCGGCGGGGAGGTGGACAGGGCGGAAATCACCGCGGGGCGGCGTCCGGGGCGAGCGGCAGCCGGACGGTGAACTCCGTCCCGCGGTCGAGGCCGTCGCTCGCGGCGGTGACCGACCCGCCGTGCAGCCCGACCAAGGTACGGACCAGGGCGAGGCCGACCCCCAGGCCGCCCTGCGCCTGCTCCGGCGAGCGGCCGACTTGGGAGAACATGCCGAAGATGTGCGGCAGCTGCTCGGCGGAGATGCCGACGCCGGTGTCGCGGACCCGGACGACGAGGGCCGCCTCGGGCGACGCCTCGCGTTCGACCGTGAGCGTGACGCCCCCGCCGGCCGGCGTGAACTTCGCCGCGTTGTTGAGCAGGTTGGCGAACACCTGGGCCAGGCGCACCCGGTCGCCTTCGAACGGCGGCAGGTCGTCCGGGACGCGCGTCGTCAGGGTGACGCCGGCCTGGTCGAGCAACGGCCGGCTCAGGTCCAGGGCGGCGGCGATCACCTCGCGCAGGTCGAGCGACTCGGGCTCCAGCTGGAGCTTGCCGCGCGTGATCCGCGACACGTCGACCAGGTCGTTGATCAGCCGGACCATGACGGCGACGTTGCGCTCCAGCAGCTCGACGGCGCGCCGGCTCGATTCGGCGTTGGGGGCGAGCTGGAGGATGCCGAGCGCGTTGCGGATCGGCACGAGCGGGTTGCGCAACTCGTGGCCGAGCACGGCGAGGAACTGGTCCTTGAGCCGGTCCGCGTCGCGCAGCTGGCCCTCGACCCGGCGGCGGAACGCGACCTCCTGCTCCAGCTCGCGCGTCCGGTCGCGGACCTTCTCCTCCAGCTCCTTCTCCAGGCCTTTCTGGAGGCAGGCGTAGCGGATGGTCCGTTCGAGCCGGACGCCGTCGAGCTGGCTCTTCTCCAGGTAGTCGGCCGCCCCGGCGCGCATCGCGGCGAGGTCGATCTCCTCCTCGCCCTGGCCGGTCAGGAGGATCATCGGCCCGACGCAGCCCCGGCCGAGCGCCTCCTCCAGCAGGGCGAGCCCGTCGCGCGCGTCGAGGCGGTAGTCGATCAGGTAGACGTCGTGCTCGGCGCGGCAGATCGCCGCCAGGGCGTCGTCGTAGCCGGCGACCCAGTCGAGGTGGTAGAACCGCCCCGGGATGTCCTTCAGGTACCCGCGCGTCAGGACGTAATCCTCCTCGTCGTCGTCGACGAGGAGAACCCGGATCGGGTTGTCACGCGTTCCCGTTCCCATTGGGTGGCAGCTCCACGATTTCCAGCCAGTACCTCCCCAGGGCGGCGACGACCTCGACGAGGCCCTCGAACGTGACCGGCTTGGTGATGTACGACGTCGCGGTCAGGTCGTACGTCCGGACGATGTCCTCCTCGGCCTTCGACGTCGTCATGATGATGACGCGGATGCCGCGGAACGCCGGGTCGTTCTTGATCTCGCGGAGGGCCTCCCGGCCGTCCTTGCGCGGCATGTTCAGGTCGAGCAGGAGGATGCTCGGGCGCGGCGACGTCGCCGGGTCGGCGTACCTGCCGCGGCGGTAGAGGTAGTCCATGAGCTCCTCGCCGTCCTCGACGAAGCGCAGGTCGTTCGCCAGGCGGCTCTGCTGGAAGGCTTCCCGCGTCAGCTCGCGGTCGTCGGCGTCGTCGTCGGCCATGAGGATGACGACGGGGCGGGCGCGTTCACGGGTCACGGGACGTGTCCTCCTGTCGGGCTTGCTCCGCCGGCAGATCGACCACGAAGGTGGCCCCCTGCCCCGGCTGGCTCCTTGCCGTGATGGTACCGCCGTGTCGTTCTACGATCTTCTTGCAAATGGCAAGCCCGACGCCGGTCCCCTCGAAATCTTGTTTGCCGTGCAGCCGCTGGAACACCTGGAAGATCCGGTCCAGATAGCGCGGCTCGAACCCGATCCCGTCGTCGGCGACGACGAGGCGGACGTGGCCCGGCTCGGCCGGCTCGACGCCGACGCGGACGACCGGCGGCCGGCCCGGCGCGGTGAACTTCAGCGCGTTGCCGACCAGGTTTTGCAGCAGCTGGTGCATCTGCGACGGGTCGGCGTCGATCGTTGGGAGGTCGGCCGCCTCGACCTGCGCACCGGCCTGCGCGATGCGCGGCTCCAGGTCGGAGAGCACCTCCGCCAGGACGGCGTTGAGATCGACCGGGACGAACGGCTGGGCCCGCGTCGTCACCCGGGCGAACGAGAGCAGGTCGTCGATCAGGCGGCGCATGCGCGTCGCCGCCTTCATGATCCGGTCCAGGTCCTCGCGGCCCTGCTCGCCGAGCACCTCCCGCGAGCCGCGTGCCAGCCGGTCGCCGAACGCCTGGATCTTGCGGAGCGGCTCCTGCAGGTCGTGCGACGCGACCGAGGCGAACTGCTCCAGGTCCTGGTTGCTGCGGCGCAGCTCGACCGTCCGGCTGGCGACCTCGCGTTCGAGGGCCTCGGCCTGCTGCTTCTGGTCGTGGATGTCGGTCAGCGTGCCGACCCACTGGACGACCATCCCGGCGGCCGACCGGAGCGGGACGGCCGAGGACAGGAACCAGCGGTACTCGCCGTCGGCCCGGCGCAGGCGGAACTCGCACGTGAAGCGGTCCGTCCCGATCGCGACCGCCGCCTGCCAGGCCCGGGCGAGCCGGCTGGCGTCGTCGGGGTGGATGACCTGCCGCCCCTCCGCCGTGTCGAGGGCATCGACGCCGACCCCGGTGTACTGGAGCCAGCGCAGGTTGAAGTACGTCACCCGCCCGGTCGCGTCGGCGGTCCAGACCATCTGCGGGATCGCCTCGGTCAGCAGGCGGAAGCGCTGCACGCTCTGGCGCAGGTCCTCCTCCAGCTGCTTGCTCTCGTGGACGTCGGTGCAGGAGCCGCACCAGCGGAGGATCGTCCCGGCCCCCGGGTCGGTGCCGTTCGGCGTGCGGACCGGGTTGGCCCGGCCGAGGTACCAGCGGTACGCCCCGTCGGCGCGGCGGAGTCGGTACTCGGCCTCGTACGGCTCGCCGGTGTCGGTCGAGCGCTTCCAGCGCCGCTCGGCCTGGGCGCGGTCGTCCGGGTGGACGACGCTGCCCCACTCCCAGCCGAGGCACTGCTCGGGGGAGGCCCCGGTGTAGTCGTACCAGCGCTGGTTGTAGAACTCGACGTAGCCGTCGGGCCGGGTCAGCCAGACGAGCTGCGGCACCGTCTCGGCCAGGGCGGTGTAGAGTTGGAGCGACTCGGCCGCCCGGCGCTCTGACGCGGCGAGGGCGTCGCGCTGCCGGGTCGCGTCGCGCAGGGCCCGGTTCAACCGGATTCGGTTGGCGCGCTCCGACCCGCCGAGCAGGACGCACGCCACCCCGGCGAAGAAGAACAGGGCCACGCCGACCTGGTGCGCCGGGTCCGTCACGACGAAGGTGCCGCGCGGCTCGACGAACAGGTAGACCGCCCCGAAGAAGCTCAGCGTGAGGGCGAGCAGGCCCGGGCCGTAGCCGCCCGCCCAGGCGACGAGGACGATCGCGAGCGTCGGCAGGACGAACGGGTGGCGGTCGCCCATCAGCGGCGACAGCGACTCGCGGAGCAAGAGGACCAGGACCGAGACGACCACGGCGAGGGCGTAATCGGCCCAGCGCGGCCGTTCGCCGGCGTGCGTCGCGGGGGCCGACCCGTGCGCCGCCTCGACCGCGGCGATCAGGCGCGGCGCGAGCGGGATCAGGGCGAACACCGTCACCCACGAGATGACCGCCGTCGCGAGTTTGAGCAGGCCGCCGAACCGATACGCCGGCGTCGTGTACATCAACGCGTCGACGAAGTGGGTGAAGCCGCACGCGAGGATGAACGCCGCGAACAGCCAAAGCAGGCGGCGCAGCGGGGCGACATCCCACCGCCGGGCGAACCAGACCAGGACGAGCGGGATCGACAGGTACGCCAGCCAGATGAACAGGTCCGCCCCGACGTGGAGCCAGATCAGCTCGTCGCTCCAGGTGCCGCACTGGCTTCGCGGCATGAAATCCGACGTGTCGAAGAGCCGCTCGAAGAACTCGCCCATGGACGGTGCGCACCTCCCAAATCCGCGGCCCCTCTTGCATCGGCGGCCGGCCAGCTATAATGCAAGGCGCGTACCCCGCCTTCCGAACCCGTCGAACCACGAGGGGCCCCATGAGTGTACCGCCCCAGGACAACCCCACGGAAGGGCCACTCCAGCGACTGCTCGTCGTGGAGGACATGGAGGACGCCCGGACGTCGTTACAGCAGCTGCTGGAGCTTTCGCTCGGCTTGCCGGTCGATGCCGCCGCCGAGGGGGCCGAGGCGCTGGAGATGCTCCGCAAGCGCCACTACAGCGTCGTCGTGACCGACCTGCGCATGCCGAAGCTGAGCGGCATGAAGATGATCGAGGCGATCACCGCCGAGCGCATCCCGGTGACGGTCATCGTCACGACCGGCCACGGCAACGTCAAGGACGCCGTCCAGGCGATGCGCCTCGGGGCGTACGACTTCCTGACGAAGCCGGCCGACCCGCAGCACCTGTGCCTGCTCGTCCAGCGCGCCCTGCACGCGCGCGCCCTGCAGGACGAGGTCGCCGCCCTGCGCGCCCGCCTCGGCGAGCGGCACACGTTCCAGAACGTCCTGAGCCGGTCGCCGCGGATGCTCGACATCTTCGACCTGATCGGCAACGTCGCCGACACGACCTCGACCGTGCTCATCCTCGGCGAGACCGGCACCGGCAAGGAGCAGGTCGCCCGCGCGATCCACCAGGCGTCGTCGGCCCACCGCAAGGGACCGTTCGTCGCGGTGAACTGCGCCGCCCTCCCGGAGACGCTGCTCGAGAGCGAGCTATTCGGCCACGAGAAGGGGTCGTTCACCGGGGCGGCCGGCCAGCGGATCGGCCGGTTCCAGCAGGCCGACGGCGGGACGCTCTTCCTCGACGAGGTCGGCGACATCCCGCTCCCGATGCAGATCAAGCTGCTGCGCGTCTTGCAGGAGCGCAAATTCGAGCGCCTCGGCGGCACCGAGACGATCGAGATCGACGTCCGCGTCGTCGCCGCGACGCACCAGGATCTGGAGACGAAGATCAAGGACGGCTCGTTCCGCGAGGACCTGTACTACCGGCTGAACGTCATCCGGATCAACCTGCCGGCGCTGCGCGACCGGCCGGAGGACATCCCGGTCCTGGCCGGCCACTTCGCCCAGAAGTACGCCCGGCCAGGCCAGTCGCCGCGCCTCGACCCGGAGGCGCTGCAGGCCCTCGTCGAGTACGACTGGCCGGGCAACGTCCGCCAGCTGGAGAACGCCCTGGAGCGGGCGTGCATCACGGCCAAGGACGGCGTCATCACCAAGGCGGACCTGCCGGAAGACCTCGTCTCGCGCAAGGGGGGTAAGGGCGGCCTGGCGGTCGATGTGTCGCGGCCGCTGCCGGAGCAACTCGCCGCCCTGACGGCGGCGTTCGAGGAGCGCTACTTGCGCAAGGCCCTGCGCCGGACGCGCGGCCACGTCGGCCGGTGCGCCAAGCTGAGCGGCCTGTCGCGCCGCAGCGTCACCGAGAAGATCGCCCACTACAAGATCGACAAGGAAGAGTACAAGCAGTGAGCCGGCGGCCCTGACCGCGCAGCCGGCCGCGCAGCGTTGAGTACGACCGTTCATCCGACTGCACCGATCCCCCGCCCCGATGCCGCTTTTCGGCCGTCGGGGCGGGGTTCATCGCTTTTGGCACCCGGGTTGCATTCCTCCCATCCATCTTCGTTTGCTGACGAGGACCAGAACACTAGAAGGAGTCCGCGATGCTGTACCGGATGACGACCTGCCTCGCTCTGGCGTTCGCGTTGACGATCGGCTTCGGCCCGGCCGTCGCGCAGGAGAAGGAAGTCCAGAAGGCCGGCCCGGAGGATCAGTTCCTCCTCAAGGCCGCCATGGCGAACAACGCCGTCGTGCGGATCACCGAACTCGTCGAGGCCCGGTCCGACAACCAGAAGGTCGAGGAATTCGCCCGGCTGGTGCTCGCCGACCACAAGAAGGCCGGCGACAAGCTCGGCGAGATCGCCAAGAAGCGCAACGTCGGCGTCGCCGCGGGGCTGGAGCAGCCGACCCGGGACGAGGTCGACCGGCTGTCGAAGCTGAAGGGGGCCGAGTTTGACAAGGCGTTCCTCGACGCGTTCATCCGCGGCCACGAGGCGTGCCTGAAGCACTGCGACGAGGTGACGACCACCGGCAAGGAAGAGACGACCGTCGGATTCGGGAAGGAGTGCAAGACGATGATCGAGCGCCACCTGAAGATGGCGAAGGAATTGCGTCAGGGCCTGGGTAACTGACCGGCCCGCCCGACGAACCGAACGAAGGAGAGCCCATGATTGTTCGACTTGCCGGCCTGTTCGTGGCGGTCCTGCTCCTGACCGGGTGCAGCGGCACGCCGACCACGTCGCCCGCCTCCGAGGCGGAGCGCAAGGCGAAGGAGGCCGCCGACGCGGCCGCCAAGGCGGCGAAGGCCGCCCGCGAGGAAATCCAGAAGGAGACGCGGCAGAAGCTGGACGACCTGGACAAGCAGCTCAAGGAGTGGGACAAGAAGGTCCAGGACGCGAGCGGCGACGCGAAGGCGAAGCTCCAGAAGGCCTACGACGACGCGAAGGCGAAGCGCGACGCGCTGGCGAAGGATCTCGACGAGTTCGGCAAGGCGACCGCCGACGCATGGGAGAAGCTCAAGGACGGCCTGCGGAAGGCCGGCGGCGAGGCTTCCGACGCCTTCAAGAAGGCGGCCGACGAGTTCAAGTGAGGACCGCGAGCGACGGAGGGGATGCACTCGCCAGCGACGGGGGCGACGCATCCTTGTCCGCAGGGCCCGCCGGGATCATCCCGGCGGGCCTGTTTCATTTCCGCAGTTCGTACCGCTCCTCGATCACCTCGACGCCCCAGCGCCGGCCTGGCCGCTCCTCGACCTTGACGAAGCCGACCTTCCGATAGAGGTGAGCCGCTGCGGTCAAGGCGCTGACCGTCCACAGCACGATCACCTCGAAGCCGGACCGCCAGGCGAACGCGACCGCCTCGTCGAGGAGCCGTCGGCCCAGGCCGCAGCCGCGCGCAGCCGGACCGACGAGGTACCAGCGCAACTGGGCCGTCGCTTCATCAGCCGCAACGACGGCGACGCAGCCGACGAGGCGGTCGTCGCGTTCGGCGAGCCAGAGGCGCTGCCGGTCGGACGGGGACAGGACGAAGTCGGCCAGCGGCCCGGCGACGTAGGCCTCGAACGTCTCGTCGAAGCCGTACTCCCGGGCGTAAAGCACGCCATGCAGGTGGACGACGGCCCCCACGTCGCCGGGGCGGAGGTTCGTGCGCAGGGTGACCGGCGCGGATTCGTCGAGGGGGCGCATGTGTCCGCACTCCTGTTGCGATACTATGGAGCGGAGCGACCGACGGTTCGAGGTGCCCGATGAACACCGCCTTGCTTCGCGCCTTCCTCGACGACTGCAAGGCCCAGCCCGACGACGACACGCCGCGCCTCATCCTCGCCGACTGGCTCCAGGAGCATGGCGACACCGAGGCCGAGCGGGCCCGGGGCGAATTCGTCCGACTCCAGGTGCGTCTCGCCCACCGCGACCTCATCGACGAGGACGCCACGGAGCGAGCGGACCGCGCCCGGGCGTGGGAGTTGCTCCGCCGGCACAAGGCCGAGTGGGTCGGCGACCTGGCCGAGCTGGGCTTGGTCGATTTCCACCTGCGCCGCGGCCTGGTCGAGGCCGGCTGTCCGATGGACCGGCTCGACGGCCGGCTGCTCGACCATCTGGGCCGGTCGCCGCAGTGGCCGTGGATCGAGGGGTTCACCGCCGTCGCCGAGCCGGGCGACGGCGGCTTGCAGGACCCGGCCGACTGGCTGCTCGGCCTGCCGGCCGACTCGGCGCTGGAGGACGTGCCCGACCTGGCGTTCGAGATCCAGGCGTTCGGCGAACGCCACGCCGCCGCCCTGGGCGGCTGGCCCGGCCTCGGCCGGCTGCACACCCTGGCGTTCTACTTCTGCGCCGTGCTGGACCGCGACCTGCCGCTGCTGCTCGGCCGCCGGCCACTGCCGAACCTGCGCCGGCTCCGCCTCGACTTCTACAACGCGACCGCTGCCGGAATCGCCCCGGTCCTCCGACCCGGCCGGATCGACGGGATCGAACACCTCTACCTGGCGTGGCAGGGCGACGACCTCGGCCCGCTCGACCGCCTCGGCGAGATGCCGTTCCGGACGCGCCTGAAGTCGCTCGGCCTCGGCGACGCGGCCCTGCAGGGCGAAGGGCTGGCGAGGCTGGCCCGGCTCGACCTGCCCGCGTTGCGTGAGTTGCGCCTGGTCAATTGCGAACTCGACGAGGTCGAAACCTCCCTGGCCCCGGCCTCGTGGCTCGGCCAGGTCGAGACGCTCGAGTTCGGCGGCGAGCCACTCGACGGGCTACTGCCGCTGCTCGGCCGGCTCCCGCGCGTGCGCGAACTGCGAATCAGCTGGGACGGCATCGACACCGATTCGCTCGCCGACCTGGCCTCCTCGCCGGAGTTGCCCGCCCTCCGGTCGCTCGGCTTAGGCCTCAACTCGCTCCACGACGAGGAAGTCGATTGGCTGATCGACCACTGGCGTCGGCCGGACCTGCGCGTCCTCGACCTGCACAACAACGACCTGACCGACGACGCGGCGATCGCCCTGGCCGCATGGACCGGCGTGCGGCACCTGCACCGGCTCGACCTGAGCCGGAACGAGATCGGCGAGGTCGGGCTACGCCACCTGGTCGAGTCGCCGCACCTACCGCCGTGGGCGGAGATCGACCTGCGCCATTGCGCCGTGAACGTCCCGGCCGACGAGGTGGCCCGGCTCGGCCGGCCGGTGCTCGTGTGACGCCGGACCGTCACCGCGTCCGGATCTGGCTGCCGGCCTCGACGTCGCGGTCGCCGCGCTTGCACCCCTCCGTCCGGAAGTTCGCCACGGTCGGGTAGCTGGCGCGCGTCGTCGCCAGGCCGAAGCCGCCCGCCCCGGCGACCTTCACGTCGGTCAGGGTCGGGAAGGACTTCCCCGTGACGCGGACGCCGTCGTCGCCGATGCCGGTCAGCAGCGCCGTGGCGAAGCGGGGATGTGACGCACTCTGGACGTAGACGCCGGTCGCCGCCCGGGCGACGAGGAGGTGGTTGATCTCCGGCTGGCTCTTGTTCATCACGACGACCCCCTCGCCGGCCACGTCGGCGACGCGGAGCCGCTCGACCCCGCCGGCGGCCTCCCTGTCGAACGTGACGCCGACCGCGCACCGCGTGACCGTCGCGTCGAAGACGTTCGGGGCGCACCCCTCGACGACCAGACCGGTCCCGGTCGCCTGGCGGAGGGTCAGGCCCTGGACCTTGCCGGCCCGCCCGACCAGCCGCAAGGCGTCGCCGCGCGTGTCGTAGATGGCGAGGTGCTCGACCTCGTACGCCCCGGGGCCGGCCTGGAGGACGACGCCGGCACTCCGCCGGAACTGGACGTGCTTGAGCAGGAGGTTCGCGTCGAGTGCGACGAGCTGGCCCCAGTGGCCGGGCCGGCCATCTTTCTCGGCCGCCGAGGTGAAGACGATCGGCTTCTCGGCGGTCCCGACGGCGACGAGTTCGGCCCCGCTGTCGCCGTGGAAGCGGAGGTTCGCCCCGGCGGCGACGAGGACGACGGTCCCCGGCTCGATCGTCACCGAGCCGGCCTGGAGGACGTCGAGGTCGGCCGTGACGTGGTAGGTACGGTTCGCGGTCCAGACCTCGCGGCCGGTGACGCGGCCCTTCTTCTCGACGGTCGGCCGGAGGGCCTTCGCGTCGAAGGCGGGGACGTCGAGCCGCTTGAGCGCCTCGATCCGCTCGGCGAGGGAGCGTTCCTCCGCCTGGCGGTCGTAGGCCGCGAGCAGGTCGGCGGCGCGCTGGCGGACCTCGGCGTCGGGGCTCTCCTTGGCCGCCTTCGCCACGGCGGCGCGGGCCGCCTCGCCGCGCGCTTCGAGCAGCTTCGTCGCCTTTTCGCGCGTGTCGAAGTCGTCGTCGCCGAGCTGCTTGACGAGGTCGGCGATGGTCGGCTCCTGGGCGGGGGAAAAGACCGGCAGCAGGGCGAGCAGCACCACGACGCGCATCGGACGGCCCTCCGCTACAATGCATCCATGAACGCCGATATTCTCCGGGCTTTCCTCGACGACTGCAAGACCGCACCGGACGACGACGCGCCGCGGCTCATCCTCGCCGACTGGTTGGAGGACCACGCCGGCGTCGAGGCGGTCCACGACCGGGGCACGCTCCTGCGGCTCCAGTGCGAGGCGGCCCGCCTGCCGGAACACGACCCGAACGCCGTCGCGATGCGCCGCCAGGCGGGCGAGTTGATCGCCCGCCACGAGCACCTCTGGCTCGGCGACCTGGCCGAGTTACCGGCGGTCGAAACGCGCTTCGTGCGCGGCATGATCCACGTCACCCTGGCCGGCACGGACCTCGCCACTCCGGCGTCCCTCGATGCGTCGCCGATGAGCTGGGGCTGGGTCGAGTCAGCGACGGTCCTGGCCGCGTACGGCGAGTTGCCCGCCCTGGCGGAGACGCCGCTGCTCCGGCACTTCCCCCGGCTCGAACTCTGTCAGCAGCGCTCGTACTCGGAATGGACCAAGCTCCTCGACGCGGAACACCTGACGCGCCTGGTCGACCTCGACGTCCTCCACGCCGGCGGGACCGATCGGGACGTTGCCGAACTGTGCCGCAGGCCGGTCCTCTCCCGGCTGCGCCGGCTTGCCCTCCGCCTCGGCGAGGTCAACCCGACCGGCTGGCGGCCGTTCGCGCGCTGCCCGGCCCTCGCCGGACTGGAGGCCCTCGCCGTCACCCGGTGCGACGCGCGCGGCGTCGGCTTCCGCGACCTTGCGGCGTCGCCGCACCTCGGCCGGCTCCGCGGCCTGGACGTCTCGTACAATCGGATCGACGGCAAGGCCCTGCGCGCCCTGTCCGGTGCGGCGTTCGCCGGCCGGCTCGAACGCCTCTCGCTCGCAGGGAATGACCTCGGCGACGTGGCCGGCCTCGCCGACGCTCCGCTGACAGGGCTACGTCAGCTCGACCTGGGCGGCTGCGGCCTCGACGACGCCGCGGTCGCGGCCCTCGCCGACGCGGACTGGCTGCCGACGCTTCGGGAGGTCGACCTGCGCGGCGCGACGCTGACGGCGAGCGGGCCGGGGTTCCTCGCCGCTACGCTCCGGTCGGTCGAGGTCCTCCGGCTCGGGTCGTGCGGCCTGACGCCGGAGGGGCTCGCGGCGTTGGCGTCGTCGCCGCACCTGGGCCGGCTGCGCGAGCTGCACCTCCGCGACAACCTCGTCGGCGACGCCGGCGTGGCGGAGCTGGTTCGCGGCGACCTGCCCGGGTTGCGCGTCCTCGCCCTCGACGCGACCCGGCTGACCGACGACGCCCTCCGCCGGCTCGCCGACTGGCCCGGACTCGCCGAGTTGTGGTTCCTGTCATTGACCGGGAACACGTTCACCGAAGTCGGCCTTCGGGCGCTGGCCGAGTCGTACTACCGCAGCCCACGGACGCGCGTCGTCGTGGCGTGAAACGCCGCCTACACGTCGAGGATCAGGAGCGAGCCTTCCTCCAGGTCGCCGGTCGCCGGGTCGTAGGTGGCGAAGAACTGACACGGGCCGGCCACCTCCTCCTCCACGTCGAAGCGTTGCACGACCCGGTACGGCTCGCGCGCGTCGCGCGTCGCCTGGATGCGTTCGAGCGTGAACGTGTGCCTGCCGCCGGGCACGACGACCGGAAAGGTCGCGTCCAGGGCGAGCAGCCACGCGCCGACGACCCGGCCGTCGCACCACAGGCGGACGAGGTCGCTGCCCGGCGGGCGGGCGGCCCGGTCGTCGCGGTGGACCCGGAAGGCCGAGTCGGCGTGGGCGACGGCGACGTCGCAGCCGGCCTCGGTCAGCCGCACCCGCGTCTCGTACCGGCCCGGGCGACGGAAGGTGAGCGTCCAGGCCTCGCTGTATTTGGCCGGCGTCTCGATCGGCAGCCAGGTCGGGTGGAACTGGATGGTCAGCGGGTGGTCCCCGAGCGTGAGCGGCCGCTCACGCGGAGCGAGGGGCACCGCCATGCCGGACACGCCCGGCAGGACGGCGTGGAGCCGGCCGCCGAGGTAGAGACGCACCCCGAGGGCCTCGCCGCGCGGCGGCAGGTCGAGGACGAGGCTGCCGAGGACGCCGTGCGTCGGGGCCGGGTCGGGGGCGACGGGCACGTCGGCGGTGGCCCAGGTCGTCTGGGCGACGGCGGCGTCAATCAGGGCGGCGGTGTTGCTGCGGGCGGCTTCCTTCTGGCGGCGCGCGGCTTCCTTCTGGCGGCGCTCGGCGGCGATCTCGGCGTCGATCCGGGCGAGGGTGCCCTCCGGGACCATGCCCATCGCCTCGGGCAGGCTGAGCAGGGCGTCCCAGCTGGTCGTCGAGGCGATTAGGGCACCCTGGTCCTTAACCCGCGCGGTCTGGGCGGCCTGATCGCGCTGGCGCTGGTCGTGGTCGCGGTCGTCCTGGCGGCGGCGTTCGGCTTCGTCCACGGCGGGGCCCTCACCTCGGGAACGGGTCGGTGCGGGGATTCTACGGAACGCCGGCCGGGCGAAGTCACCTTGCCCGGCTTCGCGCACGACGCTATATCCCCGGGCCGGTTGACGTCTCGTGTCCGCGGACGGGAGGATTCGCATGGGCCTGTATCGGTTGCTCGCGCCGCTGGCGTTCCTCGCCCTCGCCTCGGCGGCCACGTCGCTCGGCCAGCCGGCCCCGGCGGCGAAGTCGGACTACGCCAGCCGGGTCGTCGCCTTCCTCGAAGGCGGCGAGGTCGTCACGCGCCAGGACCTCGGCGAGTACCTCCTCGCCCGGATGGGGGCCGCCCGGATCGAGAACCTCCTCAAGCGCAAGCTCATCGAGCACGCCGCCCGCGAGGCGCGCGTCGAGGTGACCGACGCCGAGGTCGAGGCGGCCTTCGTCGAGGCGCTCCAGGGCGTCCCGCGCGAGAAGTTCATCAAGGAGGTCGTCAAGGGCCACTACGGCCTGACCGTCTTCGAGTGGAAGGAGGACCGCCTCAAGCCGAAGCTCTGGCTGACGAAGATGTGCCGCGGCCAGGTGCGCCACACCGAAGAGGAGGTCCGCCGCGAGTTCGAGTCGACCTACGGCGAGCGCGTCCAGGTGCGGATGATCCTCTTCGCCAAGGACAAGGTCAAGGAGGCCCAGGACGCCTACGCGACGCTGCGCGACAGCGAGGAGGCGTTCGCCGAGGCGGCCCGGCTCCAGAAGCTGCGCGGCGACCTCGCCTCCAGCGGCGGCAAGATCAAGCCGATCAGCCGCTACGCCTTCAACGAGGACGTCGTCGAGAAGACGGCCTTCGCCCTGAAGCCCGGTCAGGTGAGCGAGCTGCTCGACACGCCCGAGGGCATCATGATCCTCAAGTGCGACGGCCGCATCCCGGCCGACGCGACCGTCAACCTGGAGGCGAAGCGCGACGAGCTGGTCCGCCAGGTCCTCGACAAGAAGCTCCAGGCCGAGATCCCCCGCAAGGTGAAGGACCTGACCGACCGCAGCCCGTTCCGCATCCTTGTCACCGACTGGACGGTCCCGGCCGAGCCGGGCCAGGTCGTCGCCCGCATGGGCGAGGGCGTCCCGGTGACGCGCGAGGAGTTCGCCGAGTACCTCATCACCCGGTTCGGGGCGGAGAAGCTCGAGGGCCTCGTCGCCTGGCGCATCATCCAGCGCGCCTGCAAGGAGAAGAACCTCGCCGTCACCGACAAGGAGGTCGACGACGCCCTGGAGGCCCACGTCAAGAAGTACAACGCGACGCCGGCCGTGTTCGAGAAGCAGATCCTCAAGCCGGCCGGGTCGTCGCTGTACGAGTTCCGCGAGGACTTCCTCCGGCCGGAGCTGCTCATGACGAAGCTCGTCCGGCCCCAGGTCAAGGCGACCGACGACGAGGTCAAGCTCGCCTACGACGCCTACCACGGCGAGCGCGTCGAGTGCCGGATGATCCTCTACCCGCGCGGCGAGGAGCGCGTCGCCATGCAGGAGTACGCCCAGCTGCGCGACAGCGAGGAGGCGTTCGCCCGCCGGGCGAAGTCGCAGGCGAACTCGCGCCTCGCCGCCGTCGGCGGCAAGCTGCCGCCGATCGGCCGGAACACGACCGGCAACCCGGAGCTGGAGCGCGAGATGTTCAGCCTCAACCCCGGCGACGTGAGCCGGCTCGTCGGCGCGCCGGAGGGGACCGTCCTGGTCAAGTGCGACCGGCGCGTCCCGGCCGACGCGACCGTCAAGCTGGCCGACGTCCGGGCGAAGCTCGAGGAGGAGGTCGTCCAGCGCAAGGTGCGCAACGAGATCCCGCGCGTCTTCGCCGAGCTGCGCAAGGCGGCCGGGCCGCGCCTGCTGCTCAAGGACCCGAACAAGGTCGAGGACATCGCGGCGACCGTCGGCGACGAGCTGCAACGGGCCGGGTTCGTCGCGCCGATGAAGCCGTGACCGTGCCCGGAGCCCGCGGCGCAAGCAAGGGTCATTGAAGAGAAGGCCCTTGCTTGCGCTGCGGGCTCCGTCGTTTTCGGATAACCTGGAACGCTCCGACACCCGCGTCCCGCACGCAAGGAGCGTTCCCGTCATGCCGCTTCGTTCCGTCTGCCTCGCCCTCCTTTTCGGACTTGCCGCCTTCGCCGACACCGCCGACCCGACCCGCTGGACGGTGGATGACGTCGTCCTCGCCGGCTACGCCGCCGACTTCCGCGTCTCGCCCGACGGCCGGACCGTCGTCTGGGTCCAGACGGAGATCGACCCGGAGACCGGCTCGTTCGACACCCTCTGGCGCGCCGACCTCGCCACCGGCCGCAAGGTCCAGCTCACCCGCGGCAAGCACGCCCTGAGCCGGCCGCGCTGGTCGCCGGACGGCGGCCGGGTCGCCTTCCTCAGCGACCGGCCCGACCCGGACGCCAAACCCGACAAGCGCCCCGCCCGCGGCAAGCGCGACGACAAGAAGGACGAACCCGTCGTCCAGGTCTGGGTCCTCGACGCGACCGGCGGCGAGCCGTGGGCCGTCACCAGGGGCAAGCGCCCCGCCCAGACCTACGACTGGGCCGGCAACGACGCCGTCGTCTTCGCCGCCCAGGAGGACAAGACCGAGCGCGAGGCGCGCCTGGACGAGGAGAAGGACACGACCCAGGTCGTCGAGGACGACCGCCAAAACCCGCCGGTCCGCCTGTTCCGGGTCGCGGTCGAGACCGGCAAGACCGAGCGCCTCGGCACCAACGCCGACGGGATCGACCTGCTCGCCGTCTCCCCGGACGGCAAATCCGCCCTGGCCGTCCATCCGCAGTCGCTCCGGCATCAGTACGACAATCGCGACAAGCCGGTCGTCCGCTTCCACGACCTGACGACGGGCACCTCGGAGGTGGTGCTCGACAAGCAGATCGTGCCGACGGGGCTGGCCTGGGCCCCGGACGGCGACGGCTGCTACGTCGTCTACGAACGGTCGAGCCAGATGCAGTTCAGCATGGCCGGCGTGCCGCGCGTCCAGTGGTTCGACAAGGCGACGAAGAAGGCGCGCGAGATCGACCTCGACTGGGCCAACGGCCTGACGCACCAGTCGCAGAGCGTCAACCAGCCGGGCCTGGTGCCGACGACGGACGGCTTCGTCGCCCTGCTCGCGAACGGGGCCCGGCCGAAGGTCGCCCGCTACACGCGCCAGGGCGAGGGCTGGAAGCGCCAGCCGATCACCGGCGACCACGTCGGCAACGTGTTCGGCCTCGCCCCGAGCCGGGACGGCAAGCGGCTCGTCTACGCCCACGGCACCGCGTCGTCGCCGACGCGCTGGTACCACGCCCCGCTCGACGGCGCCGCCCTCGGCAAGCCGACCGCCCTGACCGAAGTGGCGGACGGCCTGGCGGAGAAGGTCAAGGCGAAGACGGCGGTCATCCGCTGGAAGGGGTTCCAGGACGCGGAGGTCGAGGGCATCCTGTACTACCCGCACCGCTATGAGAAGGGCAACAAGTACCCGCTCGTCGTCATGATCCACGGCGGCCCGGCCGGGGCCGACTACGACGCCTGGGAGGAGAGCTGGGCCTACGCTCCGAACCTGTACTGCCAGCGCGGCGCGTTCGTCCTCAAGCCGAACTACCACGGCAGCAGCGACTACGGCCCAGCCTTCCTCGAATCGATCACGCGCGGCAAGTACTGCGACCTCGAACCGATCGACATCGACAAGGGCGTCGATCACCTCATCGGCCAGGGGCTGGTCGATCCGGACAAGCTCGGCATCCTCGGCTGGTCGAACGGGGCGATCCTCACGTCGCTCATCACGACCCAGACGAAACGCTACAAGGCGGCCGCCCCGGGAGCGGGCACGATCGAGTACATCAGCGACTGGGCGAACTGCGAGTTCGGCGACGCCTTCGACCGCTTCTATCTCGGCAAGTCGCCGCTGGAGGACTGGAAGTTCTACCACGACAAGTCGCCGTTCTTCAACATGAACAAGGTGACGACGCCGACGCTGATCTTCTTCGGCACCGAGGACCGCGTCGTGCCGACGCAGCAGGGGTGGGTCCACTACCGGGCGTTGCAGCAACTCGGCAACACGGAGGTGAAGTTCGTCCTGTTCCCCGGCGCGGAGCACGGCCTGCGTGAGGTGGCCCACCAGCGGCGCAAGCTGACCGAGGAGCTGGCCTGGTTCGACCGGCACCTGTTCAAGGCGCACAAAGACCTGCCCGCCGCGGTGAAGAAGGACTCGCCCCTGGCGACGCTCCTCGCCCGGGAGAAGGCGAACCAGACCGGCGGCAAGGTCGGCCGGCAGGAGAAGGATCTCCTCGTCCCGGAGGTGGCCCGCTACCAGGGGATGACCGTCGGACGGTTCGAGGTGACGCGGGCGCAATACGCCGCGTTCGACCCGGCGAACGCGGTCGCCCCCGGGACGGAGAACCTACCCGCAGCGGTGCCGTTCGACAGGGCGGCGGCGTACTGCCGCTGGCTGTCGGAGAAGACCGGCGGCAAGTACCGCCTGCCGCGAGGCGACGAGGCGGACAAACTCTACGGCGACGAGGACGCCGCCGGCGAGAACACGCTCGACCACTGGGCCGGTTACGCCGTCAACCCGGACGACGCGGCGGCGCTGCTCGCCGAGGTGAAGGCCCTGCCCGGCGCGGCGACCCTGCTGCGGCCGGTCGGCTTCAAGGGCCGCGGCGAACCGGCCGTGTTCGACCTCGGCGGCAACGCGGCGGAGTGGACCCAGGGCGAGGACGGCAAGGGCGTCCTGCGCGGCGGCAGCGCCGACCGGCCGGCCGACCCGAAGGCGAAGGGCGACGCCGGCGACGCCTACCGCGGCTTCCGCGTCGTGCGCGAGTGAGCGGGGGCCGTCCCTCGTCGTGGTGGCCGGGGTGCAACCCGGCCGCTATCCTGCCGGACAGAGGTACCCACGCTTCTCGTCCGGTCGAGGTGCCGTCATGGCCAACGAATGGCATTACACCCAGAACGGGCAGCCCGCCCCGACCCCGGTCTCGACCGCCGAACTGAAGCAGATGGCCGCCTCGGGCCGCCTCCAGCCGTCCGACCTCGTCTGGCAGGACGGCATGCCGAACTGGGTGCCGGCCAGCTCGATCAAGGGCCTCTTCCCGGCCGGCCGCACCCGGCCGGAATCCGCCGCCGAGGTGCCGGTCGTCGCCCCGGCCGACTCCGGCCGGGAACGCGCCGAGACGGTCAAGCCGCGCGACAAGGACAAGCCCAAGGAGCGGGCCGGTTCGGGGCGGAAACGCGACGCCGACCTGCCCCCCGAGCCGGACGCGGTCACGTCGTCGAGCGTCCTGCTCGAGATGCATCCGGTCCTGGTCTTCCTCCTCAGCGTCGTCACGCTCGGTATCTTCGGGCTGCTGTACGCCCTGGCGGCGAGCACGGCCGTGGCGAAGATCCACAAGGTGCCGGCGACCGACAGCGCCGGCCGGCCGCTCGGCAAGTTCCGCCACCCGGTCCGGCTCCTCGTCCTGAGCATCGTCACCCTCGGGTTCTACTTCCCGTTCTGGCTCAGCCGGGCCCTGCGCGAGTGCAACGCCTACCTCGGCCGGACCGTCGTCGGCAGCCGGCTCGAGTTCTGCCTCATGCTCGTCCTGCCGTTCTACGCCGCCTATGTCGCCCGGTCGCGCCTGACCGTCCGCACCCGCGAGGTGCAGGCCCGCGCGGGCGTGCCGCCGGAGGAACGCCTCGACCCGGTCGCCGCCCTGTTCGGCGGCTGGCTCGTCGCCATGGCGTGCCAGGAGGCGCTCAACCAGGTTTGGCAGTCGGCGGCGTGATGGGATAATGACCAGGGATCGTCCAAGCCCGGGCGTGGCAACGCCCGGGGCAAGTCTCCCCCAGGCACCGCCGTGCCTGGGCTTGGCGGGTGTTTGGGAAGGGCGAGGACGCCATGCTGCGCGAAGAGCAGATCGACATCCGCAGGAAGCGAGCTGCCGAGGAAGGGCTCACCGTCCAGAACCTCGGCCGCAATCGCATCTTCAGCGACTACCTCGTCTCGAACCCGCGCACTGGCGGCCGGTACAAGGTGTCCGTCCGCGGCTTCGACCTCGGCGAGAACACCTGCGAGTGCCCCGACTTCAAGACGAACACCCTCGGCACCTGCAAGCACATCGAGGCGGTCCTCGCCGCCCTGCTCGAGGACGCACCGCCGCAGGTCCGCCGCAAGAAGGCGACCATCACCGAGCCGGAGGTCTACCTCCACTACGGCGAGCAGCTCCGCGTCGGCCTCCACCTGCCGGCCCGTCCGTCCGACGCCCTCGCCCTGCTGGCGGAGCGCTTCTTCGACGAGCGGCACTTCTTCAAGGCGGGCGAGGGCTACCAGCATTTGATCGACGCGGTCGGCGGCGTCCCGGAGCAGGTGACGATCTTCTCCGACGCGATGGAGTTCATGGAGCGCGAGATCGAGCGCCAGGAGATGGCCGCCTGGGAAGAGGAGATGACCGGCCAGCTCGACGACCCGTTCAGCCCCCTCGGCAACCTGCTCAAGACGACGCTCTACCCGTACCAGCTCGAAGGGGCCCTGTTCCTGGCCTGCCGCGGCCGGGCCATCCTCGGCGACGACATGGGCCTCGGCAAGACGGTCCAGACGATGGCCGCCGTCGAGATCCTCGCCCGGAGGCGCGGCGTCGAGCGCGTCCTCGTCGTCGCCCCGGCGTCGGTCATGTACCAGTGGGAGACCGAGATCCAGAAGTTCACCCACCGCCCCGTCCAGGTCGTCGCCGGGACGAGCGCCCAGCGCGACAGCCGGTACCGCCAGCCGACGTTCTACCGCCTGATCGGCTACGAATCCGCGATGCGCGACGTCGAGAAGCTGAACGCCTGGCAGCCGGACGTCATCGTCCTGGACGAGGCGCAGCGCATCAAGAATTGGGAGTCGAAGACGACGCGCGCGATCAAGAAGCTCCGCAGTCGGTACGCGATGGTTCTGACTGGGACGCCGCTGGAGAACCGCCTGGAGGAGCTGTACAGCATCGTCCAGTTCGTCGACGACCGCCGCCTCGGGCCGGCGTTCCAGTTCCTGAACGACCACCGCATCCTCGACGCGGACGGCGTCCTCAAGGGGTATCGCAACCTGGAGGCGATCCGCGAGAAGCTGTCGCCGATCCTCCTGCGGCGCACGCGCGACGCCGTCCTCGGCCAGCTGCCGGCCCGGACGGACAGCACGCTCCTGATCGAGATGACGGACGAGCAGCGACGGCTGTACAACGAGCACCAGCACACCCTGGCGATCCTGCTCGGGCGCAAGTACCTCAGCGAGCTGGAGCGTCGGCGGGTGCTCTGCGCGATCGCCAACCTGCGGATGCTCTGCAACAGCACGGCCCTCGTCGATCCGACGATGGACAACGCCCCGAAGCTCGACGAGCTGGAGGAGCGGCTGCGCGACTGGATGGGCGGTGGGCCGCACAAGGTCGTCGTCTTCAGCCAGTGGGAGAAGATGCTCCGCCTGACCGAGCCAGTCCTGCAACGGCTCGGACTCGGCTACGTCCTGCTCTCGGGCAGCGTGCCGGGCAAGGACCGGCGCGGCCTGATCGACCGGTTCCGCAACGACCCGGACTGCCGGGTCTTCCTCTCGACCGACGCCGGCGGCACCGGCCTCAACCTCCAGGTCGCCGACACGGTCGTCAACCTGGAGGCCCCGTGGAACCCGGCCGTCCTGGAGCAGCGCATCGCCCGGGTCCACCGCCTGGGCCAGACCCGGCCGGTGCAGGTGTACCACCTCGTCATGCGCGACAGCATCGAGGAGCGGGTGCAGCGCGTCCTGGCCCGGAAGCGCGACCTGTTCCAGAGCCTGTTCAGCGGCGCGAGCGACGAGGTGTCGTTCGACAACCTCGGCCAGCAGACGTTCCTCGAAACGGTCCGCGGCCTGTTCGGCGACGAGGAGACGACGCCCGAGCCGGAGCGCGCCCCGGCCCCGGCCCCGACTGCCCCGGCCGGCCGCGACCTGCTCACCGCCGGGGTCGAGTTCCTCGAAGCCCTCGCCGAGGCGGTCCCGGACCCCGCCGCCCTGAGCCGCGGCTCGGTCGCCGTACCATTGCCGCCGCCGGAGGTCGTCGCCCGCGGCGTCGCCGCCCTGCGGAAACTGCTGGCCCGTCTCGACCCGACGTGGGAACCGGATCGCCTGTAGCGATTACAGCGAGGTTGCACGTTTTACAACTCGCCGTGCCCTTCCCTTCGGTCTGGCATCGACTCCGCTTCTTCCTTAACCGTCGAGAAAGTATCGAGTTGCAACATTCTTGGCGTCACGGCCAACCGTCTGGCACGGCACCTGCAAAGGTAGAAGTGACCCAACTGCTCGGGAAGCGGTTGCGGGACACGAGGCCGGAGCGAAACCCCCGTTCGCTCGGCCGGCTCCCGACGGAAGGCCCGGTTCGTGGAGGACTTCCCCCCTCCGACCCAACGGACCGGGCGGCTCGTCGGCGAGAGGTGTCCCAATCGCTTCTCCCGTCTAACTCCCGCCTGGACCCAGTTCCCCCAACCTTTCTTTGAGGCCGCTCGCTCCCCCGCGAGCGGCTCTCATCTTTTTGGCCGGGGCGGAGTTGCGGCGTCGCTGCCCGCCCGATCCGCCCCTTCCTGGGACGACGCCGCTACCGCGACCGGGCCGGCGGTGCTAGAATAGTCCCACCCTTACTCCCGAGCGAACGACCACCATGAATATCCAGATCGACGTCACGTCCTCCACGGGCGCGCAAGCCCCCGAACCGCCCGTGACGCCGCCGCCCGTCTCGGAGACGATCGACCTGCTCCGCCAGTTGCTCGACGTGCAGCGCGAACAGCTCCAGTATCAGCGGGCCGCCGCCGCCGCCCACGACGCGACGTCGCGCTGGCGGGCGTTCCTCAACCGCTGGCAGAACGACTTTCCCGGCCTCGGCGAGGCGTGCCGCCGGGCCCTGCCCCTGCTCGAACGCACCTACGGCCGGATGATCCACGAGTTGACCGAGCGCCTCGCCGACGACGGCCCGGACGGCCTGGAGAACGACTTCAGCCTGCAGGAGTTCCTCGACCGCTACGGAATGCGCCTGGCCCAACTCGGGACGATCCTCAACCTCGTCGCCCCGCTGGCCGAGGCCGGGGCGGCGAGCGAGTCGGCCTGAGGAGCCGCAGCCATGACGCGCATGCGCTTCGTGATGATCGGCGGCTTCCTCGGCGCGGGCAAGACGACGACGCTCGCCCGCCTGGCGAAGGCCTACCAGGCGCGCGGCCAGCGCGTCGGCCTGGTGACGAACGACCAGGCGGCCGACCTCGTCGATACGAACAACCTGCGCGGCCAGGGGCTCGCCGTCGAGGAGGTCGCCGGGGCGTGCTTCTGCTGCCGGTTCGACGACCTCGTCGGCTGCGTCGGCAAGCTGGAGGCGAGCCAGCGGCCAGATGTCATCCTCGCCGAGCCGGTGGGAAGCTGCACCGACCTCGTCGCGACGGTCGTCCAGCCGCTGAAGGATCTATACGGCACCCGGTTCGAGGTCGCCCCTTACCCCGTCCTGTTCAAGCCGTCGCACGGGCTGCGCATCCTGGAGAGGTCGGCCGGCCCGGGCGGCTTCTCGCCGAAGGCGGAGTACATCTTCCGCAAGCAGCTCGAAGAGGCGGACGCGATCGTCCTCAACCGTGTCGATGAGATGGCCCCGGCGGAGGTCGACCGCGTCGTCGCCCTGGTGCAGGGGCAGTTCGCCGGCGTGCCGGTGCTAAAACTGTCGGCGAAGACCGGCCAGGGCTTCGAGACGCTGACGGCCCTGCTCGACCAGCAAGGGAACTTCGGCCGGAAGGTGCTCGACATCGACTACGACACCTACGCCGCCGGCGAGGCGGAACTCGGCTGGCTCAACAGCACCGCCCGCGTCCAGGCGGCGACGCCGTTCGGCCTGGACGACTTCCTGCTCGCGGTGGTTGGTGGCTTGCAGCGGAACTTGGCTAGCACCGGGGCGGAGGTCGCCCACCTGAAGGCGATCGGCCTGGCGGAGGGGGCGTTCGGCGTGGCGAACCTGGTCGCCAGCGCGACGCAGCCGGAGCTGTCGATGCCGTCGCGGACGACGGTCGGCGAGGTGGACTTGATCGTCAACGCCCGGGTGGCGATGGACCCGGCGGCGCTGGAGGATGTGGTTCGCCGGGTCGTCGCCGAGGTGTGCGCGGCGTACCAGTCGCGGCCGGCATTTGGCAAGACGCAGAGCTTCCGGCCGGGCCGGCCGACGCCGACGCACCGGTATGCGGCGGCGACGTGAGACGCCGGCGAGCGGCGCGCGGCGTCATTCCGCTCACCAGCCCGGAGCGCCAGCGACGGTCACTTGACCGTCGCTGGCGCTCCGGGCTGGTAATGCCGCTCGCGAGGAGGTCAATGCCCGATGTACTTCGCATACAGCGTCCGCGCCTTGTCCATATCGCTCGTGCCTTTGATGATCGCCCGGCCGTCCGGGAAGACGGTGAACTCGTAGTCGTCCACCGCGAACTTGAGCAGGAAGCGGTTGTACTGCACCTGGCCGAGCGTGCCGAGGTGCTTCGCCAGCTCGGCGAAGTCGAGCCGGCCCGGCGTGCGGTGCGACACCTGCACCGCGTTTCGGCCGCACAGGCTCGTCGTCTGCGAGCCCTGCTCGCCCTCCAGCCACTCGAAGTTCCGCCGCTGGCAGCACGGGCAATCGACCTTGCCCAGCAGCGGCGCGACCTTGATCCGCCGCGACGTGTTCTCCCAGATGTCGAAGTAGAGCAGCTCGCGGACGATCTTGTCCTTCTTGCCGGCGAGGATCTTGATCGCCTCGACGGCCTGGTAGCTCGCCACGACGTTGACGATCGGCCCGAGGACGCCGGCCGTCTCGCAGGTGCCGGTGTCGCCGGGTGCCGGGGCCGCCTCGAAGACGCACCGCAGGCACGGCGTCTCGCCCGGCAGGATGTTCATGATCTGGCCGTGGCCGCCGATGCAGCCGCCATAGACCCATGGCTTGCCGGTCTTCACCGCGACGTCGTTGATCAGGTAGCGGATCTCGAAGTTGTCCGTCCCGTCGAGGATCAGGTCGGCGTCGCGCGTCAGCTCCAGGATGTTCGTCCGGTCGATGTCGGCGACGACCGGCTCGACGGTCACCGTCGAGTTGATCGCCCGCAACTTCTTCGCGGCGGCCTCGGCCTTCGGCAGGTTGTCGGCGATGTCCTGCTCGTCGAACAGGACCTGGCGCTGGAGGTTGCTCGGCTCGATGAAGTCGCGATCGACGATGCGCACGAAGCCGACGCCGGCCCGCACCAGGGCGTTCGCCAGCACGGTGCCGAGCGCGCCGCAGCCGCAGACGGTGACGCGCGCGGCGAGCAGTTTCTTCTGCCCGTCCTCACCCAGGCCGTAGAAGCGCATCTGTCGGCTGTAGCGGTCCAGCGAGCCGTTCATTCGTCGTCGGCCTCCTCGGCTGCGAACTCGTCGAGAAACGATCGGAACAGGGCGGTCAGCTCGCGCGGCCATTCCTCCTGCCGGGCGTACGCCGCCAGGGTGCGGAGGTCTTCCTGGACGCGGGCCCGGCGCTCGCCGTCGAGCCGGCCGAGACACTGGCCGATCTGGTCGAGCACCTCCTCGGCCGCGACCGGGTGGACGACCTCGTCGTCGGAGCCGGACAGGAACACCGTCGCGTGCAGGACCGCGAGCAGGAGCGGATCGACGCCGAGCTCCGGCGGGACGACCGGGAAGACGGCCGAGCCATCGGGCACCTCTTCGTCCGGTGGCAGGGCCATGTCAGCCTCCCGCGACGGCGGGGATGATCGCCAGGTCGTCGCCGTCCTTGACCGGCGTGGCGAGGTTGTCGAGGTAGCGGACGTCCTCGTCGTTGAGGTACAGGTTGACGAAGCGGCGCAGCTGGCCGTTGTCGAACAGGCGCGGCGTGATGCCGGGGTACTTCGACCCGAGGGCGTCGAGGACGCCCTGGACCGTCGTCGCGTCCACCTCCACGGTGGCGAGGTTGTCCGTGTGCGGCCGCATCGGCGTCGGGATCTGGACTTTGACGGGCATCGGTGAAGTCTCCTCAAGCCCGGGCGTGGCAACGCCCGGGAAGGCTGGCCCCGGGCGTTGCCACGCCCGGGCTTGCGGGGATGTCCACGTTACACCAGCGCCGGCTCCGCCGCCGGCGCGTCGCAGATCGCCGCGAACGCCTCCAGCGACGGCGCGATCTGCGCCGGCGTCTCGACCACGTCGGCGATGGCGTCCTGCGTCTTGAGGCCGTTGCCGGTGATGGCGACGACGATCTCCTCGTCGCGCGGGATGCGGCCCTGCTCGATCAGCTTGCGCGTCACGGCGAGCGTCACGCCGCCGGCCGTCTCGGCGAAGACGCCTTCGGTCTTGGCGAGCAGGTACATCGCCTGGCGGATCTCGTCGTCGGTGACGTCCTCGGCCCAGCCGCCCGTCTCGCGGATGAGCTTCGCGGCGAAGTAGCCGTCGGCCGGGTCGCCGATCGCGAGGCTCTTCGCGATCGTGTTCGGCTTGCGCACCGGCCGGTGCGCCTCCCAGCCGTTCTTGACCGCGGTGCTGATCGGCGAGCAGCCGGCGGCCTGCGCGCCGTACATCTTGCACTCGGCCGACGCGACCAGGCCGAGCGTCTTCAGCTCCTGGAACGCCTTGTGGATCTTGCCGATCAGGCTGCCGCCGGCCATCGGGCAGACGACGTGTTGCGGGACGCGCCAGCCGAGCTGCTCGGCGATCTCGAAGCCGAACGTCTTGGACCCCTCGGCGTAGAACGGCCGGAGGTTGATGTTGACCAGGCCCCAGCCGTACTTCTCGGCGACCTGCTGGCAGAGGCGGTTCACCTCGTCGTAGGTACCACGCACCGTGACGACCTTCGCCCCGAAAACGCTCGTGCCGAGGATCTTCGCCCGCTCCAGGTCGGCCGGGATGAGGATGTACGCCGGCAGGCCGGCCGACGCGGCGTTCGCGGCGACGCTGTTGCCGAGGTTGCCCGTCGAGGCGCAGCCGACCGTGGTGAAGCCGAGCTCCTTCGCCTTGCTCAGGGCGACCGAGACGACGCGGTCCTTGAACGACAGCGTCGGGAAGTTGACCGCGTCGTTCTTGAGCCAGAGGCGCGCGACGCCGAGTTCCCGGGCGAGGCGGTCGGCCTTGATGAGCGGCGTGCCGCCGACGGCGAGGCCGACGGTCGGCTCGTCGTCGAGCGGGAGCAGCTCCTGGTAGCGCCACATGGTGAACGGGCGGGCCTCGATCTTCTCGCGAGAGAGGGCCTCGCCGACGGCGTCGTAGTCGTACTCGACCTCGAGCGGGCCGTAGTCCTCGGCGCAGGAGTTGGCGGCGGCGACGGGGTAACGCGCGCCACAGAGACGACACTTCAGGCCACGGACGAACGGGGAAGGCACGGTCGAAATCCTCCAGGGAGTGCCTGCGGTCCAGGGCTGCTGGAGGTGGCTATCGTCCAGATTCGGTACGCCCCGTCGCGCTTCACCAGCGCGGTGGGGGTTTCAGAGAAGAGCCGTGCTCGACACGATCTTATCTCTCCCGGCCAGTTGCCGGGTAGGAGGTAGCACCTGCATCCGGGCCGGGCCGCGGATCGGTTGCTGTGGCTTCTCAGGGCCTAGTCCCTCAGCCACTCTGGATAAGATAATCCACCTTTCGGTTGGGACAATCCTAGGGGAAGGACTGCCCCGGAGCAATCACCTGGCGCGATTTTTTTCTCAGGCGACGACGGCGAACGTCGCGATTTCCGGATGACCGTGCCCCGGCTCGACCGGGGCGTTGCCCGGCCGGAGCGTCAGGCCGGTCGCCATCCCGGCGGCGCGGGCCGCGTCCAGTTCGGCGACGACATCGCTGAGGAAGAGCACCTCGCCGGCGGGAAAGCCGAACGCCGCGGCGATGGCCCGGTAGCTGGCCGCGTCGCGCTTCGGGCCGGTCGTCGTGTCGTAGTGGCCGCGCAGGAAGCGCGTCAGGTCACCCGCCTCCGTGTGGGCGAAGAACACCTTCTGGGCCGTCACGCTCCCCGACGAATAGATCCGCACATCGAGGCCACGCTTCGCCCACCGCTCCAGCGCCGGCGGCACGTCCGGGTAGACGTGCGACTGAAGGGCACCGGCGGCGTAGCCCTCCTGCCAGATCAGGCCCTGGAGTTGCTTCAGGCCGGTCGCCTTCGCGTCGGCGTCCATGAGGCGGTACACCTCGACGACGACGGCTTTGCGCCGGCCCGGCACTCGGGCGCGCGGCACCCACGCCGCGAGGCCCTCGGCCCCGGCGTCGCGGGCGATCTGCTCGCACGCCGCGGCGACGTCCTCGCGGTCCCAGTTCCGCGCCAGGAACGCCTCGACCTCGCGCCGGGCGTACGGGAACATCGTCTTGTGGACGTAGTCGAGCGCCGACGTCGTCCCCTCGATGTCGAGAAGGATGCCCATGCCGGCGAAGGTCATTGCACCCGGACCCCGACGTCGGCCGTCGTGCCGGCGACCCAGGTCGGGCCGAAGCAGATCGGCTCATAGCGCGCGTGGGCCCCGTCGTCGATGTACTGCGGCGTCCAGCCGCTCATGTCCTGGAACAGGCGGATCGCCCGGATCGTCCGCTCGCCGCACAGGTCGAACCAGTGCTTCGTGCCGAGGGGGACGGAGATCAGGTCGCCGGCCTCGACCTGGATGGCGAAGACCGGGCCGCTCTCCGGGTGGATGTGGAACAGGCCCCGGCCGCGGAGGATGAAGCGCACCTCGTCCTCGGAGTGGGTGTGCTCCTTGCTGAACTTCGCGAGCAGGGCGTCGAGGTTCTGCATCTCCGGCGTGATGTTGATCACGTCGGCGGTGACGTAGCCGCCCTCCTTCTTGAGCACCTCGATCTCGGGGGCGTACGCGGCGAGGATCTGCTCGGCCGGGGCGTTCGGATCGACGCGCTCCTCGAGCGGCCAGCGCTCGTAGCGGATATTGACCTTCGCCAGGAAGGCGCGGATGTCGTCGATCTCCTCGATGCGGCGGTTCTCGTCCGCGATGATGATGCAGGCCATGGTGCGGGTCTCGTTGGGGTGCTCAGGGTCGCATACTCAATCTACGTGCGACGACCTCGAACAGGAACTCGAGGACCTCGATGTGCCGGACGGCCTCCTCCAGGTTCCGGCCCCAGGTGTACAGGCCGTGCCGCTCGATCAGGAAGCAGTAGCGCAGCGGGTTGGCCGAATCGTCCAGCCGGGCGGCGACGCGGCGGGCCAGGTCGGGGATGTCCTGCGTGTTCGGGAAGATCTCGACCCACAGGCGCGTCTCGTGCGTCTTGATGCCGTCCAGGCCCTTGAGCATCTCGAAGCCTTCGATCGCGAAGCCGCCCGCCTTGCCGTACACGTCGGACAGGAGCGTCCCCCAGACGGAGTGCGTGTGCAGGATCGACCCGACCCCGGGCCGCTGGCCGAGCATGACGTGCAAGGCCGCCTCGGCCGAGGGACGCTCCGGGGCCCCCTCCAGCTGCTGGCCCTGGCCGTCGAGCACGACGAAGTCGTCGGGGCCGAGCTTCTCCTTGTGCTTGCCGGACGCCGTCACCAGGACGCGCAGCGGCTCCTGGCCGAGTACGACGCTATAGTTGCTGCTCGTGCCGACCGACCAGGCGCGCTGGTGGAAGTACGCCCCGGCCGCGCGCAGCCCCTGGACCGCGAGGGCCCTCTGGTTGTCCACGTTCCCCTCCGATTGACGCGCACGGCCGCGATTCCGAGAATGTAAGCGATGCGATCAATATAGGCAAGATTCGAGGATCGCCATGAGCGAGGCAGCGCAGTTTCGCGGCCGGATCTACGACGACATCTCACAGGCCGTCGGCCACACGCCGCTGATCCGCCTCCGCCGCGTCGTCGGCGACGCCAAGGCGACGGTGGTCGGCAAGCTGGAGAATTTTAACCCGCTCTGGTCGGTCAAGGACCGCATCGCCGTGGCGATGATCGACGCCGGCGAGCGCGACGGCAAGATCAAGGCGGACACGATCATCATCGAGCCGACGAGCGGCAACACCGGCATCGGCCTGGCGTTCGTCTGCGCCGCCCGCGGCTACAAGCTCATGGTGACGATGCCGGAGACGATGAGCACGGAGCGCCGCCGGCTGCTGAAGGCGTTCGGGGCCGAGGTGGTCCTCACCCCTGGTGACAAGGGCATGAACGGGGCGGTCGCCCGGGCGGAGGAGTTGCTGCGCGAGATCCCGAACTCGTACATGCCGCAGCAGTTCAAGAACCCGGCCAACCCGGAGGTCCACCGCAAGACGACGGCCGAGGAGATCTGGCGCGACACCGACGGCAAGATCGACATCCTCGTCAGCGGCGTCGGCACCGGCGGGACGATCACCGGGGTGAGCGAGGTGATCAAGGCGCGCAAGCCGTCGTTCAAGGCGATCGCGGTCGAGCCGGTGGCGAGCCCGGTCATCACGCAGCGGATGCAGGGCCTGGAGAACAAGCCGGGCCGGCACAAGATCCAGGGCATCGGGGCCGGCTTCGTCCCGGACGTGCTCAACCTAAAGGTCATCGACGAAGTGGTCCAGATCGAGGACGACGACGCGTTCAAGATGGCCCGCCGGCTGGCCCGCGAGGAGGGCATGCTGTGCGGCATCAGCTGCGGCGCGGCGGCGCATGTGGCCGTGCAGGTCGCCCAGCGGCCGGAGAACGCCGGCAAGCTGATCGTCGTGGTCCTGCCGGACCTCGGCGAGCGCTACCTGAGCACGGCCCTGTACCCGGAGTGACCCATATAGCCGCCGGCTTGCCGGCGGTCTTCGCAACGAAAACCCGCCGGCAAGCCGGCGGCTATATGAAGGGACCAGAACGCGATGTCGAGCGACGGCACCCGCTTGAGCCACCTGACGACCGCCGGCCCGGGCCGGGCCCCGAACCGGGCCATGCTCCGGGCGGTCGGCTTCCACGACGACGACTTCGACCGGCCGATGATCGGCGTCGCCTCGCTCTACAGCGACATCACGCCGTGCAACGCCCACCTCGACCGCCTAGTCCGCAAGGGGGTCGAGGGCGTCCGGGCCGGCGGCGGCGTGCCGCAGGTCTTCGGCGCGCCGACCGCCTCCGACGGCATCATGATGGGCCACCAGGGCATGCGCTACTCCCTGGTCAGCCGCGAGGTGATCGCCGACTCGATCGAGGTCGTCGCTGGCGGGATGCACCACGACGGCGTCCTCGCCTTCGGCGGCTGCGACAAGAACATGCCCGGCTGCGTCATGGCGATGGCCCGCCTCAACGTCCCGAGCGTCTTCGTCTACGGCGGCAGCATCCTGCCCGGCGTCGGGCCGGAGGGCGAGGACATCGACATCGTGTCGATCTTCGAGGCGGTCGGCCGGCACCAGGCCGGCACGCTCGACGCGGCCGGCGTCAAGAAGATCGAGTGCGAGGCGTGCCCCGGGGCCGGCTCGTGCGGCGGCATGTACACCGCGAACACGATGTCGTCGGCGATCGAGGCCCTCGGCCTGTCGCTGCCGTACGACGCCAGCTTCCCCGCCGTCTCGGCGGCGAAGGAGCGCGAGTCGTACCTGGCCGGTGTCGCCCTGGTGTCACTCATCAAGGCCGACATCCGGCCGAGCGACGTCATCACGCGCAAGTCGCTGGAGAACGCCTACACGTTCGTCCTGGCCCTGGGCGGCTCGACGAACGCGGTGCTGCACCTCATGGCGATCGCCCGCGAGGCGAACGTCGAGTGGAGGCTGGCCGACTTCGACCGGATCGGGGCCAAGGTGCCGCACCTGGCCGACCTCAAGCCCGGCGGCCGATACGTGATGAACGACCTGCACCGCGTCGGCGGCACGCCGCCGGTGCTGCGCGCCCTGCTCGACGCCGGGATGCTGCACGGCGACTGTATCACCGTCACCGGCAAGACGCTCGCCGAGAACCTGGCTGACGTGCCGAGCATCTACAGCAACAAGAAGCAGGACGTGGTCCGGCCGATCGACCGGCCGATGCACGCGAGCGGCCACATCGTCATCCTTCACGGCAACCTCGCCCCGGAGGGAGCCGTCGCGAAGGTGGCCGGCCTGAAGAAACGGAAGATCACCGGCCCGGCGAAGGTCTTCGACGGCGAGGAGGCCTGCGCCGAGGCGATCGCGGCGCGGAAGATCCAGCCGGGCGACGTGGTCGTCATCCGCGGCGAAGGCCCGGTCGGCGGCCCGGGGATGCGCGAGATGCTGTCGATCACGGGGGCGCTGGTCGGCCAGGGCTTCGGCGAGAGCGTCGGCCTGATCACCGACGGCCGGTTCTCCGGAGGGACGCATGGACTCGTGGTCGGCCACGTCGCCCCGGAGGCGTGGGTCGGCGGGCCGATCGCGCTGCTCCGCGACGGCGACGTGGTGACGATCGACGCCGACGCGAAGACGCTGAGCGTCGCGCTCGACGACGCCGAGCTGGCGAAGCGGCGGGCGGCGTGGGTGATGCCGCCGCTACGGGTGCCGCGCGGCGTCCTGGCGAAGTACGCCCGGTGCGTCCGGTCGGCGTCGGAGGGGGCGGTGACGTCGTAAGGCGTCACCGGCGCTGGCTTGTCCTGTGCGGGGGATAATCGGGTGCATCCCCCCCGCCAACGCGAAAAAGCAGGGGGGGAACGAGCGGGACTTCTTCACGTCGCGGGCTGCGGCACCTCGTCGGCCGCCTCCGCCCGCGGGTGGACGTCGTAGAAGTAGGCGTCGCTGTCCTCGCTGGCCCACTTCTCCTCCGCCTCGCAGAACCACAGGTGCGTGTTCACCTTGTAGTCCGGGCGTTCCGCCGGCTCGTTGACGATGAACGACGCCTCGCGCCACAGGACGCGGTTGTTCGGCTGGAGGGCGTAGCAGCCGTTGTCCAGGGCGATCAGGTGGGCGCACTTCGACTCGTCCGGGCTCTCGGCCAGCGACGTGTCGAGGTAGCCGCTGTCCGGGTGGCACCAGTCGATCGTGAACTGGTACACCCCCGGATACCACCGCCTGTCGCGCAGCAGCACCCGGCACGACAGGTCGCGGAGGAAGTCGTACCGGATGACGCTGACGTGGTAGCCGAGGCAGTCCCACAACTGGAGGTGGTCCAGCGGGAGCCGCGGCGCGTCCTGGCGGTGGACGAGGGCGTGGATCGGCAGGCGGTAGAACACGCCGCCGACGTCGGTCATGCAGTGGAAGCCGAGCGCCCGGCCGCGGATGCTCGCCACGCCGAAGACGTACACCGCGACGAACTCGCCGTGGTGCCCCTCCAGATTGTAGAGGAACTCCTTGCGGAGCCAGCAGCTCAGGAACGGGACGTTCGCGTTGAGCAGAGCCATGAATTCACCCCCCTCTCGGTGAAGAGCGAAAACCAGCTCCGG